>Ga0247668_1000424_pt1 | contig 10480 bp, 8 predicted proteins | sample CNK09_metaG_FD_182737 | JGI IMG/M metagenome (GOLD analysis project Ga0247668, IMG submission 182737) | Soil microbial communities from Purdue University Martell Research Forest, Indiana, United States - CNK09 | ecosystem: Environmental > Terrestrial > Soil > Temperate forest > Bulk soil | place...
TACTGGGGTCTGGCCATGCCGCAGTAGGGGTGATCGGCTCTACATCCGGTAGAAAGTTCACCCTTCCCCAGGAAGTGCACAGACCTCGTTGCCAATTGCGGCGGCGGTGCCGCTAAACTTCCGATGGCGCCCTGATGTCGTTCGCTCACCTCCACCTTCACACTGAGTACTCCCTCCTCGACGGTGCCAGCCGGCCCGAAGAGCTGGCCAAGCGTGTGGCCAGGCTCGGCATGCCGGCCTGCGCCATCACCGACCACGGCAACATGTTCGGGGCGGTCGAGTTCTACAACGCCATGAAGAAGGAGAAGGTGAAGCCGATCATCGGCTGCGAGATGTACGTCGCCTACGGCTCACGCTTCGACAAGGCCGGTGTCGAGGATGGCCAGGCCGACGCCGGCGCGAACAATCACCTCATCGTTCTCGCGGCGAACAACGAGGGGTACAGGAACCTCGTCAAGCTGGTCTCGGCCGGATACACCGAGGGCTTCTACTACAAACCGAGGATCGACAAGGAGCTGCTGCGGGAGCATCGTCAGGGGCTGATCGTGCTCTCCTCCTGTTTGAAGGGTGAAGTCTCGCAGGCGCTGGCCGGCGGCAATCCGACGAAGGCCCGAGAGGCCGCGCTCCAGTACAAAGACATCCTCGGCGCCGACAACTTCTTCCTCGAGATCCAGGACCACGGAATCCCCGACCAGCAGAAGATCGTCCCGATGATGGCCAGGCTCGGCGAAGAGACCGGCCTTCGCCTCGTGGCCACCAACGACTCGCATTACCTCTCCAAGGACGACGCCTTCGCGCACGAGGTCCTGCTCTGCATCGGCACCGGCAAGACGCTCGGCGACGAGAAGCGGATGAAGTTCTACAGCGACGATTTCTACGTCAAGAGTCCCGACGAGATGCGCCGCATCTTCAGCGGCTACGGCGAGGCGCTCGACAACACCGTGAAGATCGCCGAGCGGTGCGACGTCTCGCTCGCCGTCGAAGGCCATCACCTGCCGAATTTTCCGGTGCCCCCGGGGAAAGACCTGGCCGGCTACTTCGCCGAGGTGGCGCGGGCGGGGCTGGAACGGCGGCTCAAGGCCTTTGCGCCGCTCTTTGCCGCGAAGAAAAAGAAGCACGAGCCGCAGGAGTATTACGACCGGCTGCAAACCGAGATCGACATCATCATGTCGATGGGATTCCCCGGCTACTTCCTGGTGGTCTGGGACTTCATCAAGTACGCCAAAGACCACGGCATCCCGGTCGGTCCCGGCCGCGGCTCGGGCGCGGGATCGCTGGTGGCCTACTCGATGGGGATCACGGACGTCGATCCGCTCGACTACGACCTCCTCTTCGAGCGCTTCCTGAATCCCGAGCGCATCTCCATGCCCGACATCGACATCGACTTCTGCATGAACCGGCGCGGCGAAGTGATCGAGTACGTCCGCCGCAAGTACGGTGCGGACAAGGTCGCGCAGATCATCACCTTCGGGACGATGGCGGCCAAGTCCGTCGTGCGCGACGTCGGCCGCGTCCTCGGGCTGCCCTACACCCTCGTCGACAAGGTGGCCAAGACCATTCCGGCGGGACCGGACGTCACGCTGCAGTCGGCGGCGAAGGATTCGCCGGCGCTGATCGACGCCATGAAGAACGACCATGAGGTCGAGCGCATGATCGAGATCGGCTCGAAGCTCGAAGGACTCTCGCGCCACGCCGGCATGCACGCCGCGGGCGTGGTGATCACGCCGGAGCCGGTCACGAACTACGTCCCGCTCTATCGCACGAACCGCGATGAAATCGTGACGCAGTACGACATGCGCATCGTCGAGAAGATGGGTCTTCTCAAGATGGACTTCCTCGGCCTGCGCACGCTGACGGTGATCAACGACGCCATCAAGTCGGCCAGGGCCGTGGAGGGCGTTTCCATCGACATCGAGAACCTGCCGCTCGACGATCCCGAGGTCTTCCGCCTCTTTCAGGAGGGGCGCACCAAGGGAGTGTTCCAGTTTGAATCGGGCGGGATGGTGGACATCCTGCGCAAGTCGCGGCCGACGCAGTTCGAGGACCTGGCCGCGCTCAATGCGCTCTACCGCCCGGGCGCGCTCGACGCCGGCATGGTCGACGTCTACGTCAAAGTCAAGACCGGCTCGCAGAAGCCGCGATACCTCGTGCCGCTGATGAAGGAGCTGCTCGAGGAGACCCACGGCGTCATCGTCTACCAGGAGCAGGTCATGCAGATCGCGCAGCGCGTGGCCGGCTACTCGCTGGGGCAGGCCGATCTGCTGCGAAAAGCGATGGGCAAGAAGGACGCCGCGGTCATGGCCGCCGAGCGCGGCAAGTTCGTCGACGGCGCCGCTGCGAACGGTTACGACAAGAAGAAGGCCAACGAGATCTTCGACTACATCGAGCCGTTCGCACGCTACGGGTTCAACAAGTCGCATTCGGTGGCCTACGCGCTGGTGGCGTACCAGACGGCGTGGCTCAAAGTGCACTTCCCGAGACACTTCATGGCCGCGCTCATGACCTCGGAAATGGACCGCACCGACTTCGTGGTGAAGTTCATCAACGAATCGTCGCAGATGGGCATCACCATCCTGCCGCCCGACATCAACGAGTCGAACTACGCTTTCACCGTGGTCGGCCCGAACATCCGCTTCGGCCTCGGCGCGGTGAAGGGCGTCGGTGAAGGCGCCATCGAGTCGATCCTGGAGGCGCGGCAGAAAAAGGGGAGATACACCTCGCTCCTCGATTTCTGCGAAGCGGTCGACCTCCGCGCCTGCAACAAGAAGGTGATCGAGGCCCTGATCAAGTCGGGCTCGTTCGATTTCCTCGGCATCCCGCGCCGGGTGCTGTTCGAGACGCTGGAGAACACCGCCGACTCGGCGCAACGGGCCCGCGAGGAGAAAGAGCGCGGGCAGTCGTCTCTGTTCGGAGGAATGATGGCCGCCGCCGCGCCGGTGGCCTCGCCGGCGAAGGCCGCGGCGCTTTATCAGGCCGCCGAATGGCCGGACGACGAGAAGCTCCGTTTCGAGAAGGAGACCCTCGGCTTCTACATCACCGGCCATCCGCTGAATCAGTACAACGACGAGCTGCGCCTCTTCGCCAATGCCACCACCGACAGCCTTCATCAGCACATCGACGAGATCGTGAACATCGGCGGCATCGTCTCGCAGCTCAAGAAGTCGAAGATCAAGAAGGGACCGAACGAAGGGAAGCTGATGGCGAAGTTCATCCTCGACGATCAGCGCGGCTCCGTCGACGTGGTGGTCTTCTCGGATCTCTATGCGAAGTACACGAAGTGGCTCGAGAACGGGATCGCCGTCCTGCTGACCGCCGCGGTGAAAGACACCGGAGGGATGCAGACCGGCCGCAGCGCGGCGTTGCAGTCGGCCGAGCAGCACGCCCAACGCGAAGACGACGAGTACGCCCGGGTATCCGGCTACGACGTGAGCGTGGACGATGCCGATGACGACCGCGATCCGAAAGAGATCGAGAATGAGAAGTACGGGGATCGATCGAACAATCTGGGGTTGTTCGCTGCCGCGCCGTCGGTCTCACCCGCTTCGGATGAGACGGACGACCTCGTTTCGGAAACGTTCAACGATGCGGTGGCCGGCGTTGCGGAGGAACCAGAGTCCAACTTTGCCGCGCACGCGGCTGCCTTCCACGAGGCGCCCATCACACCCGAGCTCAACGCCCTGGAGATCATTCCGCTGGAAGGGATCCGGGACAAGAAGGTCAAGGAGATCGCGCTGGAGGTGCCCTACCCGCGTATGTCGGAGGAGACGGTGCGCAGGATCCGCGAGATCGTCGAAGAGCATCAGGGCGAGGTGCCGCTGACGGTGACGATCGTCGAGCTCCCGCAACCGCTGGCCGACAGCGCCAACCGCGGCGAGGTGCGCCTGAAGGTCAACCAGCACTTCCGCGTCCAGCCGGGCGCCGCGCTCAGCGCGAAGCTGCAAGCGGTGCACGCCACGGCGAAATACGTTTTCTAGCCCGCGTCGGGACGGACAATTCGCCGCTCGCGAAGCGTTTTCTCCTCGAGTGACCCAAGCTCTAGCCTGGCCAGTGGTTCAAAACGAAAAAGGGGCGCCGCGAGGCGCCCCAAAAAGAAGATTCGAATTTGTAAACATGGTCAGCAGCCCGACAACGCATGATAGCCAACCCGATCTCGCACGCGGCCACCGCGGTGCTTCGGATGCACCGTCGGCTCGGGCAGGTGATACAGCGAATACGACGGAGATGACGCAACTACGCAACACGCGCCACGCGGTGCATCCAAGTATCAGGATGTACGTGGTCGGCGGTGGCGGCGCATCCAAAGCGGGATGCGCATGAGCGACGTGGCAGCGCATCCAAGTAGAGATGCGCATGAGCGACGTGGCGGCGCATCCAAAGCGGGATGCGCATGAGCGACGTGGCGGCGCATCCAAAGCGGGATGCGCATGAGCGACGTGCAGCGCATCCAAGTAGAGATGCGCATGAGCGACGTGGCGGCGCATCCAAAGCGGGATGCGCATGAGCGACGTGGCGGCGCATCCAAGTAGGGATGCGCATGAGTGACGTGGCGGCGCATCCAAGTAGGGATGCGCATGAGTGACGTGGCGGCGCATCCAAGTAGGGATGCGCATGAGTGACGTGGCGGCGCATCCAAGTCAGGATGCGCATGAGTGACGTGGCGACGCATCCAAGTAGGGATGCGTATGAGTGACGTGGCGACGCATCCAAGTAGGGATGCGTATGAGTGACGTGGCGACGCATCCAAGGAGGGATGCGTATGAGTGACGTGGCGACGCATCCAAGTAGGGATGCGTATGAGCAGCGACGTGGCGCGCATCCAAGTAGGGATGCGCATGAGCGACGGGGCCAGTTTTTCCAGCGCAGAATCGGTAGAACAGCGAATCCCGCGGTGCGAACGTTCAAGAGCACGTTCGTAAATGCCTCGCATTTCGGCTAGTGGCACACCTCGTCTTCGGCCTCTGTAAGCAAGTCTTCGTCGACTTCCTCGTAGCCTTTTCTGATTGGAACCGCGAGAATGAGATACTCGCGATCGAGGATCTTGGTGCGTTCAACCACGATGTCGCCATCGGCAACCAGTGGCGATTGCTTTTTCCGTTTCATGCGGCCTCCTGTGGTGCCGTGTCGTTTCACGACACTGAGGTAGTTGGTCGCACGCTCCTCGAACGATTTTGATCGGGCCTTCACAGTTCGCGCGCCGCGTGCACGAACTGCTTATTCAAATCGATTGTCAAGGAGCGCGAGTGACGCCCGAAGTTTGGAGCGGTTCTTGATCATTGTCAATTCGAATGTGAGGCGGAGCTGTGTATTGACGGCTGTGCGATGCTGTCCCGAAAGAGGAGGTTCCCCATGGCAGATGTAACGCAGTCCTACCCAACCCACCGCCGGTACTTCCCGCTGTTCCACTTCATCGCGGTTCCGCTGCTGGTCATCAATCTGATCATCCGCATCGTCTACGCCATCCTTCATCGAGGCGCGAGGCTGGTGTGGTGGGAGATCGTCTTCGCCCTTGCGCTGGTCTGTCTCGCGCTGGCCACGCGGCGGATGGTGCTCACGGTTCAGGATCGTCTGATCCGCCTCGAAGAGACTCTGCGTCTGCAGCGGTGCCTGCCTGACGATCTGCGCGGCCGGGTAGGGGAGCTGACGAGCGACCAATTGATCGCCCTCCGTTTCTGCGGCGACGAAGCCGAGGTGGCCGGGTTGACGCGTTCGGTGCTGGGCGGCCAACTGACAGACCGCGACGACATCAAGAAGAGCATCAAAACGTGGCGGCCGGACACGATGCGGGCGTAGCCCGCATTTCTCACACTCTCACTGGAATCGTCGGAACCCTGTTATTCGTCGAGAGCCTTCTCCCCCAGCGCTTTTCAGCTGGGGGAGAAGGTGCCGAAGGCGGATGAGGGGGCCGTTGGTTCTTGCCGAGCAGTAGACTATTTTCATTGAACGGGCGTGGAAACTCATGAAAACACGCAACTTCAGCGCGAGAACCGCCCCCTCATCCGCCTTCGGCACCTTCTCCCCCCGCAAGAAACCGCGGGGGGAGAAGGACTCTCGACGAAGGGCGTCGCGAGTGGTTCAAGCAGACTGTGAGAAACGCGGCGTAGCGGCCCGCAAGGCCGCCTCGAAGCCGGCGTCGTCGTCAGCGAGGATGGCGATCGCATCGATCGTTCGCGTGATCCCCGCCAGGCCGTGCACGGTCTGTGGCGTGGCAAAGCGAATGAGGAGGCGAGGCTCGTCGAGGATGGCCACCTTTAGCACGCCCTTGCGCTTCCATTCAGCCTCGTGATGCAGCGGCTCGATGGCTGCGATGGCCGCCAGTGGAATTGCCGCGTGCCAGCGCAGTCCATAGCTGAGGACGAGCGTGTCGCCGTCGATGCGCGTCGGCCGCAGGCGCAGCGCCTGGTAATCGCCGAGAAGCCAGAAGACGCCGTAGAGGTCGAGCGTGGTGACGATCCATGCCGCCTTCACGCTCCACATCTGCACCACGAGATGCGCGCCGATCGACTCGACGCCGATCAGGAAAACGAAGACGCCGATCACGGTCGCCCATCCGCTGCGCTGATGCACGGTGAAGCCGGACGGTGCGCGTTTTCGCCAGCCGGAGAACGCGTAATAGAACACGGAGACTTCGAACGCCACCGCCCGTGCGGCGTACCCCCTCCCGAAGATTTCCGCGCACGCGCGCTCGATGCGGTCGACCGGATCGCCCCCGCCCTCGATGCGCCGGATACGAGCCACGCGGCGGATGACGAGCGCGATCGTGACCAGGTCGAGCGGCGCGGCGATGTAGCGAAGCTGATCGACGAACGAGTGCTGCGCCGCCGGGATGATCCGCGCCGCGACACCGACGCCGATGATGAAGAGCGGGATGAGTGTCACCGCCCCCACCCGGCCGGTCCGTACGGCGAACAGCCACCAGAGCAGCGGCAGTGAGATCGTCAGGTCGCAGGTGAACGCCCACGCCAGGACGTCGGGGTGCGCGGCGAAGGTTTGTGTCCGGACGACGATCGCGGCCAGAACAGCAAGCCCGCCTCCGCCGAGAAGGAGCAGCGGATAGGGGCTCGTGCGCGCGGTCGTCATACGAGCGAGTTTACTGCCATTCGACTTGAGCCTCACGTCGATGGGCGTGAGCGTCAGGTTGATCGACGTGAACGTCAGGTTCATGAACGTGACGCTCAGGTTGCTGGACCTGACGCTCAGGTTGCTGAGCCTGACGCTCAGGCTGGTGGGCGTGCCGCTCAGGTTGATGGACGTGGCGCTCACGTTGGGTGGACATGACGCTCAGGCTGGTGGACGTGCCGCTCAGGCTGATCGACGTGAATTTCAGGTCAGCGGGCGTGAGATTCGGGTCAACGGACGCGCTGGGCATGGTCTCGAATCAGAAGATCCGCATCACCGACAGCGACCATGTCGTCTTCTGCTTGAACGTCTGCCCGTCGAAGCCGTGCGACCAGAGCTGGTGATAGGCAGAGGGGGAGAGGACGAGCCCTCGAAACGGGACGGAGAGCAGCAGGCGTGCGCCGCCGTCTTCGAAGCCGCTTCCTTCGTCGATGGCCCCGCTCCAGCGTCCCAGCGTCTGATACTGCCCGTCGAGCGTCGGAGTGATCGAGACGCGGCCCGCCTGAAACGCCGGGCCGAGCGACCAGACGAAGGTCGTCGGAGCGCGATAACCGTTTCGGTTTTCATAAAGGCTCAGCTTCGCCTCGGCGCGCGCAAAGAACGAGCCGTGCGACCACTGCGCGGCCAGGCGCGGCTCGAACGTGCCGCTCCCGAACTGGATGTGCTCGTGCGTCTTCCCTTCGCGTCCGAGGACGATCGGATCGGGGACGATGTGACCGGCGGGGAGCGTGGTGCCGAGGGCGAAGAGCCAGTCGCGATGCGGCGACCAGTCGATGCCGAGGGAGGGATCGGAGATGCCGGTGAGCGTCTCGGTGCGGTGGTGGATGTCGCCGTACGGCGGTACAAACGGTTCGCCGGTGAGCGTGGTGTAGCGGACGTGCATCGCCTTCACGTCGTACGGCATGCGCAACGTGAACTGCGTTCCGTGGCCGAGGCCGTAGCTGGCGTTCAGCTCGAGGTGGGTCAGTCCGAGCGTCACCACGTGTTTGTGCGGAGGGATGAACGTCGTCGCACATTCCGGCGCCACGTCGGGACACTCCGCAACGTGCGACGTCAGGAACGTCCCCTCGGCCGCGCTCAGCGAGACGCGCCAGTGATTGGCGCCGATGATGTTGGTCTGACCCGCTCCGCCGGAGAGGTTGGGATTCGCTCAGGCGGGTCAGGCGAATAATGAGGATGTGAAGAAGATCAGCGCGAGGAACAAGATCACGGATCGAAACCCAGAATGTTGAATGTTCAATGTTGAATGTTGAATGTTGAATGGTTTCGCCATCACCGGCTCCGTCTCCTCATTCAACATTCAACATTGAACACTCAACATTCAACATTCGCTTTTCACCGCCCGGCCTTCTCGATCGCCGCCAGCACTTCATCCCACATGCCACCGGTCACCGACGCCACGAACTTCCCGTGCGCGTCGTACACGCGCAGGTAGGGAAGCGCTTCCGCGCCGAAGTGCGTGGCCTGGGCGGCCGCGGCGTTGTTCCACTTGCCGATGTCGGCGCGGCGGATGGCGAGATCCGGATGCGCCACCATGTAGCGCTCCAGCCTCGACTCCAGCACGTTACAGGGACCGCACCAGCCGGCGTAGTAATCGACGATGGTGATCTTGCCGTGGGCGAGAACCTTGCCGATGTCGAGCGCCGACTTTCCGTCGTAGCGGACGATGTCGAGCGACTTCACGATGTCTGCCGGCAATGGCTCGATATCCGCGCGCTTCTCTCCCGGAAACGTCGCATCGAAGCCCGCGTTCGACAGAGCCTCACGCAGTTTTGCCTTGTCGAAACCGGACGGAACGTCGACGGTTGCCGTTTTCGCCTCGGTATCGACCTTGACGTTCGTCACCCCTGCCAGCGATGCCAACGCCTTCTTCACCGGCGGCGCACACGAGGCGCAGTCGATGCCGATGACTTTGAACGTCACCGTGTCGGCGAAGAGGGGAGCGGCGAGAAAGGCGAGAAGGATGAGCGAGCGTTTCATGCGCGAGTGAGAACGTGGGAGAGGAGAGAGTTCATCCCTGGGACCGCGGGCGTCCCGCCCGCGCTTGAAGGCAACAGGATGCCGGGCGCTACACGCGGTCGAGACGCCCGCGCTCCCAGGGGCTCACTTCAAATGCGTGTCGAACCAGCTCATCAGTCTCCGCGCGATGTCGCGCTGATGCTCTTTCCTGGCGATGCGGTGTCCTTCGTCGGGATAGACGACCAGTTGTGTCTCCACGCCCGCGGTCTTGAGGGCGTGCCAGAACTCGAACGACTGCGGCGCGGGACACTCGCCGTCGCGCTCGCCGACGACGACGAGCGTCGGCGTCTTCACCTTGGTGATGAACGTGATCGGCGCGCTGCGGGCGTAGACGGCCGGATCGTCGTAAACGGACGCGCCGAAATACGGGATCATCCAGGCGTCGATGTCGTTCTCGCCGTAGTAGCTTTGCCAGTTGGCGATTCCGGCGCCGGCCACCGCTGCTTTGAATCGCGTCGTCTGCGTCACCGTCCACATGGTCATGTAGCCGCCGTAGCTCCAGCCCCAGATGCCGAGGCGGCTGGTATCGATCGGATTCGAAGCGGCGGCCGCATCGATGCCGGTCATGACGTCGCGCAGATCGCCGTAGCCGAAATCCTTCACATTCGCGCGCGTGAAGGCCTCTCCCTGGCCGTAACTGCCGCGCGGATTCGGGAAGAAGACGTAGTAGCCGCGGCGCGAGAGAAGCGCGGCGCGCGGATCGGGCCAGCGGGCCAGCGCCGCCGCCGCCGGGCCGCCGTGGATCCAGACCACCATCGGGTACTTGCGCCCCGCCTCGATCTGCGCGGGAGCGAGCAGCCAGCCCTGCACGTCGAAGGCATCGCTCTTCCAGCGGATCGATTGCGCCTCACCCCATGGAGAGGTGGCCGAGCGGTTCGTGGTGGTGATCCTCTTCCATTCGCCGATCGGCCCTGCCCAGACCTCAGGGGCGTTGCGGAACCCGCTGCGGATGACAGCCGAGGTCGTGCCGTCGTTCGCCAGTGAGGCCCCGATGCCGCCGTCGTGGCCGGTGATGAATTCCTGGCCGCGCCAGAGCGTCTCGATCGCGCCGCTGGCCGTATCGACGCGCGCGATGGCCGACTCGCCGGCGACGTTCTCGCCGAATGTGATCCGGTCGGGCGCCGTCCATGTGAACGTAGTTACCGAGGCCTTGATCTCCGGCGTCACGTTGCGCGCGGTGCCGCCCGCGGCCGGGACTACGAACAGATCGCCGCCGGTCGATCCCTCGTCGCTCATCAGCCCTTCGATGAAGGCGATCGACTTCCCGTCCGGCGACCATCGCGGCGCGGCGACTTGCAATTGTGGCGTATAGATCGGATGCATCGTTGCCGCATCGACGTCGACG
>Ga0247668_1000425_pt1 | contig 10472 bp, 13 predicted proteins | sample CNK09_metaG_FD_182737 | JGI IMG/M metagenome (GOLD analysis project Ga0247668, IMG submission 182737) | Soil microbial communities from Purdue University Martell Research Forest, Indiana, United States - CNK09 | ecosystem: Environmental > Terrestrial > Soil > Temperate forest > Bulk soil...
TCACTCCGAAAAAGATGTATATCGAATGCCGTTTCAAAGCTCGTTGCAATGAGCAAATGGCATTCATCCGGAACATTTCTGAAAACCGGATGCGGAACCCTACCAGCCCGATTGATGATGCTTACAATATTCAACGGCTCTTCGATTACACAATGGAAGAAGCTGATATTGCGAAAATCTACTTTCCGCTAGCAGCCACAGAAGAAGAGCTGAAGAAAGCGCTGAAATGGGTTCGCGAAACGGTGAACCTGATCAAGCTCACTCCGGAAGCTCAGCGCGCTATGCAAGACGGTCGCTTGGGTGAAACCGCGGCGCAAGCAATCGCGAAACTCTCCAGCGCTCAGCAAAAGGAAGCGTTGAGGGGCAAGGAAGGCAAGATCACCGCGGCCGATATCAAAGCGAACGCACCCAAGAGCAACCGCGGCCGTAAGCCCGCGGAGAAGCCGATTGATCCTGAATTACGCCGGCGAATCACGGCTGTTGTTGAATCGGCCGATTGGGAAGAATACGATGAGAAGGTTTCAACTTTCATCGAAGTTGACGCGGATCTCCTAGCGAAGCTGAAGAACTACATCGAAGAAAAATGATCCCGGCTCCCCCTCAAGGAAAAACCGTCGCATTTTTCGATACTGAGAGCTATCCGAACGTATGGATGCTGAAGATTCGTCCGCAAAACGGATCAGTCTTCAGCTTCCTGATTCGTTCTGGAGAATCCCTCTCCGCGGAGCAAATCCAGCGGATCGAATATCTGTTTTCCATCTTCCAAGTAATCAGCTTCAACGGGATTTACTATGACGTTCCCGTGATCTCCGCGGCGCTCGCCGGCTTCACTTGCGATCAACTTAAATGGATCACTGATCAAATCATTGTGGCTGAAGTCAAACCTTGGGAATTAGGCATTCAGAATAACTGGAAGCCCTTCGATCACATCGATATCATGGAAGTTCTTCCGGGCTCCGGGAGCCTAAAGCAGTATGGCGCGCGCTTGCATGCGAAGCGGCTTCAGGATCTCCCCTACGATCCAAACCAATGGTTGAGCGAAGATCAGATTGTGAAGCTGGGGGAGTATTGCGAAAACGATCTTGACACGCTGGAACACAACTACAAAGAAGCGATTCCCCTTATCCAAATGCGCGAGCATTTAAGCGAACGATATGGGATGGATCTTCGGAGCAAATCAGACGCTCAGCTCGCGGAAGCCGTTATTAAAAAGCGCTGTGAAGATGCGCTTAAAACTCGAATCTATAAGCCGGAGATCGATTGGAACCTTCAGTTCCGGTATGAACCGCCGCATTGGTTGAGCTTTCAGGATGAGGGGCTTCGTAACGCTTTCGAGATCATCAAGCAATCAATTTTCTTTCTGAATGGAGCCGGCCGCGTCGATATGCCGGCGCAACTGGAAAGTCTTGAAATTCCGCTTGGGAAAACCGTTTATAAGCTGGGGATCGGCGGATTGCATTCGAAAGATGAACGCGCCGTTTTTCTCTCCGATGAACTCCACACCATCCGGGACAATGACGTAGCGAGCTACTATCCCAGCTTAATTCTCATGTCTGGTAAGTATCCGCCGGCGCTGGGACCAGTGTTTCGCGAAGTTCTCCAGCTCATGAAGGATGAGCGGTTGAGCGCGAAGACTCTGGAGAAAGCTTTAAAGAAAGCCGGCGATACAGAGAGCTTAGAATTCACCATTGCTCACGTTGAGAATGAAGGCGGAAAAGTCATGATCAACGGAACCTTTGGAAAAACTGGTTCTCTGTTCTCAATCCTGTTCGCGCCGGAGATGATGATTCAAACGACCATCACGGGGCAACTCGCGCTCCTCATGTTGATTGAGTGGCACGAAATACAACATATCCGCGTTGTGAGCGCCAACACAGACGGCTTTGTGATCCATTGCCGGCGGGATCAGGTTTCCACTTCTGAAAGCATCATCAAATATTGGCAGAAAACAACCGGGCTCGAAATGGAGAGCACAGAATACAAAGCTCTTTACATGAGAGACGTGAACAATTATTTCGCAATCAAAGAGGGGGAAGTAAAACGAAAAGGCGAATATGCAACTGCAGGGTTGATCGAAAAGAAAAATCCCGATGTCGAAATCTGCTCCGATGCCGTGGCTGAGTTCTTGGAAAAGCGAACGCCAATCCTCTATTCACTCGCCGCATGTCGCGACATTCGGAAGTTCGTTCGGGTTCAGAAAGTAACCGGGGGAGCTGTCAAGCTTTGGGGAGTGGGACCGCGAAAAGAAATGAAAGTTCGCGGTATGCCGGCGGTTTTGTTAGCTAACGGCTGGGAGAAAGATGGCCGGCGCTGGAAGCGCAATGGAGTTGAAGCGCTCGCGCGAGATGCTTACAAGACGTGCTTCCAGCCACAGAAACCAGAGTATTTAGGGAAGGTTGTCCGCTGGTATTACGGGACCAATTCCCCCGGATCGATCATCTACAACTCAAATGCAAACACTGTCAGTCTTTCCTATGGTGCTCAACCATGCATGACGTTGCCGGAGGAGTTTCCAAACGATATCGATTACACATGGTACGTGGAAAACTGTGAGAGCATTTTAACTGACGTGGGCTTTTACGAAGCTCATTGTGAACGCTGTTATTCCGTGAAGCGCGATGGGATCTGTCAAAACTACGGATGCGAAGGAAGCTATGGTTCTCAGCTACGAAGAAATGTTTCGTAAGCAATATCCAGATTGCCGGGTTGAAGAAGAATTTGTTTCGCCGAATCTTACCCGGCATCACGTTATCGTTGGCGGATTCCACTGTAGCGAATCCGGCGTTCGGGAGATGGCTTTCAAATATGCTTTCGATGATATTCGCGATGGGAAATTGAAGATCCCTCCAATGATCGAACAGCTCCACATGTGGCCTAAGTTATGAGAATGCATGGAACGGATTCTTGTTATCGCGGGGGATGCAAGTGCTTCCCGTGCCGGCTCGCTCATGCGGCCGCGGAGAATGATCGTTATCACAGACGGAAGAACGGTCCCATCAAACGCAAACAACACACCATTACCGCTGTGAGGGATGAATATGAAGCAAGCTTTTTGTTCAGCTCACCAGACGGGGGACCAGATGTTTTGTACCCCTTGCGGGCTCGTTTGGGATATCAACGATCCGGAACCGCCGAAATGCCAAAGGAAGGAAGCGCCGCGGCCGGCTCTAGCTCCGGAAACCAGACCAGCTCGCGCCGCAAAGAAGTACAAAGCGTACCGGCGCAAGATGCCGTCTCATATCCACGCTCAAGACTAGGTTAAGGGGTATGCCGCGCGATTGCCGCGGTGATATCGATCAATTGTCCACCTTTGGCGAGCGGAGCCTTCCACCACGGAACAGGCTTCAGCCAATCGGCCGTTTCTTTATCGGCAACCTTGCGAGCATCGATCATAATCCCGTCAGCACTCGCTGTAACCCCTTGAACATGCCCTAACGCCGCGGAGAGATCTGGAGATTGAACCAGCGCGTCAAAGTGTTGAACCGCGAGCGTAGAAGCCTCTACAAGCGGCCGGCTCGCCGCGATGGTGCCGTTGAGCGTCTCAAGATCCGTGCGAGCCTGCCTAGTGGCATCTGTGGCTGCGTCTATGGCTGTATTCGCATGGGTCGAAGTGTCGGAGATGGCTCGCGCGGCTCCCTCAATCAACGGCTGAGTCTGATTTACCTGAGTTTTCATCGCGTCCACCGCTCCGCCGGCACTTACAGCCACAGAACGAACGGAGGGGATAAGCCCGCATGTTTCCGGTTTGCCGGGCTTGCATGGTTTGAGCATCGCTATGGTTATGTCGCGAGCTTCGTTGAAGATAGTAGGAACCCCAGCGCCGCTTGGACTAAGCGCCGCTTGCGCGCCGGCTGTAGCGGCTTGGATCGCCGGCCGATTCTCCCGGATGGCTGAGCCCATCTCAAATCCAGCCCAACCCAAAGTGAGAAGGGCTCCCATTGCTGAGAGCCCTACAGCGTTTGAAATCCAGCGGTTCATGCTGCCGGAGCTGTCTGAGCGCCGGCAATTGCGCCGGTAACGGCCGCAACGAGAGCGTTCAAGCTGGAAAGAGCTTTGCTGATGGCATTCTTCGCGCCGTCGCTCTTGATGCCCGCAACGGTTTCCAAGCTCGCCATATCACTCTGAACCGTGGTCAATACGCCGGCCGCGGTTGGAGTTGCGCCGAAATCGTAAACCAATCCCGCGGCGGTATCCAAGCCCGCATGGATCTTATCGATGATCGGACCAGCGAGCGCCGCAACCGCGGGACTCTCAAACCCAATCGCAATCTGAACGGCGGATTTCACGTAAGGGTAAACCCTATCGGAAACCTGAACCAGTGTGGGCTCAACGTTGCGGAAAGCCTGATATTCCTTCGCAACCCAAGCCGTAAAGTTGTGTTCGTCCTGTTTCAAAATATCGAGTAATTTCATTGTTATTTGCCTTCCTTCGCCGGATTGGAACCGGCCATAATAGGGTTTACCGGAATATTACTCCCGTTCGGGCCATGCTGTGAAGCGATTTCCTGATTCGAGCCGCGAACCCATCCCCACCAGTCATCCAAGCTTCGCGGGAACTTCAGCGGCGCATGCTTCCAGATTGCCGCGTAAATCATCCAAAGCGTTCCTCCGGTTAATCCCGAAGCCGCTAGTTCCGCGAGCAACTTCACGTTCGCTTGCATTGTTGCCGTCTCTTACTTTGAATTTTTGTAAAGTTCTACTCCAATCATGATCAGTCCACCAATTGACGAAAGAAGCGTTCCAATGATCATGATCGTAAATCGCTCTTGCCCTTTTTTAATTTCCGTAATGTTCTTGTGAACTGTATCCATTTGTTCCTCTTGCAAGGCAATGCGAACAGTTAAAGCCGGCTTACCGTTGCCGAAATAAAGATCCTTTGCCATCTTCTGAACAAGCTGTTCGTGTGGCAAAAAGGATATTTCTTCATTGTTACTTTCTGAGGCCATTAGCTCCCCAAGAATTCAAATTGGCCGAACACATAAACTTGATTACTTCCAGATTGACCAGCTAAAACGGAGGAAGACGAAGCAACCAAATCAACCTGAGCTGAATCCGCTAAACCCATCGAAATGATAGCATCGAACGGAAAACTCAGGGGAACATTACTCACTTGGGGAGCTTGGAAGTATTGCTTATATAACACCGCGTTCCGCATGATTTGAGTAGCGAGATTTTGACCAGCCGCGGAAGGCAAATAGATTGAACCACTCAGCCGATACTTTCCGGGCCACGGGGCTTTGAAGCGCTTGTTCGTCGCGTCCCACATCCCGTAATCGTCATATTCAACCGTATCCCACAAAACTTTGGCTCCGCCGGATAGAAGCGTTTGCTGAGCGCTCGCGTAGACGCTTGCTACGGCTCTCCATGTGGCTGTCCATCCCACACCGGAGGTATCGGGGTTGTTTGTGTTGTTGTCAATCAGGGAGAGCCAATAACCGTTACCAGCCGCGTTCAGAACGCGAGCCCCTTTGGGGTATCCGCCGATTGCCGTTGAGAACCCGGAATTGAACTGGAAGCCCGCGCCGGCGCTCGTCCACAAATCAATATTCGAGAGCATGAACAGAAGCCCGTTCATATCCGATTTGAACGGAGGGATTCCGCCGGATGAAACCGGGGTTGCATTCAGGGGAGGGAACCCATCTGTAAAAGAAGCCCGTCCCGGCGTAATCGGGATCTGAGTGGGAACCGGAATCGGATTGGTTTTGGTTCCGTCTCCGTTGCCAAACGGAAGTTGAATTTGAACCGGCGCGCTAGCTAATAGCATTTCTATCCTTCCTGAATGAACGAAGCTTGTTCAAACGGCCATGCCCACGCCGTTCCCATTTCTTCGAAACCAAAAACGGGGTATTCCGTTGCAATGATGTTAGACAGAACGCCGGCCGGCCGCAAGAAAATCCCGGATTGTTGCAGGATTAGAAGTTGCTGGGAAGTCAACCCGAATTCGAAGCGGTACACCATTGACATGCTTCCTAGATCGTTGACGTAAGCGCGGACATTTGTTCCCCCAATCCAGTTTTGGAGGAGTTGATTAATTGCCGACGCTGAAGCGCGCGAGATGTTGCTTAGAGCCTTGAGCATGATCAGCGAACGGAAAATGTCCGCATCGCTGAGATAGGTTCCAAGAGCAACGATCAACGATTGAGGAATGCCAACGATCCGACTCCAGATGGCGAGCCCGAAGAGATTCGCAGTGGAGACGTTGAAAATCGTATTGTAAAAGTTATCAATGTCGCTTGAAGGATCGATATTAACGTTCATCCCTTGGATGAGCGCTCCAATGGTGGACGAATTCCCGTATTGACTGATGATCGTTTCTTCTACGTTGATCATACGAGAGTCACCGCGATATTCCCGGCGCTGATGGTCGGAGTCTGATCGATCCCAACAATTACTTCATCTCCCGTGGGACTCGCTGAAGTTCCCACAGCGATTTGTAAGAGCACCACGAAAGATCCGACATTTGAAACAACCGCGTAATACTGAGCCGCTAGAACCGCAGAGCCAATGCGAGCGCGAGCGTTGCCGTTCGCTCCATTGAACTGAGCAATAATCGCGTTCTGAATGAGCGTCGCGATATTACTTGGGAGATTCGGAGTGTTCGCGATTTGAACCGCGAAGAAAATCGGAAGAGATCCCGGCCGGAGAAAACTCACTTGATAGCTTGGCTGGGGGAAGTTGTAACCGGCGGTATCGAGAACCGTGTTATCTGAAACTGTTCCATTTCCGGGAACCGGGCTCGCGCCGGCTGGATGCGGAGCGTAATCACATCCAACATCTTTCTTCCCCCAAATCGCGTTTGCAATATCCTGATCATTCCCGCCAACGACAGCCACAAAGAGCGAATGAGCCGCGAGCGGATAATGGGTTGAGTTGCGCGTTCCTCCGGGGAGCGGATCTCCAGACTGAACAACGCCGCTTGGGTTATCCAGAACGAAAACATCAAGAACGTTCGCTACTTCAAAAACGCTCGCGTAAATCGCTCCAACCGTACCTTCCCCATTGATAGCGACGGAATTTTGCCGGCGAAATTCGAAATCAGCGCGGCTCTCTACATCCGTCCCCAAGCTTCCTTGAGAGGGGTTTGTAATTGTGTCCCAGCCGTTGATTGCTTGCCCTACGCGCGTGAGCGTATTCGCAGGGCACGGGATTGGTCCCGATGCAACATTCTGCCATGAGCTAGAGACTGTTGAACCGGAGCCGATTGTTACCGTTCCCAAAAGAACGTATTGATTCCCGCTTGTGTCATAAGCGAAGGTTCCGGCCGGGATCACCGTTGTTGGAATTCCGCCCAACGTGCAAGTTACCGCTGTGGATGTTGCCGGCTTGCGCGTGAGGAAATAAATTCGAGCAAGCGCATCCTGAAAACGTCCCTCCGCGTAAGCCGGATCGAACTGGTTTACCAGATACGCAATCTGCGAATCTTTATCAGCCACAATTGCAGCTTGAGAACTTGCGAGTTGTCCCTGTGGAGTGGAGAGAGCTGGATTGAGTCCACCACCAAAAGCCGCGTTGAAATCCGCTTGAGTACCAGCGAGAATTGCGGCTTCAGTGGGAATGATCAAGCCGCTGTCTGTGAAGGCGATTTGTGGGACCGCTGTGCTCATTAGAAATTCACCGTATGAGTTTGGTTATTTACATCAATGAACTGAATGTTTCCAGTAACGGCGCGATCCTTGAATGAAGTAATGACCGTCTGAACAGTCACAACTCCCGGAACCTTCAGCGCCGTTTGGTTGATCAACTCTATCAAGAGTGCGGCCGGCGGAAGCTTTCCAAGCGTCTTCCCGTTTACGCTGGTGCTCCAGATTCCTTGAGTTGTATCGTAATAAACTTCCCCCAAGAAAGTGCGAACCGCGCTCGCAACGTCTTGAGCAATCGCATATGGGGGATCGGCGCGAGCGATGTTACCGTTCGCGTCAAGAACTAAATCCCATTGCGAATTGTCCAAAAGAAGTGTGCTGAAAGAACTCATTTATTCCGCTTCCAGAACCGAAGTAACACTATCAATCGGAGGAATGGGACCAGTGTAGCCCAACCCCTGAAGGAAGGGGAGAATTTCAGCTTTCCAGTAATCAAGGAAGTTCTTATTCATGAGCGGCGTAAGAGTTCCGCCGTTCCCAAGCTGAATTGAGGGAGCGTTACCGCTCAGCTCAGATGGGGAAACAAGCTTGATCCCGTCAGATGCAAACTGAATGTATTGCGTTGGGGTTCCGCCGTTCAGCATCAGCCCCACATAAAGAGCATCAGAGAAATCGTATTGACGCGCGCTCGCCGGGTTTGCCGCAGCTTGATTGTTCTTCACGGAACTGATATCCCGGCTCGCGAAATTACACAACCCAATGTCTCCGGGGGACGGATCGAGAATGATTGCATTACCGTTCGAAGATCCCAGCCGGAAATAAGGGACGTTCCAAATCGTTGTGTGAAGATAAGGATTGCCGGCGCTGTCGACCTGATTTACGCAAGGCTTCACATTCACAGTTCCCACGGGAGACAATCCGCCGGCATTGGTGCAAGAGATCACTTCAACCAACGTTGCAGTTTGCATCTTCGAAAGAAACTGTTGAACAACGAACGCGATGTTGTTGAACTTCCCCCATGTACTCCACGGTGTAAGCTGTCCAACTGCGATTTGGCTTTGTGTGCTCATTGACTCACCACAGCGAGCCCGGTTTTAGTTCCCCGAATCATCGCGAACCATGCTCCATCCGGCTTCTCACTTTCGAGCTTATATGCAATCGATGTTGCAATCCAAACGCCGGCCGCTTGAGGGATAGTAGTTTTCAGTTCGAACGATCCTCCGAACACTAACGAAGGGTTAAAGAGAGCTGTGAAGTTCACTCCAACCCTATCGAAAGTTGGATATCCATCCAACCCTGTTTCTGCGGAGATCAACGGAATGGGTTTCTTTCGTGGCTGATTTTGCGGAGTGATTGCGAGAATATCTCCGTCAACATAAAGCCAAATTCCCGCCGCTTGCGCGAGCGTCTTTGCCTGCTCAAGATATGTGTTCGGAAGATACTGATTTTGTATGACTCCACTCACTCCGTTATTTTCAAACGTGAGTCCCATATTGCCGGCGAGCTGGGACATTGCAGCCACAACATCAATTGGACCTTTGAAGCTCGTTGGCGCAACCGCTTGGAGCTGATTGAAATATGCGGCTTGAGCTTGGATCATCAGAAAGACATTCGGCATCGTTTGATAGTTGCCCCAAGCGTTGACAATGTTCCCGGAGAATACAAGCGTTTCCTGATTCCCATCGATTGCGAAAACTTGAACGGTGTTCGGAATGAAGGCTTCCGGTTTCCACTGAAGAGTGGTGATTGCGTTCATGTCGCTTTGGGACACTCCGAAAATTTGCGCGCGAAGTGTCCCCATCATCATCCCGCCGGCTTTGTCGATATCGACAACCGCGCGAAACCCCTGAAGGGTGATTTGGTTGTTGTTCGAAGAGCCAAACTTTCCGGTTCCTAAAGTGATCAGGAATCGGAGTTCTTTTTTGTTGGCGAAGGATGTTGGCATTTTATCTATTTGCTCGCGTACAACATGAATTGATCGTTGACAGAGCAGTTAGATCCGCATGTCAAAGTAATACTCGTTATAGCGGCGGTTGAGTTCCACAGTCCCCATGTCCGGTACGCTTGATCGTTTGTGCCGCTGGACACAGATGCCCAATAGTCGCCGATGGTTGTAGTTGCTTTAGCAAATCCATCAGTATACCCATCGATTTCCAACGTCCCTTGAGCCGTGAGTGTCTGTAGAAGAAACGCGTTGCCGATAGCGTTTGTACTCGTTGAAGTTCCGCAATTTGTCGCCGATGTATTAGAACTAACGTTGAACTGATTGCAAGCCCATGCGTAATTGTTCGCAGTATCACCATTCAATTGCACGCTGATGTTGTTTGTGCTTGCTGTGGTTCCCTTCACCTTTAAGTAAAGGTTCTTGTACGTTCCGGGGATGCTGGTAATGGTAAGCACCGTGCCTGCGGTAGAAACGGTGAATGCCCCAGACGCAAACGAACCTGCCATGCTCCCACTAGGCGTAAAGGTCACCGAGCTTCCAATGTTGATCCAGTCCCCTCCACCTGATCCCGCGATGATGTGACCGCTGCTATCTGAAGCAAGAGACGTTTGCGAAACTGGAATTGTCGCACCATTCACCTGATTCGCGTTCACCACACCGGTTCCAGTTGGCCCAAGAACGGTTCCGTTCCCCATGTTAAAGTTTCCAGCGTTTGCGTTCGTCGCAGGTGTCACCGCGGACCATGCGGTTGACGTTGTGGCGGACAACCCAACCTGAGCGGCCATTACCACGGTAGGAGTTCCAATGATCGTCCCTGTCGTCACTGCCTTGATATCGAGGAGATCAAGTGACGCCGTGGTGAAGTTATGCGAGGTATCGGAGCAAGATGTTGCAGATGCGCCGCTGATCGTGCATGTTAGCGCCGTATCGCTGGCATTCTTTCGCCAC
>Ga0247668_1000426_pt1 | contig 10439 bp, 8 predicted proteins | sample CNK09_metaG_FD_182737 | JGI IMG/M metagenome (GOLD analysis project Ga0247668, IMG submission 182737) | Soil microbial communities from Purdue University Martell Research Forest, Indiana, United States - CNK09 | ecosystem: Environmental > Terrestrial > Soil > Temperate forest > Bulk soil | place...
GGCCAGAATGGCATCGAGGATGCCGTCGGAGATCTGGTCGGCGACCTTGTCGGGATGGCCTTCCGAAACCGACTCCGAGGTGAACGAGAAGCTTCTGCTCATAGAAATTCCTTACAGCGATTGGCCAAAATTATCCCGATAGCGTTGCTCGAACTCCGCCCGCGTGAAGCGGTGATTCTGAGGTCCGCGCGACTCGATCTTGATCGCCCCCATCAGGGAGGCCACCCGGCCGGTGGTTTCCCAATCCAGGCCCCGCAACAGGCCGTGAATTAGACCAGCGCGATAGGCATCCCCGCAACCCGTAGGATCGACGATGGCCCGAGGCTTGGCGCAGGGGACCGTCAGGGTCCCTCCTTCAGCATAGATCACCGACCCTTCCGCGCCCCGGGTAACCACCAAGGCCTCAACCTGGGCAGTGACATCAGAGACCGTATATCCGGTCTTTTGTTGCAATAAACCCCACTCATAGTCGTTGACCGCCACCCAGCGGGCCTGCGCGATGAAGGTTTTCAGGTCCTCGGCGCCGAACATCGGCATCCCCTGACCGGGGTCGAATATGAAGGGGATTTTAGCGGCCGCGAATTGCGCCGCATGCTCGATCATGGCCTGCCGGCCGTCCGGCGCGACAATGCCGAGTACCACACCGGGGCCCGCATCCGACACACGGTTCAGGTGCGCATGCTGCATTGCTCCCGGGTGAAAGGCCGTAATTTGATTGTCATCCAGGTCCGTGGTGATGAAGGCCTGCGCCGTGAAGCTATCCTCCACCACCTTGATATGCTCGACGGGAATGCCCTGCGCCTGCATTCGCTCGCGATAGGGCGCGAAATCATGGCCCGCTGTGGCCATCGCCAGCCCCACGTCGCCCAGGAGCTTGAGGCTGTAGGCGATATTGGCCGCGCAGCCGCCGTACTCGCGGCGCATGTCCGGGACCAGGAACGACACGTTCAAGATATGAATCTTGTCGGGCAGAATGTGCGACTTGAAGCGGTCCGGAAACTGCAAAATCGTGTCGTACGCCACGGAGCCGCAAATCAATGCGGCCTTTTCCATCGATCGGCCCTGCGCCATCCGTCCACCCGATTGAATTAAACGCCCATTCTACAGGGAATCTCCCCGCCCCCGCGTGGCGAATAGCGACCTGCATGAGCCTAATAATCCTACAATGGGCCGGCCCTTACCGGATATTGTTGAATCATCTCGAGGAGCATCGATGACGAGAGGGTTGCGCTTCTGACTCTCGGCCGCGACATCTGCGGCCACTGGGACAGCGCCGGCCGCTACGAATGGCTGGTGACGAATGGTCTCGGTGGCTATGCCTGCGGAACGGTGGCCGGCGCCAACACGCGCCGCTACCATGGATTTCTCATCGCCAGCCTGAACCCCCCGGTGGAGCGCACGCTGTTGGTGGCGAAGGTCGAGGTGAGCGCGCATTATTTAGGGATAGAGACCGACCTGTCGGCGAATGAATTCGCGGGCGGCGCCATCAGCGGCCAAGGGTTCGTCCACCTGGAATCCTTCCGGCTCGACGACGGCATGCCGACCTGGCGCTACGCCATCGGCGATGCGCTGTTGGAAACGCGGATTTTCATGGCCCCCGAGGCCAACACCAGCTACCTGCGCATCGAATTGCTGCGCGCGACTGCGCCATTGCGCGTGACGCTCAAGCCCTTGGTCACTTATCGCGACTACCACAGCCAAGGACGCGGCGCGCAGCCCTTGCAACTCGAGACCGTGCCCGGCGAGTGCCGCGTGCAAGCCTTCCCCGGCGCGCGTTCCTATCGGCTGTCCATCACCCAGGGAGAGTTCACGCCCGCGGCCGAATGGTATTGGAACTTCCTGCATCGCATGGAAGCCGAGCGCGGCCTCGATGCGCTTGAGGATTTGCTGACTCCCGGATCGTTCAGCGCGGACTTGGCGCTGCGCCGGCCGGTGTTTCTGACCGCCACCGCCGAGGCCACTGCCGCTCCGGGAGCGGAAATCGAGGGTGTCTTGAAGGGCGCCGCGCAGCGCCTGCTTGCGCCGCTGCCGAAGACTGCGCCCGCCTGGATACGCTCGCTCGCGCACGCCTCGGATCAATTCATCGTGCGCCGCGACGCCGCCGGCAGCGCCGCGCGCAGCATCATCGCCGGCTATCCCTGGTTCACCGATTGGGGCCGCGACACCATGATCTCGCTGCCGGGACTGGCGACGTCACTGAAGCGCTACGACCTTGCCGCCGGCATTTTGCGAAACTACGCGCGCTTCGTCGACCGCGGCATGCTGCCCAATTGTTTTCCCGACGTCGGCGCGGCGCCGCAATACAACACGGCAGACGCGACCTTGTGGATGTTCCATGCACTCGACGATTACCTTGAGGCACATCGCGATCCCGATCTGCTGCGCGAGCTATTCCCCATCTTGATGACCGTCATTCATGCACACGCGTTGGGAACGCGCTATGGAATCGGGGTGGATCCCGCCGATGGGCTGCTGCGCGCCGGCGAGGCGGGCACGCAACTCACCTGGATGGATGCCAAGCACGGCGAGCAGGTGTTCACTCCGCGCATCGGCAAGCCCGTGGAAATCAATGCGCTGTGGCTGAACGCATTGGCTGTGGCCGCCCGGCTGGCCGTGCGCACTCGCAATACGGACGAACAGCGCTTTTGCCTTGACTTGCTCGCGCGCGGGACCGCGAGCTTCAGCCGCTTCTGGAATCCGCAGCGCGGCTGCCTGTTCGATGTCATCGACGCCGCCGGCGGTGCCTGCGACGGGCGCGTGCGGCCGAATCAAATCTTGGCGGTGTCCCTGCCCTACTCGGCCTTGAGCGCGGCTGAGATGCGCGCGGTGGTGGATGCCTGCGGCCGGGAACTGTTGACCAGCTACGGGCTGCGCAGCTTGAGTCCTCAAGATCCGGACTATATTGGCCGATACGAGGGTGATGCCCGGCAGCGCGATGCCGCCTACCACATGGGAACGGTGTGGGCGTGGCTGCTCGGACCCTTTGTCCGCGCCCACTATCGGGTGTACGGCGATGCGCGACTATCTCAGTCGTTTCTAGCCCCCATCGCAGAGCACCTGAATGGCGCTTGTTTGGGCACGGTCAGCGAGATTTTTGATGGTGACGCACCTCACACTGCGCGCGGCTGTTTCGCGCAAGCCTGGAGCGTCGCTGAGATACTGCGTTCTTGGCTCTATCTCGAGCGCAAGATCCCCAAAATTTAAGGATTTCGCATGAACACCGAGCGCGAGCGCATGCTCGCAAATGTGCCCGGCCATGATGGCTGGCATCACTGGGGTCCGTACTTGAGTGAGCGCCAATGGGGCACGGTGCGCGAGGACTACAGTGCCGGCGGCACGGCCTGGGAATACTTTCCCCACGATCACGCGCGCAGCCGCGCTTACCGCTGGGGCGAGGACGGCATCGCCGGCTTCTCCGACGGCAATCAGCTGGTGTGCCTGTCGCTCGCACTGTGGAACGGCGCCGACCCGATATTGAAGGAGCGCCTGTTCGGGCTGACCAACGCCCAGGGCAATCACGGCGAGGACGTCAAGGAGCACTACTTCTACCTCGACGCGACGCCGACCCATTCGTACTTGAAGATGCTCTACAAGTATCCGCAGCTCACGTTCCCTTACGATGACCTGGTCGCGGAGAACGCCCGCCGCGGCACGGAGCTTCCGGAGTACGAACTCCTGGACACCGGCGTGTTCGCCGAGGATCGCTACTTCGATGTATTCGTCGAGTACGCCCAGGGTGAGCCCGGCGACGTGCTGATGAAAATCACGGCCTGGAATCGCGGCGCGGCGCCCGCAGTGCTGCACCTCCTTCCGCAACTGGTGTTGCGCAATACCTGGACCTGGGAGCCGGGTTCGGTCAAACCGCAGCTGCGCGCGCTCGAGGACGGCTCCATCGGCATCGAACCGGCGAGCATAGGCATGAGCCGCCTGTACATCGACGGCAAAGCGCAGCTGTTGTTCACCGAAAATGAAACCAATGCGCCGCGGCTCTGGAACATCGGCGGCCCCGGGTATTTCAAGGACGGATTCCACGAGCGCATCGTCGGCGGCCGCACCGAGGCGGTGAATCCCGCCCGCACCGGCACCAAGGCGGGTGTGTGGCTGGAGTGCACCATTCCCAGCGGCGGCAAAGAGGTACACCGGCTGCGGCTCACGCGCCGCCCCGTCGAACACCCGTTCGAGGACTTCGAGGATTGCTTGACGGAGCGGCGTGACGAGGCCGACCACTACTATGCCGATCTGCAAAGGGACATCGCCTCGGCCGACGAGCGCGTGGTGCAGCGCCAGGCCTTCGCCGGATTGATCTGGAGCAAGCAATTTTACTACCTGGACAACGCACGTTGGCTCAAAGGCGATCCCGGTCAACCGGTTCCACCGGAGTCGCACCGCTGCGGCCGCAACGCCGAATGGCGCAATCTCAACAATGCCGACATCATTTCCATGCCGGACAAATGGGAATATCCCTGGTACGCCTCCTGGGATCTAGCGTTCCATTGCATTCCCTTTGCGCTGATCGATCCGGTGTTCGCGAAGCACCAATTGGTGTTGCTGACCCGCGAATGGTACATGCGGCCGAACGGCCAGATTCCCGCGTACGAATGGGCGTTCAGCGACGTCAATCCGCCCGTGCATGCCTGGGCTACGTGGCGCGTGTACCAAATCGACCGCAAACACAATGGCGGCAGCGGCGACCTCGAATTTCTCGAGCGCGTGTTTCACAAGCTGATGCTGAATTTCACCTGGTGGGTGAACCGCAAGGACAACTTGGGGAAGAGCATTTTCCAGGGCGGTTTCCTCGGCCTGGACAATATCGGCGTGTTCGACCGCAGCGCCCAGCTCCCCACCGGCGGCTACATCAATCAGTCGGACGGCACCAGCTGGATGGCGATGTATTCTCTGAATTTGATGCGCATCGCCTTGGAGCTGGCCGAACACAATCATGTGTACGAGGACATCGCCAGCAAATTCTTCGAGCATTTTTTGGATATCGCCCGTGCAATGAGTTCCATGTACGCCAGCGACACCGGCCTGTGGGACGAAGAAGATCAATTCTATTACGACGTGCTGAATTTGCCCGACGACAAGCAGGTGCGGCTGCGCGTCCGATCCATGGTTGGATTGATTCCCTTGTTCGCGGTCGAAACCTTGGAGCCGGAACTGCTGGAAAAACTGCCGGGATTCAGAAAGCGGCTGGAATGGTTTCTGAACCACCGTCCGGACCTCGCGCGGCTGGTGTCGCATTGGGAGTCTCCGGGGCGCGGCCAACGGCGGCTATTGTCGCTGCTGCGCGGTCACCGCATGAAAAAGCTGTTGCGGCGCATGCTGGATGAGTCTGAGTTCCTGTCGGACTATGGCGTTCGCGCCCTGTCGCGGGCCCACCTCGCGCACCCCTTCGTGCTCAAGGTGGGCGACGTCGATCAATCGGTGCGCTACGCGCCCGGCGAATCCGAAACGCGGCAATTCGGCGGCAATTCCAATTGGCGCGGTCCCATATGGTTTCCGCTCAATTTCCTGATTGTCGAGTCGCTGCAGAAATTTCATCACTACTACGGCAACGACTTCAAGGTCGAATGCCCGACCGGGTCGGGGCATTTCCTCACCATCGATCAGGTGGCGACCGAGTTGTCGCACCGTCTGTCGCGCATTTTTTTGAAGGACGCCAAGGGTGAGCGCCCCGTGATGCGTCACCAGCCGCAGCTGCAAACCGATCCGTACTACCGGGATTGCATCCCTTTCTACGAATATTTTCACGGCGATACCGGGCGCGGCGTCGGCGCCTCGCATCAGTCGGGATGGACCTCGCTGATCGCCAAACTGCTCATGCCGAGACCCCACGAATAGCGCGTGCTAAAATTCGCCGTCCCGCTCGCCTAAGGATACGGCCATGTCTGACACGCCGGCAGAATCACCCGTTCAGCGCTCCGACGAGGACTGGAAGAAGGCACTGCCGCCGGAGACCTACTCCGTCATGCGCCGGCACGGCACCGAACGCGCCGGCAGCAGCCCGCTCAACAAAGAATACCGCGCCGGCATGTACGCCTGCGCCGCCTGCGGCCTGCCGCTGTTTGAGTCATCCACGAAATTCGACAGCGGCACCGGCTGGCCGAGTTTTTTCGCGCCGCTGCCGAAGGCCGTGGGCACCACCACGGATCGCAGCCTCGGGATGGCGCGGACTGAAGTTCATTGCGCCCGCTGCGGCGGACATTTGGGGCATGTGTTCCCGGACGGACCGCGGCCCACCGGCGAGCGCTATTGCATGAACGGCGTGGCGTTGAAATTCGAACCCAAATAAACCAGGACGGACATGCGAACAACCCTACTGATTGCACTGATACTGGCGGGCGGCGACGCGGTACTCGCGCAGGAAATGCCCAAGACGGTGGCCGAGGCCGTTGCCATGGAACAGGCCGATCGTCTGCCCATCGGTGATTTTTACTCGACCCCGGCCAATCTGTCCGCCACCAAGCCGGGCGATCTGTTGCGCAAGGAAGCGTTCACGGGTTACACCCTGCCGAAGGGCGCCACCGCGGTGCGCATCATCTACCATTCGCTCGACGCCACCGGCGGTGATGTCGCAACCTCGGCGGCGGTCCTGATCCCCGCCGGGACGCCGCCGCCCACCGGCTGGCCCGTGATTGCGTGGGCGCATGGCACCAGCGGTGTGGCGCGGCTGTGCGCACCGTCCGCCATGAAGGACGTGTACTACGGCGATGAGGGCTTGATGCCCATGGTTGCCGCCGGTTTTGCGGTGATCGCCACCGATTATCATGGATTGGGCACCGAGGGCTCGCATCAGTATGTCAACAAGACCGCGCAAGCCCGCGATGTCCTCTACTCGATTCCGGCGGCGCGCACCGCTGTGCCCAGTCTCGGCGCGAAGTGGGTGGCGGATGGCCACTCGCAGGGCGGACTCGCCGCATTCGGCGTTGCCGAAGCCGAACATGATCTCAAGGACCCGAATTACCTGGGTGCCGTCTCGGTCGCCGGCGTCGCGCGCGAGACGGACTTCTTCGCTCATTTGAACGACACCCCCGGGGTGGGGTTTTATCTGGCCTTCATGGCCGCCGGCATTCACGCGCGTTATCCCGAATTCCAGCCGCGCGATCTCTTGTCCGACGGCTTGATGGCCCACTACCCCGATGTCACGACCAAGGGCTGCTTTTACTACGGTTATGCCACTTATGCCGCCGAACCGACCGGCACGCTGTTGCGCGCGAACTGGAACAAGAGTCCCTGGGTGCACCGCTTTTTCGAGGGCAACGCGGTGGGCAACGCGCCCATCGGCGGGCCGCTTTTGGTCGTCGCCGGCGAGGCGGATCAGACCGTGCCAATTTCCGGCGTACGCGCGGCGGTCAAGCAGCTCTGCGATGCGAAGCAGCCGGTGACCTTCCGCAGCTTCCCCGGACTCGATCACGATCCGACCATGGAGAAGTCGACCCCCGATCAGCTCGAGTGGATCCGGGCGCGCTTTGCAGGAAAGCCGGCCGCGTCGAGTTGCTCGAGCGCCGGCGGCTGACCAGAGGCCGGCACTCCCCTCCGTGGCGTGTAACCCCTAAGAGCTAAGTCTTGTGGTCCGCCTTCCATTTCTCGACGGCGGCCATGGTATTCGAGACATGCTTGTCCGGATCCATCGCCGTGTACTCATAAATGATCTTGCCGGTGGGCGCGATCACGTATGACGTCCGATTGGCATACTCGGGCTTGGCGGCAAGCACCGCATCGTACGCCTTGGTGATGCTTTGATCCGCATCCGAGGCCACCGCAAACTTGTTGCGGCACTCGCTCACGGAAAATTTATTGAGCGTATCGATGGGATCATGCGACACGCCGATCACCGTGGCGCCCAGCGCCTTGAACTTGTCGGTGGCTTCGGCGAACTCATGGGCCTCGACCGTGCAACCCGGCGTGAAGGCGGCGGGGTAGAAGTACAGCACCACCGGACCGTTTTTGAGCGCGTCCGCCAGCGCGAACTTGAACGGCTTGCCGGCGAGGGTTGCCTGAGTCGTGAAATCGGGGGCCTGGACTCCGGTCTTCAACGCCGCATACAGGGGCGCGGCCAGCACGGCGCTTCCTAGGGCGAGAATCACTAAACGCTTCATGGGTAGGGTTCCTTTGGAGCTGAATCGGCTCGAAGTGAGTCTGCGCCATCCGATTTTTGCTCGCAAGCCGGCCGCCGAGCGCGCGGTCCCGGCCGGCGCCAGCATCTACAGGGCGGATGCTTTCTGCGGCGTTGACGCTTGGTTCAAGTAGTCGACGGCGAGTTGAGCCATGGCGCGCACCCCTAGGGCTAAACCCGTCTCATCGAGATAGAAGTTCGGCGAGTGGTTGGTCGGCGCCGTCGTGGGATCCACATCCGGCGGGGTGACGCCGATGTTGATGTACAGACCGGGTACCTTTTGCGCAAAAAATGCGAAATCCTCGGACGCCGTGATCAGCGGCAACATCACCAACACGCCGTCGGCGGCGACGGACTTCAGCGTCGGCAACATTTCCTGCGTGAGGTCGGGATTGTTCACCAACACGGGATAGCCGTCGGGCGGCACCTCGAAGGTTGCCGTCGCACCGCTGGCGGCGGCGGTGTTCTCCACCAAGCGCTTGAGACTCGCCAGGATGACATCGCGCTGCCCGAGATCGAAGGTGCGGATGGTACCGACCATCTCTGCGCTTTCGGGCAGGATGTTGTCGCGAATCCCGCCCCGGATGACCCCCACGCTCACGATGGCGGGATGCGCCGTGATGTCGATTTGGCGGCTGACGACGGTCTGCAGAGCGGTGACGACTTGCGCCGCGACGACAATGGGATCGACACCCTCCCAGGGTCGGGCGCCATGGGTTTGCCGGCCGTGAACTACGATCTTGAATGAATCTGCGCCGGCCATGGCCGGTCCCGGGCGGTAGCCGATTTGACCCACCCGGAGCCCAGACACCACATGCAGCCCGAACGCCGCCTGCGGATGATACTTGTCGAACACCCCCTGTTTCAGCATGAGGGCGGCCCCACCCTCCTCACCCGCGGGCGCACCCTCCTCGGCCGGCTGAAACAGGAACAGCACATTGCCCTTCAACTCGCCGCGCACTTTCACCAGAATATCCGCCACCCCCATGAGCATGGCCGTGTGCGCATCGTGGCCGCAGGCGTGCATCACCCCCACTGTTTCACCTCGATAGGTGACCGTCGCGTGGGACATGAACGGTACTTGGGTCTGTTCCGTCACCGGCAGCGCGTCCATGTCCGCGCGCAGTGCCACCGTCGGCCCCGTCTGGCCGCCCTTGAGGAGTCCCACCACGCCGGTGTTGGCATACGTCTCGACGTCCAATCCCAATTTCTTCAAGTGGGCGGCGACGAGTTTTGAGGTGCGCACCTCCCGATTCGAGAGTTCCGGATGCTGATGAATATCGCGCCGCCAGGCAACCACCTGGGCTTGCTCAGCGGCAACCAACGGGGCCAATTCAACGGTCGATGCGGCGTGTACGACGCCAATCAGGGCGAATGCGCCCCAGGCTAGGCTCTTCAAGGCCATCCCCCAAAACTGTTATTTTTCTAAGGCTTCTCGAAGCTCGCGACACTCTGGGCGCGGCAAGCATGATCGCTCATCGCGGGGAATAAAGGTAGCTCGACCGTCTCACATTCCTGGTTGCGGCTTCACGTGGTGTTCCTGGAAACGAGAACCACGCCCGCACAGATCAAGGCGATCCCCAGCACTTTGGCCGGGCCCATGCTCTCGCCCAGCCACAGCACCGACACGGCTGCGACCACGACGTAGCCCAGCGACAGCATCGGATAGGCGGTGCTCACCGGTGCCTTGGAAAGAGCCGCCAGCCAGACACAGACGCTGGCTCCATAACACACCATGCCGGCCCAGAACGACGGACTCTTGATGAGAAGACCCACGCTGCTGGTGAGGATGTCGGCGTTGAACTGCGAGAAATGCGCCAGCGGCCGGGTGGCGACCTTGAGCAGCAGCTGCGCGGCCGCGTTCAGCCCCACTCCCGTCAGGATCAGCGCCCAGGTGATCCAGCTCATTGCCGCGCCACCAAAACCCGATTCCAGGTCTGCGCCACCAACCGCATGGGCACGCCGCGATTCTTGAGATCATCGAACATGCTTTTCTCCATCACCGCAAAGGCCTGAGCCGGCGGCGACCAGCGGCGCAGAAATTCTGCCACATCGGCAATCTCGGCATCGGGCGCCCTGCGCAATCCGTAGTCCAGTTCGCCACGATACGCCACCAGCGTGACGCTCCGCTGCAAATAAAATGTCAGGGTCTGATCGTAGGTGCGGACGCTGTACAGAGGTGCCTCGCGCTCGGCGGTGCTCAAGCCCGCCGCGAGATCGACTCCCGAATAGACGGGGGCGAGCAAGGCAGCGGCCCGGATCAGCACCAACCAAGCCAGACACCAGCCGGCGCCCAAAAATACCGCAGCCCGGGTTGCGCCGC
>Ga0247668_1000427_pt1 | contig 10434 bp, 2 predicted proteins | sample CNK09_metaG_FD_182737 | JGI IMG/M metagenome (GOLD analysis project Ga0247668, IMG submission 182737) | Soil microbial communities from Purdue University Martell Research Forest, Indiana, United States - CNK09 | ecosystem: Environmental > Terrestrial > Soil > Temperate forest > Bulk soil | place...
CAATGCGGCCGCCCAAGCAGTGTATCGGCGGGCAGGCTTCGCCCACACTGACCGTCAGCTTTTGACGCTGAAACTCGCCACCGCGACGCATGAAAAGCGTGGAGCTTCAGAGAGTCCACCAACTTCCGGCGCGGCAGCCACCACCACTGCAGATAAACCCGGAGTTCCTCAAGGATTAACTGCGGATGAACAGATGGCGCTTTACGAGAAGGAGTTGAAAGAAAACGACTGGGGCCATCAGCCGTGTTAGGCACTTCATTCCCCCGCAGTTAGTGCCTTCAATTTGTCGAACAGGAATCACCAGTCCGACTAAGTGGAATAACCAAGTCGAATTCTGGCCATGTTCGACAAGGTAGAAGCCGACCAAAGCCATTCAACAAAGGGATCACATTACCAAATGGTCATAATTTCAGCAAAAATTTTAGAGAATTTGGCGGACATCGGCGGCGGTTTGCGCATGTAATATCGAAAACCGAATTCTGATGAACGACTGTGGCCGTAAACCCACCGCGCCGTTGCCGCAACGCTTTCGCATTGAAAGCGGCTTGGCGCTGACCTTGTCCTATTGTTCCTCTCATTACCCGCTATGAAACGACACTTCTGCCTGCTTGGAATCATATTAATTGGCCTGTTCTCGGCCCTGAGCACGCTGGCCGCGCCGATTAACGATGACTTTAATAGTGCCATCGCGCTGACAGGACCAATCGTAACGGCCACCGGGAGCAATGTGGGCGCGACGAAGAACTTTTTTTCGGGCGAACCGTTCATCACCGGAAATCCTGGTGGCGCCAACGTCTGGTGGACATGGCGGGCCACCGCCAGCGGGCAAACTACCATCGACACTTCCGGTAGCAGCTTCAACACGCTTTTGGGGGTCTATACCGGCAACGCAGGCAACGCACTGACCACGATCGCCGACAACAATGACTACAATGGCAATACCTGGAGCCGTGTGCAATTCAATGCGGTGGCCGGCACGTTATATCGAATCCAGGTGGACGGCGTCAGGTCAGGCGGAGGATTCGGGAGCGTCGCTACCGGTAATATCACCCTCAATGTCCATGGCGTCGGCGGGCTCACTGTCCAAACCCCAACCAACGGGATGGTGTTCACGGTGGGTGATTCGATTCCCGTAAATGTCACGATCGATGCCGACTTCCCCAATCCGCCCGCGAGCCGAGTCGATTTCTATCGTGGGGGAACTCTCTTTGCTTCGGTCAGCAACGCGCCCTTTAATGCCATCGCCACCAATTCGCCGGCCGGTTCAAATAACTTCTACGTCGTGGCCATCGATAGCACTGGCAATCCCATCCAATCTTCCGTCGTAACCGTTTTTGTGCAGAGTATCGGTGTGACCCTGCTGACGCCGGGGCAGGACACGCGGTACTCGAACACCAATCCCATCACCGCCACCGCGTGGGCCTACCTGCCATCCGGTTCTATCACCAACATCGACTTTTATGTGGATGGCCAGAAATTCGGCTCCGACAGCGCGCCGCCGTACAGTGGCACTTGGAGCAATGTCACGTTCGGATCGCATCGAATAACAGCCGTCGGCACGTCCGATAGCGGCCAGTTCTATGTCTCCCAGCCCGTGAACATCGGAGTCAGCCGGTTGCTGGTCGCTTCCAATTCGGTGTGGAAGTATTTGGACAACGGCTCCGACCAGGGCACGAATTGGATCGCACCCTCCTTCGACGATTCCAGTTGGGCCAGTGGCCCAGCTCCTCTGGGCTATGGAGACGTCAGTGGGATTCTTCCGCTGACCACCGTCAGCTATGGGCCGAATGCCAGCAACAAGTTCATTACGACCTATTTCCGGCAAACGTTTGTCGCCAGCAATCTGGCTGGCTTTACCAATTTGGTCGCGCACTTTGAGCGCGATGACGGCGTGATTCTGTATCTCAACGGCGTGGAGGTGACACGGGATTACATGACCAACGGCGTGGTCACTTACAGGACTTTCGCCGGCCCCACGGCGGCAGGGCCGGCCGTGACCGACGATGGTGCCGCGATCAACACCACCACCGCCAACCGGGCATTGCTGGTGGAAGGCGTCAATGTGCTGGCGGCCGAGATTCACCAGTCAGATTTGGCCAGCTCGGATATTTGGTGGGACATGGACTTGGTCGCAGAACCGAAAATCATTCATAATCTTTCCCCGAACGTTGCCCTGACCGCGCCGACCAACGGTGCCTACTCTCTGTCCATGCCCATCGCGTTAGCGGCGATGGCTTCGGACGACGATGGCAGCGTGGTCAAAGTCGAGTTTCTGGCCGATGGGGTAAAAGTCGGAGAAGACACGACCGATCCCTACACATCGTCCTGGGACACGCCTTCGGTTGGACCGCATTTGCTGTCCGCACTGGCCACCGATGATCAAGGCGCGCAGACGGAATCGGCCCGTGTGCCGGTGATGGTCTATGATTCGGTGGGCACGCCTTACATCCGAATTGTCAGCCCGGCCGACGGCGCGGCCTTCGAAGGTGGCACCAATCTGTTGCTCAGCGTCTTCGCCAAGGCGCCGACCGGTGTGACCAACGTCCAGTTCTTTGCCAATGGCGGTTTGATCGGCAACAGTTCGACGCCTCCGTTCAGCTTCGTTTGGGATGCGCCCTTCGGCACCAACTTGGTCTCAGCCGTCGCCTCCGACGCCACTGGGGCCAGCGGCGTGTCACCCGTTATTACGATCATCGCCTATCCTAACACTGTGGCGCCGTATATTCTGACAAACTTTCCTCCGCGTTTCACGAACGTGACCAATCTGACCAACATCATCATCGTCTTTAGCGAGCCGGTCCAAAACGTCGATGCCGGGGATATGCTTCTGAATGGAATTCCGGCGACCGGGCTGACCGGGAGCGGGTCGAATTACGTCTTTTCGTTTCCGCAGCCACCTTACGGAGAAGTTGAGATCGCCTGGATTAACGGCCACGGCATCACCGATTTCGGGTATCCAACGAATCTTCCTTTCAACGAACTCGGCCAGGACGCTCAATGGGAGTATCAATTGATCGACAAGACGCCGCCAACGATCAAGGCGCGGACTCCCGCCGCCGGCTCGACGGTGAGCAACCTCTCCCAAATCAGCGTCACGTTCACCGAATACGTGACCAATGTCGATGCCGCCGACCTCCTGGTCAACGGCGTCCCCGCCCTCAGCATGACCGGGGGCGGCTCGAATTACATTTTCACGGTGACACAACCCTCCGCCGGGACGGTGAACATCACCTGGGCGACGACCAATGGCATTCTGGACCTGGCGGACACGCCTAACGCCTTCAATCGCACCAATGGCGCTTGGAGTTTCACGTTGGACACGCGGGTCTTCCTCGTGCAATCGAACTCGAATTGGCAGTTTGTCAAAGGACTCGCTGAAGCCTCGACCCCGACCAGCGCCTGGCGGCAATTAGGGTTCGATGATTCAGGCTGGTCCAATTCCCAGGCGCCGTTCTTTTATGGCGATCCTTACACCAATTTCGCAGCGGGCATTTTCGGCACGCCATTGACTGATATGCGCAGCAATTACAGCACGATTTTCCTGCGCCAGAATTTCATCGTCAACAGCCGCGGCAGCATTACCAATGTCGTCCTCAGCCATCAGACCGATGACGGCATGATCGCCTGGCTCAACGGGGCGGAAGTGTGGCGCTACAATGTGCCCAGCGGCGATTTGGCCTATGACGCCACCGCTTCGGCCGCGGCCAACGAGCCGAACAATGCCGGGGCCGCTTACATCGTCGTCACCTTGACCAATGCGGCCGTGTCGCGCCTGGTGGATGGGACGAACACGCTGGCGATCATGGCCTTCAATCAAACGCTGACTGACGGCGATTTCGGATTCAACGCCCAACTGTATTATTACCCGATTGACGCCACCGTGGTTCCGCCGCGGCTGATCAGCGCCAATCCTGCGCCCGGCGATCTTTTCTACCTAACGAATGTGACGATTAGCTTCAGCGAAGGAGTCAGCGGGGTCGATGCGTCGGACCTGCTGGTCAATGGAGTTCCAGCCAGCGACGTGAGCAGCGCGACCAACACGACCTACACCTTCAGCTTTCCGCAGCCGCCCTACGGCGCGGTTTCGCTGACGTGGGCGACCAACCATGGGATCGCGGACTTTGATAATCCGCCCAAAGCCTTCAACGGTACGGCGGCCAGTTCATTGCTCAATTACAGCTTGCTCAACCCGAGCAGCCCGAGAATCGTCACCCAGACGCCGCTGGCCAACACGACCATCACCGGCCTGACCTCGATTACGATGACCTTCACTGAACCGGTCAACGAGGTCGATGCCTCGGACCTGCTGATCAGCGGCACGCCGGCCAGCAGCGTCGCCAGTGCCGACGGTATCACCTACACTTTTACCTTCCCGCAGCCAGCGTTTGGGTTGGTGACGGTTCGGTGGGTGACAAACAATAATATTACTGACCTCGAAATCCCGCCGGCGCCGTTTGATCCAACGCGTTTTGGCGGGCAATGGAACTACACGTTGATCAACCCGGTGCCTTCGGTCAGCCTCACCAGCCCGACGAACAATGCCTTCGTTCTGGCCCCGGCCAATGTGCCGTTGCGCGCGACCGCTTCGGACAACGACGGGACGGTGAGTCTCGTCGAATTCTACCAAGGCAGCAGCAAAGTGGGAGAGGCGCCGACGACACCTTATGCCCTGACCCTCACGAATGTTCCGGAAGGCGTCTATGTGTACCAGGCCGTGGCGACCGACAACTCCGGACTGCGGGGAACCTCCGCGCCGGTCGTGCTTAATGTGGTCACGAGCCTGCCGGTGGTGCTGTTGCGCGGGCCTTATTTGCAGATTGGCTCCTCGACTGGCGCGGTGGTGCGCTGGCGCAGCGATCTGGCTTCGGACTCGGTGGTGTTTTACGGTCCTGATCCGACTAGTCTCACCAACCTCGCTGCCGACGCGACGAAGACCAACGAACACATTGTCACTATCACCGGTTTGCAGCCGGAAACCCGTTACTATTATTCCATCGGCAGTGCCTCCCAGCGATTGGCGGGCACCAACGGAGTGGATTCCGATTACTTCTTCAAGACCTCACCTTTGGCCGGGACCAAGAAGCACGCCCGCATGTGGGTGGTCGGCGATTCGGGCACCGCCGGCAATGGGCCGCCGGACCGGGTCAACAGCGTAAAAAACGCCTTCTATAACCTGGCCGCGACCAACGGGGCGGCGGATATGTTCCTCATGCTCGGCGACAATGCTTATAACAGCGGGCTGGACACCGAATACCAGGCGGCGGTGTTCGACATATTTCCGACGCTGTTGCGAAACACCTTCGTCTGGCCGACCATCGGCAACCACGAGAGCAACCAATCCACCACGTCTAGCGATTATCCCTACCTCAATATCTTCTCCCTGCCGCATAACGGAGAGGCGGGCGGCCTGCCCTCGGGCACGCAGAAGTACTATTCTTTTGACTACGCGAACATTCACCTGGTCTGCCTTGACTCCGAAACCAGCGGCTACACGACCAATACGGCTATGTTCCAGTGGATGATTCAAGACCTTCAGGCCGCCACGGCCGACTGGCTCATTGTCTTCTTCCATCATCCCCCCTATACGCATGGCACCCACAATTCGGACGCCGAGAGCGACCTGATCCAGATTCGGACGAACTTCATCCCGGTCCTGGAAGACTTCGGTGTCGATCTCGTGCTCAACGGCCACAGCCATGTTCATGAGCGTTCCTACTTGCTCGACCGTCATTACGGACTCTCCAGCACCTTCAGCGAGACGAACAAGATCGACGGTGGCAGCGGACGGGAAGATGGCACCGGCGCTTACCGCAAGAACAGTGCGGGCCGTGGCGTGGTCTATAACGTCTGCGGCTGCAGCGGCCAGGCCCTGGGCGGCACGCTCGATCATCCGGCCCACTTCCTCTCCCTCAACGAACTTGGGTCACTGGTCATCGACGTGACCAACAATCGGCTGGACGTGAAGTTTCTGACCACCACCGGCGATTTCAGCGACCACTACACGTTGATTAAAGGAGCTTTGCCAGCCGTTCCAGTTGGCCTGGCCGCTCGCTCTCTGGATGCCGGCAGCGTGTTGCTTTCCTGGATGAACGCCGCCACCAACGCCACCGGTTTTATTCTGGAACGTTCGACTGACGGCATCGATTACACCCGCTTCGCCACCAACACGCTCGATCAGACTAACACGCTGGACAGCGGCCTGCTGCCTAACCTGACGTACTTTTACCGGGTGCTGGCCTTCGGCGAAACCGGAGAATCCAAGTTTTCAGCCGTCGTCAGCGTGACCACCGTTCCGGCACTCCTGTCGCCCGCAGCGCCCAGCGGCCTGGTGGCGAACAGCGGAGAGGGCTCCGGCCAGCCTCGCACCCAAATCGTCCTGCACTGGCGCGATAATTCAACCAACGAAGCCGGCTTCCTGCTCGAACGTTCCATCGACGGCGGCTCGTTCCTGCCGCTGGCCACCGTCGGCGCCAACATCACCTTCTACGTGGACCAAAACCTGGCCGCGGCCAGCAGCTACAACTACCGGGTGCGCAGCTTCAACTCCGCCGGTGAATCGGTCGCGGCCACGCTTGGCGACAGCCAGAATCTGCCGCAAGATAACGTCGTGCTGCTGGGCGGAACGGCAACCTTCCACGCCGGCAACGCGAGTGGCTATCAATGGCGCTTCCTGGGAGTGGCCATTGACGGAGCGACCAACGAAAGCCTGACATTGACCAATGCGAAAACGAGTGATGAAGGCCCATACACGGTCGATCTCAACGGCGCGCTGAGCAATCCGGCCTGGCTGTTTGTGCTCGCTCCACCTGGCATCGTGGAACAGCCAGCCAGTCGCACCAACCTGACTGGCACCACAGCGACCTTCCATGTCACCGCCAATGGCACTGTGCCGCTGGTTTATCAATGGCGCAAGAACGGGGCCGTTTTGGCCGGAGCCACTGGGGATCAACTGACCCTTGCTCCAACCGTGACCAGTGACCAGGCCAACTACGATGTGCTTGTCTTCAACACCATCGGAGCTGCCACCAGCCAGGTCGCGCGCCTGGTAATTAACACTGTCCCGGTCGCCGGAGCAGACCACCTGTTCGGCTTCAACTACCAGAGCCTCTCGGTCAGTTTAGCCACGCTAATGGCTAACGACAGCGATCCGGATGGCGATGCTCTCTCCATTACCAGTGTGAGTTCCACGACCACCCAGGGCGGCACGGTCAGCGTCGCCGGACAGACGCTGCTCATCTCGCCCGCAGCCGGTTTTGTTGGCGATGATTCGTTTACCTATACGCTCACCGACGCGCGAGGCGCCTCCAGCCCCGGCTCGGTCACTGTATCGCTCAGCGGCAACCATCCGCCGACCTTCGCACTGGTATCGGATTTGGTGGCCAGCGTTCTCGTGCCGTTGACCCTGACCAACCCGGCAACCGACCCGGATGCGGCGAATCATTTGACCTATTCGCTGGGGCCAGGCGCACCCACCAACGCTCTCATCGATCCCGACAGTGGGGGCCTGCGCTGGACGCCGACTCGCCAGCAAGCGGCCAGCACTAACACATTCACCTTATGGGCCACTGATGACGGTGTTCCCGCTTTGAGCAATAGTGTTAGCTTCAATGTTTATGTGAATGACTTCATCGAAACAACCCTCGGTCGAGCCGCGATCGCCGCCGGCGAGAGCACCAACGTCACCATTGATGTCTTCTCCAGCGCTGCGCTCTCTGATTCGCAGTGTGCCCTGCTTCTGCCTGCCGACCGAATCACCAATGCGACCGTGACCGCCTTGATCCCCGACACCGCCACCGTTTCACTCCAACAGCAGCAGGATCCGAGCAGCTACTTGCTGACCCTCACCGCCATGCCAGGCCAAACCCTTCAGGGGACCCAACATCTGGCGCGGCTGAACTTTGCCTCCGTCACAAATCAGTCATCAGCCTTCGTGCCGCTGCACCTCAGTTCCGTGGCTGGAACGCGAGCGAGCACCGGACTGACGCCCAGCACGCTGGCCAACGACGGACGGGTGGTGGTCGTGGGCAGCCAACCATTGTTGGAAACGCTGCCTCCAACCAACGGGAACCGCCAGTTGATGTTCTACGGCAAGCGCAACAGCACCAACCGAGTTCAATATGCGACCCGGCTGGGGACTAACGTCGTCTGGACCAACCGCGCCACTGTCACCATCACAACGTCCAACCAATACCGCGTCTTGCCCGTTGGCAACACCCCGCCTCCCCCTGTCTTTTATCGCGTCCAGTCTCCGTAGCCAGGAACGAAGTGGAACGATGAGCTGATCTGATGGCTCGGGCTGATGAGAAGGGCCATCCTGGTCACAATCGGCGTTACCCGCTCGGGGTAGAAGGTACACTCTCCCGGTTCGTTTCTCGGCGCAAGTGGGAGGAGGGTGTCCGAGCCGCTGGCGACGGAACTCTGAACCAGGTTCGCCAGCCCTCGCACAATTCCAGCCAGGCCCAGCCAAGCAGCGCTGTCAGAATCGGTCGGACGCTGCTTCCGGCAAACGTGTAGCCGCCGAAGAGGAATCGGCGGCTATCATTTCCCCGCCCCCAAACACCGCGCTCGCGGCGCGAGCGCGCCATGGCGGCAAATCGGCGTCCGTAGAGACTCATCAGGCGGTAAAATGGGGCCGAGCGCGGCAGCGAAAACACGGGTTCGCTCAGCGCCTGCGCGCCCCGTTTAAAGGGCTGGGAGGCGACGCCCAGATAATACAAGCCCAGGTCCAGAAGAAACGCCAGACGCATCAGGTCATAATCGCCAATGTAATAATATTTATCCTGGTAAACCGCTTCGAACCACCGCTGGTAGCTGCGGGTGAAATCGGTGTTGTGCCTCTCGATCAGGGGTTCGATGGCTTCACCGCGTTGTTGTGCGAGCACCAATCTGGACGCTGCCGTCGCCGTGAAGGAAACCCAATCCATGCCAGGACTGTAGAACGGATCGATAAAGGCCCCGGCGTCGCCCACCAGCGCAAATCCGTCTCCGGCATACGTCGTGCTAAAGTAAGGCAGATTCTTTCGCCAATGCACGTCCCCTTCCAGCCACTGGGCATCGGCGAGCAAGGCGTTGCCCACGGGGTGACGGCAGAGAAAATCTTTCAATCGCTGCCCAAGTGAGCCGTCCTCGGGCCAGTCAATCAACCTCTGGTCGAACACAACTCCCACGCTAACATCGCCGCCTTTGAGCGGTATGCACCACGCCCACCAGCCCTCGCCCACCAAGTGGTTCGTGGCTGTGCCGCGAATGCCGAAACATTGCTGGGCCCAATCCGGATATTTTTGCGCAAGTTCGAGTCCGTCCCAATCCTTCACCCCGCGCCAGCGAGACCAAATCGCCGTCGTCGGGTGGGCGTGATTGGCGCGCCACCAGCCGTTTTGACGCGAAAGCAAGGCCGCGACGCCGGAGGCATCAATCACCCAACGAGCGGAGATTGTCCGGGTGCTATCCGCTCGGCGCACGGTGACTGTTTGGCAGCCGCCGCTGGCCAGTGTCACGTTCTGCACCGTGGCGGGCCGCCACAGTTCCGCGCCGGCCGCCTGGGCGCGACGCAAGACTTCTTCATCCAAGGTCGAACGGTCCACTTGGAAGGCGGGCACGCGCGAGAGATAGCGTCCGCCAATTTCGCTGCATTGATCGAGTGAGACCGTTCGCTCGTTGCAAAACCAGAACCGCATTCCCTGCTTCACCAAATGCGCTTCATTCAAATATTGCGTGAGGCCGAGCACGCGCCCGAGGAAATAACCGCTAATCTCGACCGTGGCCTCGCCGACGCGCCGGGTGAATGCGGTGGATTTTTCCACAATCAAAACGCGCAATGCCGGTTGCTCGCGCAGGAGCAGAATAGCAGTGGATGCGCCGGATAGAGCTCCACCGGTGATTACGACATCATAATCGTGGGCTGTGGCATGGCTTGAATGGTTTGGCATCGAGCAGTTCGCGAATTTGTTTCGCCGTAATCATGGACACAGCATAGACGGTGACCCAATCTCGCGCAATCAAGCGATTGCAATGCATCATCCCGGAGGGACGACTGACTGTGCGCTTGTCAGCCGTCCCTTCGGGACATGGACCCGCTCCGATCCAGGCCCGCGTTTGGTCCTACTTTCTTGAATCCGCCGTGGCACCACTCCTTGGGAACAGCCGGTTCCACACGGTTGGCCACGGATAATATAGCACCGAGCGGGCAATCAAGCTCCGCACCTCTGGGCGGCTAACCTTGACCCGGTTCTGAACGTCCAGGACGTTGGCGGTGCGCAATCGCTGCAACGTCTTCATGCCGATCAAGATCGGCCAGGCACAGGCGAGTCGCACTCGCACACAACGATGAGGCAAGGCGTTTGTGTAATCCCACCCCGCCGCCAGATGGTCTTTGGCTTGGGTTAAATATCGGTCATAGAGCGGACGAAAAGCCGGTTCATTGGCCGCTTCCAG
>Ga0247668_1000428_pt1 | contig 10417 bp, 13 predicted proteins | sample CNK09_metaG_FD_182737 | JGI IMG/M metagenome (GOLD analysis project Ga0247668, IMG submission 182737) | Soil microbial communities from Purdue University Martell Research Forest, Indiana, United States - CNK09 | ecosystem: Environmental > Terrestrial > Soil > Temperate forest > Bulk soil...
AATAACGGGCGGTCCGGATTGCCGGCGCTGCCTTTGCGATCCCGCAACGCCGCCAGCATTTGTTCCCGCTGCTCCGAGGATAGTTGCTGGTCGCTGCGCACGATCAGGCCCGCATCGGCATTATTGACCAGGAGGCCCTTCATAAACTGGGCGCTGGCGTAATCGGTTTGGGCGGCGAGCAGGGCGACCGAGAGTGGTGACAAGCCGCGCCAGAAGAGACACGGGTTGGGCAGAAAATCGTGGATCACTTCCCCGGGAAGAAGGGTCATCGCCCGAAGCGGATCGTTGCGGGCTGAACCCGAATAGTTCCAGCCGGCCAATTCAGAATCTTCCACCACGTGATGAAAACGGTCCGGATTGAGAACCAAAAGGGAAGACGGGGAGCCGCGGAGCCGCGGAGAGTTGATGGGCAAAATGTTTTGCGATTTATCCAGCGCGACCACAAAGGCTTCCCCGCGCAGGCAATACCAGGAGACGATGAATTCCCAGAAACGGAAGCGGTCGAGATAGGGATGGGGTTGATTGAAGAGCTCGATCACCGGCCCGTTCCCGACCAGGTGCTCACCGGAGCGGTCGCCTCTCGAAATGCGGAAGGGGATGGCTGAGATAGTTTGCGCCAGGGCGGAGACGGCGGTGTAAACCCAGACGCTTTGCTCGTGAGGAGAGCTTAACCCGCAGGCATAGCTGGAATTCCCGCCGCCGAGCCAGACGGCGCTGGAGTTCATTGCACTGTTAGATCGCTGAACCGTGGAAGCGTCTGAGGCTTCAGAGCGTCCCGAACCGAGGGCGAAGTTGAATTTGCCGAGTTGGAGGCTGAATTTCATCAATCTAAAATCATAAAGGTTTCCAAATACGCGGGTCGTTACTTAAAAGCATTCGCTCGGTGTTCGATGAGGTTGCGCTCGCGCCATGTTCGTAGGCGACGGCTGCGCCGACTTCGCATCGGCGCTCGGTGTGGGCGTAAGTTGCGAGCGCGCCCGCCCAGGCGATGTCGCAGTGGCTCGCAGGGTTGTGAATGTTGCGGCCTTCGCTGAAGACCCACTTGGTCCCGGTATGGGTTTTGCGCAGCGCGAAGTAATCGCCGGCGATGTCCTGCTCGCTTCGGGGGAAGCGCTTCTCGGCCACGGAGAGCTGGCTCATGAGCGCGAAGCCGAGGTCGCTTTTTTTGGAACTGAAATTCACGGAGGAGAAGCGGAACGAATAACGTTGCGACGCCCTCCAACAGATCTGTTTGCCGAGTCCGGATTCGTCGCCGGCCGCCTGGACGGACGGGAGATGTTCGAGAAAATAGTAAAGGACCGTTTCCATGAAGTCCCAATCCTCAGTGCGGACGGTCAGCAGGGCGCGCAGCCAGAGATCAGACCCTTTGACTTCATCGATGTAAAAGGCCGCGAGGTCCCCCTGCCCGCTGGCCGCCACGTCAAAGCCCAACCGATAACGGCCGCGGCCTTCGAACAGCCGTGCAAAATGTTTGCGAAGGAACTCGTGGATTCTGGCGGCGCGCATGTCATAGCCGGATGGATTATACGCGCCGAACTGCTGCGCGATTTCGTTCGCCTCGAGATGGACACGCTCGATTTGGTAATCGTAGCGGCAACGTTCAATCGCCGACCAATCCACGATATAGCCGGTAGCAGAGCCTCGTGGATTGCACATGTAAGACTGCTGAAAAATTTCTTCCTGACGGGACCGGCTTTGGCAATCCGCGATGAACTGTTCGGCAGTAAACCGCGTGCCCTGGACGCGGTTAATCACGTCCAGCAGCCCCAGCTCGATCGCGTCGATGAGAGTGATGCGGTAGTAGAGGTTCCAAAGCGCGCGACGCTGGGGAGATGGATTCCCTCTCCCCTCGAAGGGGAGAGGGTTAGGGTGAGGGGTCATTCCGCTGGTGCCTGAGGCGGATGAGACAACGCAAGGCGACCCCTCACCCCGACCCTCTCCCCTAATAGGGGCGAGGGAGGGGATGGGATCGCGCTCATCGCGCAGATTCCCTCGCCCCTCCAAGGGGAGAGAGTTAGGGAGAGGGGTTATTCCGTTCACGTCTGAAACGGATGAGACAATGCAAGGCGACCCCTCACCCCGGCCCTCTCCCCTAAGAGGGGCGAGGGAGATCTCGCCTGCGCCACACTGGGCGCGGGCTTCCTGGGCGAGTTGATTGAAGAGCGTATCCTCGCCGTCGTGCGCGGACCACACCGCCAGGTCATAGCCCCACGTGACGCGTCCCTGGGCGGTTTCCCAGAGAAGCTCGGCGTTGGGATGTTTGGCGAATTCATCCAGCCCGACATCGCCACCATAGACGGCCATCGCCTGGGGATTGGCAGAGAACGCGATGATGCGCGAGCCGTTGTCGAATTTAATATAGCCGACTTTGACTTCGTCGGTGAAGCCCGTTGCGCCGCCGAGTCCCAGTTTCAGGATCTGTTCGCCATGGGAAACAATCGAGCGGGCGTAATCATGCAGATCGGCAAATTCCTGGCAGAGCGTCATGTATTCGAGAGCGCTGGGATAATCTTTGGTTGCAAACAGATAATCCCGCTTCTTGAACCGGAGCCGTTTGCGGACGTTCTTGAAGGCATCGGCGTAGGTCCAGCCAATGCGGATCGATTTCTCGGCCAGAACGTAGGCCGGTTTGCCCGTGGCGCGAATGGCGTCCTCCGCCTGAATCCAATTGATCTGGTGCGGCATGAAGCATCGGGCCAGCATGGCGTCGGAATCGATTTTGACGGAAGGGAGGATGGCGCTCATGTTGGTTGATGGGTGGAGAGTTGATGGTTGATGGTGGGGAGATCAGTCGTCAGTGTTCAGTAATCAGTGCTCAGTGGTCAGTGGTCAGTGGTTCGTAGTCAGTAGTCAGAGGTTGACCGTATCGAAAGCGCCGGCAAGCCGGGACGCACTCCAAACGCTTCGCGACGAATAGCGCAACGGTGGACGAATTTCGCGCCAAGCGTTTGGAGTGCGTCGAGCTTGCTCGCGCTTTTCCTGCATTCATTCATTGGTCATTGGGTTTTGGTCATTGTTTGGTCATTGGTGATTGGTCATTGGTCATTTTCTCAGGTCTCGGCAGTTTGACGTGGAAGAGTTCTTCGACTTTTTTGGCGAAGAGTTCGTTTTCCCGGTCGTTGATCTCGCGATCCGGGTCGAGCTGCTTGAGTTGAGCGGCGGCGGCTTTGGCGCAGGCGTCGTGATATTTCTGGAGGTTGTTCGTTTCCCGGCACGCGCGGGCGAGGGCGTTGACCAGGCGGGCGAAGCCTTGCGGATCGCCGCCGAGTTTTTCCTTGAGCTGGCCCGATCCGATATGGCGCACGGCCCGAAAAAGCTGGGTGATGGCGACCTGCAGGGCGGCCTCGTTGAACTTGCCAGCATCGACCTGCGGGAGCACATCCAGCCCGGACTCCTGGTCCGCGCGCATGTCCTCCAGCCATTCCTGATCTCTTTCCCAACGTTGGTAGCCAGGCCCATTGTGCCAACTGGACACGTTGCGCGGAGTGATTCCTTTGCCGACTTCGCCGAGTCGGGCGATGACCTCGGCGTAAGGGACGCCGTCTTGGAGCATGGTATTGAGCTTATCGCGGTCAGCTTTGCACAACTTGGCGATTTTGCCCCGAGGGCGGCGTTTTATTTTCGTGGATGATTCCTGAGCATTTTGTCCCTCGCCTCCCTCTGGTTGAGGCGTGGCGTCGTGCGTGGCAGGAGATTCGCCGTGATCAATTAAGGCGTCATCTTCTCCCATATTTTCGTCGGTCAACGAGTTCATTTCAGGCTGTCCTCATGTTCAAAATTACGTCCATAACCTTCCATAGCCTTCCATAGCCTTCCGTACTCCCCGTTGTGGAGTGGGAGATAGGAGAATAGTAGATGGGAGACCAGAGTGGAAACGGAGTGGTGGAGTGACGGAGTATTGGAGTGGTGAGATGAGGAAGGCGAGATAGGGGCGCAGCGACTCTTCCCCAATCTTCCATCTCCTATCTTCCGTCTTCCATCTAGCATCTTCCGGCCTTTCCGCCCGCTTCGGCTGGAAAGCCGGCTGGGGCTTTGATCGTGAGCGTCGGGTCTGGCCTTGCTCGGTCGAGATTGGCGCTAGCCGCCGGCGGCAGGTCTTACTCAATCCGCCGCTTTGGCGGTCCGAAATTTATAAAGCAAATTTTATTCCGCCCTAAACACTTGTGTAGCGCCTTGCTGAATCGCATTTCCAAGACCGTAGCTGTCCCGATTCTTGTCTGCTGTCCAAATCCTGAACTGACCGGCGACGGATCTAGAGGCAGTCCAGCGGACTCTTCATGCCACTGCCGCCGACGCGCAAGACGTGCGTATAAATCATCGTTGTGGACACATCCTCATGGCCAAGCAATTCTTGAATCGTGCGGATGTCGGCTCCTCGCTGCAGAGCGTGCGTGGCAAAGCTGTGCCGAAAAGTGTGACTACTCACTCGTTTGGTAATCCCCACTCGACTGGCGGCGGTTTTGATGGCTCTGTGCACCGTGACCTCGTCGATATGGTGCCGCCGCATTTTCCCGGAGCGGGGATCAATCGAGAAACCCCGCGCGGGAAAGACATATTGCCATGCCCACTCCCGTGCCGCACCGGGATACTTCCGCTCCAACGCTCCGGGCAGATAGACCGATCCATGACCCGCCTGGACGTCTTCCAGGTGTGTTAGCTTCACCCGCGCAAGATGTTCGCGCAAGAGCGGCATAACGCTCTCCGCCAGGACGGTGTATCTGTCCTTGGCTCCCTTGCCATCCCTCACCGTCAATTGCTTCATCTGGAAGTCGATGTCTTTGACCCTCAGGCGCAAGGCCTCCAGAAGCCGCAACCCGCTCCCATATAACAATTTGACCACCAACTGCGGTGTGCCGGCCAGGGCTTGAATCACCTCGCGAGCCTCTTCCGGCGTTAACACCGTCGGCAGCCGCGCTGGCCGGTCGGCCCGCAGAGCCTGGATCGTTCCCAGCTCTTGCCCCAAGACCTCCCGGTAGAGGAAGAGCAGTGCGTTGAACGCTTGGTTTTGCGTGGAGGCCGCCACCTGACCCCGGACTGCCAGATCGCCCAGGAAGAGTTCGATCTTCCCTTCACCCCCGTCCAGATCCGACCGGGATTTCATCCGGTGAAACTGGACATAACGCCGAATCCAATCACAATAGCAACGTTCGGTGCGAATCGAATAATGGCGCAGCCGCATGATCTCCCGCACCTGGTCCAGCAATTTGAGTTTGGGATTGGGAACGATGCGTTCCCGCCGGGCGCCCGCGCCTCCGTTCCACGGTTTGGCCCTCCATCGGTTTTGGTCGGTTTGGTCTCCCCCCTCTTGACGACTTTGGCCGGCTTGCATATTTTTGGCATGCTAATGAAACATTGCTAAAAGTCAACGTTATGCCTCTCATATCAATTAACATTGACTTTTTTCATAGATAATCAGATGGTTAGACATCGCATGACTTATACCATCCAAATTTTCTATCCGGGCGCTGGTTTCTTCATGAACACTAATCACGAGTCCGAGAGCCTTGACGAGCTGAAGAGCCTTGCTTCAAGCGAGTTATTTGCCGGTTCACGCGTTCGCGTCGTTGATGAGTCACAGCGAGTGTTGTTCGAGCCGCCAGTGCGTGAGCGGGCTGAGGACCTTTCGTTGTCCGGTCTTGCTTCCATGCTCGGCGTGCCGATAGTTGACCCGCCAGATTTCCTGAAGGACGATGAAGACAAGGATGTCTAACGAGCGGCCTGGAGCGGACGCGGGATGGCACGTCCTGTTCGCATTTCAACGTCCTCGGCCCCGCGCCGCTCAGGCGCGGCGTTAGGCACTGCCATGCGTACCATTCTGCTCTTGGTCTTGGCGCTGGTGTGCATGGGTTGTCCACAGCGGCGTGTCACGCGAACGGTGGTGCTGGCTGGGCTCACGGGCGATGCACAGACCTCTGCGGCTGTGTCGGTAAAAAACCCGGAGGTTCAGAGCGCTCTGAAGATCATAGACGGGGTTCTGGCCTCACATGGCTTTGTCCAGACCACAGACACCAACCTCACCGTCTATGGTTCCCTCGTCACGTACACCAAGTACACTCCCGAGGGTTACGCAGCCATCTTCCCTTCGATAGCGGTTAGCCTCGATGCGGGCGCTTTAGAGTTCAGCGTGGCTGATCGGCCAGACCTGACCTCGGAAGACAAGCAGATACTCAAAGCGGTCCGGACAGAGTTGAGGAACCATTATGGCGCTGAGCGAGTTAAAAACCGTTACTGAAAGGCCTAACCCGCGCTCTGCACTGGACGCCCGGACGGCGCTCTGTTTCCATATCGGAAGTCAGCGGCCGGGCGCCAGTGAGAGCGATTGTTAGGCCGCCGAGCGCACGTCACTTGCATGAGCACCATCAGATTCCAGACAGGGCAGTGGTCGTTCATTCCCGGCCCAGCGGAGTTGACGCAGCCCATGAGCAGTCAGGACCTGAAGGACATCGAGGAAATTTCCCCGGCAGCGATTGCGGAGTCGTTCCTCAGCTTTCCCGGAGTGCGGCTTCATCACCCACCGGCGCCGTCTTGGTTGGAGTGGTGTGCGCGCTGGGAATCGGGCAACGACTTCATTGAGGTGGGCATCACGCTGTTCGAGGACGAGGCACAGAGTTGGGGAGGTTCACCGATTACCGCGGACTGCTCTCCCGACGACATTGAGGGATTATGGTCGCACTTGCAGGCACGACACCGCGGCGTGTGGTTGCACGACCCGGACTGCATCCTTCGCACACATGATTCACTCAGACACACAACGGGGGCCTAACCTGGCTGCTCCAGGCAACGGCGCGATGGCGCTTCTGTTCAAGACTCAGCGCTTGCGGCGCGCCGTGCCTGAGCAGTATCGTTAGCCCTCGAACAATGACGCGATTCGTCAAGAGCTTGCTCGGCTTCGCATTACTGGGAGTGTTGGTCGCATGTTCGCGTTCGCATCCACCCACAATAGCGCGAGCCGCTGATCGACTCGTCGTGACGAATCGCTTTCGCGAGGCGAAGAGCATCACTTTGGCCGGTCCGGAGGCTGACCGCATCGCAGATGCCGTGGCATCTGCGACAGAAGATCCGACACCTTACCCAGACATCAAGGATTGTCAGATCCAGTTCTACGACGGCTCGAATCTTCTTCGGGTGATCTATGTGCAGGAGCGAATTTTCTCGCTCGGAGCCACCCAGTACAGCGACTCTTCAGGAGTGCTTGCGGCCTTTTATGCGAAATGGCAGACCGATAGTTACATACCTTACACACCAGCGCAGCGATAGGGCTAACTTGGCGGCTGCAGGCAACGGCGCGATCCCGCTGGTGTTTCATATCAAACGCCTTGACCGCGCCGTGCCTGAGCCGCATCGTTAGCCCCGTCGTGCGCGTTGCATGAAAGCGATTATCTGGAGCCGGCCCACAACCACTTCCGAAGTGGTGAGAATTGAGTGTCTCCGAGACGAGACGTTGTTTCACCTGAATAGCGGGCTGGTGCTCCGAGTCGGGCAGGCGCCACAGAAACTACAAGCGAAACTTAATCGCAGCGAAGGAATTTCCGGCATCGACCTCTCGGCTCCCCCAGCTACACAAACCGACATTTTTTACTCGCCATTCATGTCCCGCTCTGTTTACGAGGTGGCCTGGCCAATTCTCAGGACCGATCCCAAGATTCAGAAGGCTTTCCGGGGCCATCAGAGGTTACGAGCTATAGCAAAGCTTGGCTACGACGAACTCCTCCAAATGCCACTTGATGCCTACGTTAGTGGCCCTTTTGGGCTTTATCTCGGTCACCCGTTCAACTTCAGCTGCCGCACACCAGACGTGGCGCTTTCCGATGGTCGCAAGGAATATGGATGCGACTTCCGAGACGGAGACTACCTTGTTAAAGTGTCCATCAATCTTGAGACCAGAGCGGTCACAGTTTCCCAGTAGCTCAGTAAAATGATGACGGAAATACAGGCTAACCAGCGTGGTGCAGGCAAGGGCGGGATTCCGCCGCTGTCCCATGCTCGACGCTCTCGGCCCGCCCTGCCTGACCACGAACGTTAGCTCGACCATGATCTTTTTCACACGCGAACTTTACGAAGGCTACCAGGACAAGTCGGGATGGACGCGGACCGCCACCACAAAAGCCAATCGTCAAAGGGGTCAGTCCTAGAATTGTGACAATTGAATTTCTAAACTCGTCAAGACTGCACTGTCACAATTCCAGGACCCCTTTGACTTTTGATTTTTGAGGTGCGACCTAGACGCGATTCCGAAGAATTCAGTTCAGCTTCGCCTGATTGGCTAATTTGGCGCTGATATACGTCTGCGCTGATTCAGGATCGCTGTCGGCCGCGAGAATAATCTCCTTCATCTGCTCGATCCATGCTCGCTCGCAGCCGGGCTCGACCAGGGCTTCGCCGGGGAGTGAGTCATCAGGCAGAATGGCCTCAGAACGGCGAGCTAGTCGCTCCGCCTCCTCCCTGTCTTCTCCAAGTTCGACTTGGGCTTGAATCATCGCTTCGCGAATGGTCATAGATTTTTTCGTGTTGTCTATTGTGTCGGTTCTGCATCGACATCGAATAGAAACAGCAGTTTTCACTCCAGTCTGGGCCACTGCGCCACCTCCTCAAATGCTCTTGTTGAATCGATTGGCCGGGTCGTTCTGGTGCCTCGTTTTTCTTCTGCACTGTCCCAATCCTGGGTTTCGAACATGGAGTCGGAACACATTGCGCACCTGTCCAAGAGCTTCGGGGGCTACGCTTGACTTTCCATTTCGGGCTGTTATTTTTCGGGGATGATTATGGCTTTGCCGCGATCATTCATCCAGGACTTTTTGACCTGGATTTGCCCTAATATCATATTATCAGGTCAACTTGACCTGATAATCAATGGTTGGATTACCGAAGGACAATATGCGCCCAACAGCCGTTAGGTGGTCAGTTGGAACACTGGCCTTCTTCCTGCCTGCTCTGCTGGGACTCATTGGAGATGCGCTTGGTAGGTCGCCGTCAACGAATGGCTCACGGCTTGTTGAGAACCTGCCCTCCATGTTTGTCCTTTCCCTCATTTTAGCCGCCGGCGTCTGCGCGGGGACTATTATTACCGCGCCCATTTCATTTGGTCGGCGATTCGGCTTGGTTGCCGCAGTGTGGAGCACGCTCATCTTCGAGGCGTGGCTGATCATTGTCTGGTCTCTCAGAGGATTACATTGAGGACGAAATCCAATAAATGGGTGCAGGTGACGCCGGGTTGCGCCTTCTGTTTATTCCTGAGCCACCGACCCGGCGCACCTGACCTAAATCGTTGCTCAAAACGCTCGTATGGAAGATTCCACCCAAACCTGGAGCCTTGAGTGCAAGCCCTTCGGCCAGAGCGGATATGTCTTCTACAATGAAGGATCACGTGAGCTTCCACTATATTGGGAGTATGGCGGGGGAGATACCATTGCCATCGTCCGCGTTGAGGAACCCGAGAAACTGGGCGTGAGATTTCCTTGGGCAGTGGGCCGGGAGCGGGTGATTCTCGAACGCATCGCACGAGAACTTGTTCGACAGCAAGCACCAGGCTCTCGAACGGAACTCGATGAAAGGAATTTGGCCATTTATGTCCGAGAACAGAAGCAACAAGCCAAAAGCTAACCCTTTGTGCAGCGGACGCGGGAATTGTGCTTCTGTTTTCAATTTGGACGTCACCGGTCCCGCGCCGCTGACAATCGTCGTTCGCTGCCTTCAGAACAATGGCGCTGAGAATTTAACGGTTTACTTTAAAGGAAACTTTTCATTGCGACAGGTTTTGAATACATATGAATAAGAAAGTAATGATTTCGGTAGCTGTAATTTTGGTTGTCGGCACAATCATTTGGCTCAACAAGGCTGCTATTCGGACTCCACCGATTGACCAGCGAACTAAGGAAATCAACACCGGTGCCGCCATGGCAGCTCCGAAAACAAAGGCGGAGGAGGCAAGGGTAAGTTTAGTTGGCATCACGACCATGCTTAATCAAAAGAAGGCGCTGCTTGAGGTGCGGTGGCCTGCGGGGACGTCAACAGGAGAGCAAACATACATATTGTCAGAAGGCCAATCACAGGATGGGATAGCCATCGACAACATCGACGTCACAAATAGCGCTGTTACATTGAGAGTGCCACAGGGCACAAGAACTATCAGAATCGAGAAAGGTGGGTGACTGAAACTAAAGTTCGATTACAAGATGTTTGCTTTCGAGCACCCGGAGCGGTGGCCGGGTATCGCTGTGGAGAAGAGGGTTGGGTTGACGATGACAGCCAACAAAATCGCTGCACTGAACTGGTACTGGCGCATCCAGTTCGAGCATCACTGGTTTCAGTCTGCGCAGGTCGCTCGCTTTCCGCGCCAGTCAGTGAGCTGGACGTTGGGCGAAAATGGGCACCCCCCTCCATAATCGAAAGTGAAAGAGCGCACCTGGCATTATGAAAT
>Ga0247668_1000429_pt1 | contig 10385 bp, 8 predicted proteins | sample CNK09_metaG_FD_182737 | JGI IMG/M metagenome (GOLD analysis project Ga0247668, IMG submission 182737) | Soil microbial communities from Purdue University Martell Research Forest, Indiana, United States - CNK09 | ecosystem: Environmental > Terrestrial > Soil > Temperate forest > Bulk soil | place...
CCGGTGAGGAGGCCGACAGCGAAAAAGGCAAGATACATCAGGGCGGCGGGTTGTTGGATGACCTGGTTCAGAAACGGCGGCAGAGTGAAATCGACCTTGTGATGATTGTTCATCCCCATCAGTACGAGCAACAACGCGACTAGAATAATGAAAAGCATTTTAAAAAGCAGTTTGGCATTCATCTTAGTTCAGTATTCAGTATTCAGTATTCAGTATTCAGTGTTCAGTCTCAAATTCAGTGTTGAACATTCTCGATTCATTGTTCAAGTGTCCAGCATTCTGTGTAAGAGTGGGTTGCGTCAACGACCGCAATTACAATTGGCGATGGCTCCCCCGCATGGCCAGGAAGCGACGGAAACTGATCACTGAACACTGAGTTACTTCCCACCATCCCCCATGAGTATAGTAACCAAAACCGGCGACACCGGCACGACCGCCCTGATGTTCAACCGGCGCGTCTCAAAATCCCATCCCCGCGTGGAGGCCGGTGGAACCGTCGATGAACTGAACGCCGCCCTTGGCTTGGCGAGGGCCTCGTCCGAACACGCCTTCATGCGCGAGCATTTGCTCGCCATCCAAAAAGACCTGATTGTCCTGATGGGCGAACTCGCGACGCTGGTCGAGGATTTGCCGCGGCTGGCTCCGGCAGGATTTTCAGTAGTAACCTCCGAAAACACTGGAAAGCTTGATCAGTTGGTCAAGCAGCTTGAGGCGCAAAACATTTTCCCGAAAGATTGGGTGATGCCGGGGAATACGGTCAATTCGGCTGCTTTGGACTTTGCGCGGACCATTTGTCGCCGCGCTGAGCGACATGTCTGTGCCTTGCACGAAGCCAGGGAATTGCGAAACTCAGAAATCATCGTCTATCTCAACCGCCTTTCAGATGCTCTGTGGCTGCTGGCACGCTGGGTCGAGGCGCAAGGGCGGCAGTAGCGCTTGGCCCCCGCTGGTCGGCCACATTCTCCTCCCCACATTGTCCTCTTCACTTTGTCGCAAATTCCATAATCCCGTTGACCAAAACATTCAACGTGTAACTTTCAAGTCCTGAAACCCGCTCCACCCGCTCCGCACAACTCTTGGTATTCTCCGACTCTTGTGATATTTGATATCCAACTGGCTGTCGCTGTATTTTCATACACCACTGAGTTTCATTGGGTGGTCTCGACATTCAAAGTTGAATTCGCGGGCGCGCCAAGTCCTTTTGTCGAATATTGAGACGGAACCTCAATTCATTTGCAGGAGCTTTCTTTTTGTTCTCATCCCGGAGGGATGGCTGATAGATATAGATGTACTCTTGACATTACATCGCACTGCAATGTATTCTATGGAATCATGAAACTTAAACTTGAAAAAGAATTGGTGGCCGCCTCCTCGGTGCCTTTAGTGCTCTCGATTCTCTGCGAAGGCGATAATTACGGCTATGCGCTCATTCAGCGCGTCAAGGAATTATCCGGTGGAAAGATCGAGTGGACCGACGGCATGCTGTATCCGGTCTTGCATTGGCTTGAAGACAAGCGCTTCGTGCGCAGTCGCTGGACGAAATCTGAGGCTGGCCGACGACGCAAATATTACTCACTGCGGCCAGAGGGCCGGCAGGCGCTCCAGAAACAGAAGGATCAATGGACGCTCGTTTCCTCAACCTTGAATCAACTCTGGAGGCCACAACATGCATAAACTCGATCAACTGCTGGCAGAATGGCGCAGAAATATGAAAACTGCGCCCCGCCTCGGGCGCGAAACGCTCGACGAACTCGAAAATCATCTACGAGAGAACGTCGATCACTTCGTCCGGTCAGGAATGACTGAGGCCGAGGCTTTCCGACGCGCCGTCACAGAGCTTGGAACCGCACCCAGGATCGCGTCAGAATTCCAGAAACTGGACGAATCTACGTGGTTGCCAGTGAAGGTGATAATCGGAATCGGTGTCACGGAGGCATTGGCATTGACCTTTCTTCTGATCGCCCGCATGGACGCCGGTCGGTTGACTTTCCTGCTCGCCACTCATGTTTTCATGATAACGCTCGGCTACACGACCACCTTTCTTGTCGGAGCGCTGGGAATTTGCTTTGTGGGCCAGCGTTGTTTTTCAGATTTCACACCGTTGCGGGAGCGTTCCCTCACACGCGTCACTTTCATCCTCGGTTGCGTGGCTGCGGGTCTGAGCGCGGTCGGAGTGATCCTTGGTATGGTTTGGGCCAAGGCCGAATGGGGGCGGTACTGGGCCTGGGATGCAAAGGAAATCGGCGGCCTTAGCGTCGTCGTCTGGCAGGCTTTCTTTTTGTCCTTCCATCGGTTTGCTGGTGGCAGCGCCCGCGGCGTTTTCGGTTTGAGCGTCCTTGGTAACATCGTCGTTAGCCTGAGTTGGTTTGGAGCGAATAACTACGGGACAGGGAACCATTCGCTGCTTCTGGCGACGGTTGCGTTCAATGTTGTATTTTTCCTCCTCGGGTTCGCGCCGGCGGGCTGGCTGCGCCCTCGCAAAATGCCCCCACCGCAAACCCTAAACGACGAATAGCCCCGAAGAATTTTATCATTTGCAGGAGCTTGGTCGCCGAATATGGGTCCGCCAATCACCGCAAGGCTCCGAGGGTGTTTTAATCAATCATTTCATCGTAGCAGCCGACGTGAGGAGGCTCTTTCTAAAGGGAATATAGGGCACTTTTTTGTTCCGCTGCCAAACACCCCCTCCCACTGACTCTTTACCGTATTGGAGGGATGAAACAAAATGGGGAAGACCATCAACCATCAACCAACCACCATCAACCGCCTGTCCAGGGTTGTCGTGCTTTGTCGTTTGTCGTAGCAAAAAGTCTTCGGAGAGCCGCCCATGCGCATTGTCGCAGAGCGATTCTCGGCCTGAGCTCCAGCTTATGAAAAGGTCTGAAAAGGTCCGAACGTCAGAGTTTTTGGCTTGCCTCTCATATTCTGTTTGCCTCATACAGGTCGTTTTTAGCAACTGATTCGAGACTTTAAATATGCGGAATTGGTCCACCAACTGGAAAACGGGAGATCGGATACAGGACATTAACGACCAGGACCGGTGGGAAATCCTCAAGGTTCTCAAAGGGGGCATGGGCATTGTTTATATCGTCTTCGACCAGGAAGAGAAATGCCGTCTGGCCATGAAGACCTTTCAGCGGTTCGGCGATTACGACATTCGGATCCTCTCCGAACGGTTCAAGAAGGAAGCCCTGGCGTGGGTTCAAATCAACGCCCACCCAAATGTGGTTCGTGCCCGCTCGGTGATCAATCTCCGCGTCGCCCACGACATTGACGGAAAAACGATTGCAGAGATTAATCAGCCCTTTTTGCTTTTGGATTACATTTCCCGCGGCGACCTGGCGGCTTGGATTGGGAAGCCGGAGTTGACTCAGGATATCGGGCAAGTAATCCGTTTTGGCCTTCAATTCTGTGATGGCATGGGGCACGTCCTGGCCAACGGAATTGTGGCGCATCGTGACATCAAGCCGAGCAACTGTCTGATTACCGAAGACCGAATTTTGAAGGTGACGGACTTCGGCCTGGTAAAGGTGTTTGATGACCCCGGTCGGACAGCGACAGATTGGAAGGGCAAACTGCCAGCAACTCAGCCCGGAACGGGCAGGGCGCCCGTCACCCCAATCGGTACTAGCCTTACTGCCAGATCGATTGGCACGTGCGACTACATGGCTCCCGAGCAATTTGAGAGCGCCAAACCGGCGGACGTCCGCGCTGACATTTACGCATTCGGAGTGATGCTCTTCGAGATGATCACGGGACGGCGACCGTATGCTGCTCAGGATTTCCAGGAATTCAAGCGCCTGCACCAGGAAAAATCGCTCCCTGAACTCGATGTTCTCCCTGGAGGTTCGGCAACGCTGACAGCGCAAGTAAATGAACTGCTTCGGGCCTGTTTAGCCAAAGCACCTGAGGACCGGATTGGCAGCTTCAACCTGGTGAGGGAGCGATTGGCCAGCCTGCATGAGCGGGTGACCGGCCGTCAATTCGGTGGGCCACTCAAAGCGGAGGAATTGGACGCGCGGGCGCTGGCGGACAAGGCCACCAATCTCAAAGCTCTTGGCCGCAAGCCGGAGGATGTTCTGCCGCTCTATGACCAGGCTCTTCAGCTAGAGCCGTTAAATGACTACGCGTGGCTGGCCAAGGCGGACGCCCTGATTGGTTATGGCCGGATGAAGGACGCCCTGGATTGTTTTGAATCGGTCCTTCGATTCAGCCCGGACAACATCAACGCCCTAAATGGCAAAGGAGACCTGCTCGCTCATTTCGATCGTCAACTGGAGGCATTGCACTGTTTTGAAGCCGTCCTCAGGCTCAAGTCTGACAACCGGTTGGCGTACGCCGGCAAAGGTTGGCGGCTGGCGGCATTGGACCGGCGGGAGGAGGCTCTGGCGCATTTTGAAGCGAAGCTGAAAGACAATCCCGAGGATTTGGACCTGAAGGAATGCGTGGCTCTGCTCCGAGAAACCATCAATGCGAAGCGCGACGGCTTTGCGCAGGTGCGGAGGATGATGTATCTGAGCCGCCTCAGACCGGGCAACACGATCAGGGCCGAAGAATTGCCGGAGGCCCAGTGGACGAAAATGGCCGGCAGCTTATGGACCTCCGGGCGGCACGATGAGGCGCTCGCCTGTCTGGATCGCGCCGTTGCCGTCAATCCGCGCTACGTGCCGGCTTGGAATAATAAAGGAGACATGCTTCGAGAGATGAAACGCCACGAGGAAGCCCTTGCCTGCTTTGATCGGGTGCTCAATATAAATCAGCAGCTTAAAGAGGCGTGGTGCGGCAAGGGGAGGACACTCGCAGGGTTGACGTGCGACACGGAAGCTCTCGCGTGCTTCGACCGCGCTCTCGCACTCGATCCACGCTATTACCTGGCGTGGAATAACAAGGGCATTTCACTGACCAATTTGAACAGGTTTAAGGAGGCCGTCGCGTGTTACGCGCGCGCCATCCAGATTAATCCGCGCGAATGGTTCGCCTGGAATAACACCGGAGCAACTTTGGCCATGATTGGACGTTACGACGAAGCGATCACCTACCTAACAAAAGCCCAACAACTCGGCAGCCCAAAAGCCACGCCGCTCATCGCGAGCTGCCAGGAGCACCTGGTTGGAAAACAATAATTCACGTGTGCTTAACTGCCTGAATGAGCGGCTTCACGAACTCGATGACCCGCGAAACTAAATCCGGGGCTTTGCCATGTCTGGCGATTTGATTGACGATGGCGCTGCCGACGACGATTGCCTCCGAATTGTCGGCGACGGCGCGCGCTTGTTCGGCGTTTGAGATCCCGAAACCGACGGCGATCGGCAGTTTGGTGTGGGTCCGGATGTTCGCAGTCATCTGCGCGATGTTAGAGGAAACTTTCTCCTGCATTCCCGTCACCCCTTCACGCGAAACATAATAGATGAAGCCTGTGCCGCGTTTGACGATCAGTTCGATTCGCTCCGGAGGAGTTGTGGGTGCGACGAGGTAGATCACGCACAGGCCCGCCTCGCGCATCAGTGATTCGTAATCGGCGGATTCCTCCGGGGGCAAGTCGAGGACGAGCAGCCCATCCACTCCGGCACGAGCGGCATCCTTGATGAATTCTTCCAAGCCATAGTGGTGTATCAGGTTGTAGTAGATGTAGAGCACGATGGGAATTTGCGACTGCTGCCGAATCGCGGTGATCGTTTCCAGGACTTTTGGAGGAGTGGTTCCCGATTCCAGCCCGCGCTGGGCGGCCAATTGGTTAACGAGTCCGTCGGCCAGGGGATCGCTGAATGGAACACCCAATTCAAGCACGTCCACGCCCAGCTGGTCGAAAGCCAGGGCGAGTTGTCGTGTCGCTTCGAGATTCGGATCGCCTGCGCCGATATAGACAATGAATCCCTTCTTCCCTTCTTTCGGGAGCCGGGCTAAGCGTTCAACGATCCGATTCATGAAGGCGAAGGATGGCAGCAGGAATAGCGAATGTCGATTGCCCAATGGAGTTGCGCGTCCGTGTGTACGGAATTCCAACGGGATTCATCGTGCGCTAACGCTTGATCACTTGTTCACCTAGCATAAAGACCAGTTCGCGTTGAAATACTTCGCGGGCCAAATCTCCTTTCAGTTGCGCGGTGATTACTTCCAGGAGAACCGGTCCATTCGCCTCCAAATGGAATACGAGCTTGTCCGGCAAGACCTCGATGGTAACCCGGCTGATGTGCTGCTCGTGGCTGCGATCGAGCGAATCGGCGATTCGCAATAAGCCCGCCAGCTTTTGCACCAGGACGCGGTCGGTGGGAGAAAGCACAGCAAACTCCTCGTGCTTCATCTTCGGCGGCGATTTTCGGTGGTAGCGGGCGACTTGCGCAGCCAGATTGGCGTCGAGCGCGGGAAAATTTTTCCAGGGATGCTCGCGGATCATCCGGGCTGACTCCCGGTGGTGGCCGGTGTCGAGGTGGTCGAATTGATGGCCGATGTCGTGCAAATAGCCTGCCGTTTCCAGCAGACCCCGTTCCCATTCTCCGAGACCGTGGAGCGCAACGAGGCCGTCGAAGAGCTGCAAGGCGAGCTGCGTTACGTGGGTCACGTGCAGCGGCTGGGCCTCCATTTCCCTCATGAATGCCCGCACTTCTTCAAGACCGGAGGCGTTCATGGGGTTCTTGTCCCGTAGGGACTTTCGTTCGAGAGGGAGATTACCGCCGGCCGAATCTTCCAGTGCGCTTCGCTCAGCGCCGCATGCGCCGTGGCGTAATCGGCGCCGGTTAACTCCTGGACAATGCGCGTGGCGCGATCCCGCAGCTTGGTATTGGACGCCTTCACGTCGATCATCAGATTGCCCAGCACCTTGCCCAAACCCACCATGGCCAGGGTGGTCAAAATGTTCAGGATAAGTTTGGTGGCCGTTCCGGCTTTAAGGCGGGTCGAACCTGTTAGGATTTCCGGGCCGACATTGGGCGCGATGATCAGGTCCGGACGATCCTTGGGCGCGCGCAGATACGGATTAAAGCAGATCAGGACCGTGGCAGCGCGCCGTCGTTTTGCTTCTTTGAGCGCTCCCCACACAAACGGCGTCCGGCCACTGGCAGCAATGCCCACCACCACATCGCGGCGGCCGACTCCGCGAAAGCCGATGGCCCGAGCGCCGGCTTCGGGATCGTCTTCGGCGCCTTCGACCGCTTCCCAAAGCGCTCGCTGTCCGCCGGCGATTATTCCCTGCACCATCTCTGGAGGCGTGCAAAAGGTGGGCGGACACTCACTGGCATCCAGCACGCCGAGCCGTCCGCTGGTGCCCGCGCCCACATAAAACAACTGTCCGCCGCTGCGGAAGGCACGGACAATCATCCGAATCGCTCGCTCAATTTTCTTGCCCTCGCGCCGGATGGCTGCCGGAATTCTTTCATCCTCGCTCAGCATCAGCCCAATCGCATCCCGCAATGGCAATTTGTCTAGTTTCATCGACCGCGCATTGCGCTGTTCGGTTGGAGAAATTAACAACGAACGATTTATTTCTGCACCCGCGCCCCCCCTCGGGACACCGGCTTTAGCCATCGTTTTACTTGTGCTGTCCAACTTTGGACTTTGGACTCCTTCGCAGTGCTTTTGACGGAGGAGGATGGACTTTGGACTCTGCCCTTCACCCAAACGTCGCGCCAACTCCGCCGCCCCCCAGACGCTTTCTCTGTTAAGAGGTGTTACGATTGAGTTTGGCCAAAGTTTCTTTAGCTCGCGTGTCACTTGTGCGGCGAAACGAGGCTGCTTGAGCAAGACGCTCCCGGCAAAAATGAATTGCACGCGCGTTCCTGGTCTTACCAGTCGTCGGGCACAAGCCGCTGCATCGCGAGCCAGGCTGCTGGCGGCCCCCTTTAAAATATCAAGAGCGATCTTCTCACGCCGGGCCGCCGCACTGAAAACCTCGACCGCCAGTCCCGCTATTTCCGCCTTGTTCGCGCTCTGCACCCACGTGATCAAATCGTTGGGTTCGTTCAGTAGCAGCGCACTCAGCAGTCTCTGCCCCAGTGCGGACCAGACCCCGTCACGGTCATAGTAATAGACGACTGCCTTCAGCGCCCGCAGGGCGATTTCAAATCCACTTCCCTTGTCGCCGAGGATGTGTCCCCAGCCACCGAGCTTTGCGGTGTTGCCGTCTTCAGTTCGTCCGAAGCAGCAGGACCCGGTTCCGCTCAGGACCAGTACGTGTCCCGCAGTGTCCGCTTCTCCGCCGTCCGCCGCCATCAAGGCCGTTTCCAGATCGTTGGTTGCGTAGCACGGCACTCCAGGCCAGGCAATTCCTGCGGCCTGGCGAATCCGTTCGCGATCCGATTCGGTCCTCGCGCCAGCCATGCCAATGGCCAGTGAAATCGGACGGGGCGTGGCCCGGGCGATCTCTTTGAAGTGCCGGACCAATCCCTCATCACTCACGAGTCGCAAATTGGCTGGGCCGGTCTCAAGTAGCGGGCTGGCGTCATTGGCTCCGCAGCTTATCGCTGCCGCAAGCGTGCGCGTGCCACCAGCTTCAATGCCGAGATACACTTGCCCCGAGGACAACTGTTTTGATTTGCTCACGTGTCCACACCATAGCCAAGCCCCTGATCGATTTCAACTTATCATCCCGGAGGGCCCGGAGGGATAGTCGCTAATAGGCCAACGTTTTAATTTCAGACTTCCTGATCTCGCTGGATGAATTAAGCGGGCAAGGAAAATAAGTTGATCCGGTTTTGGAAGAGTTTGGGCCGCGATGTTCAGTTGCTCGAGGGCTGACCGGCGGGCAAGTTAGGGTATGCCTCAAATGCAACTGCCGATCTTTCCGTCCGAACTGACCGCCATCACTGCGGACTTGGGTTTTCTTCAGCAGGATGGGAGGGTCTATTATTTCCACGGTCACCTGCCGATCTTTCATCATGGGGTCGAGGACATGGCCACGTTTCGATCTTACATCGCGCAACTGGTGGTCAATGGGACGGCCACCCAGGTGGAGGTGGCGGAGGCATTTGGCATCCCGGTGGTGACGGTCAAACGGGCGGTCAAGAAGTTGCGCGAGGAGGGGACAGCGGGTTTCTATGCCCGGCGGGGCCGGAGGCGAGGCAGCGGGTCCAACCGAGGGGTGGCCTTTGGCGGGCCTTGCAGGCGCAAATCAGGCGATGCGCCGCTTCATGCAGCCATGGCGAAGCAAGGATCTTGCGCTCGCAACCATGGGGGCTGGTGCGACCTTGCTGAATCGCGGATTTCAGTACGCAGTTAAGTGGTCGGCTCGGTGACTTGGCGGATCATCAATCACAGCATTCCGCTTCTGGCTTTGGTTGCGGCTCCGCTGCTCTGTGTTCTGGGCGTTCCTCCGAGGTTAAAATTCACCCGTTATGCTTCCGGGTATTTCCACGGAGAGCGGTAGGGGCGCTGGAGGAGTTCGTTGGCTTTGGGGTCGTTGAGGATTTGTTCTTTCCCGCCGTCCCATTCGAGGCTGCGGCCGCCTCGCCAGGAAACCATGCCGAGGAGGGAGAGGACGGAGGCGCGGTGGCCGACTTCGATCCGCGCGACGGCGGGACGTTTTTGAGCGATGGCGTCCATGAAATCAGCCCAGAGAAGCGTGAGGTTATGGCCGTCGGGTTCCTGGAGTTGGGCTTTTTCGTGGACCTGGGCTTCGCGATTGTTGCTGGGGTAGAAGGTCCAACCGTCGCGCCAGCCGATATGGAGGATGCCCCTGGTGCCGTAGAAGTAGGCACCGAGGGAATGTTTCTCGGTGGCGTTGCCGGCAAATTTGCGGTGCTCCCAGATGCAAGTAAATTTTTCGAATTCGTAGGTGGCAACCTGGTGGTCGGGAGCGTCGGTGGTTTGTTCTTTTTCGCTCAGGACAGGGGCGCCGGCGATTTCGCGGCCACCCGTGCAGAAGATGCGTCGAGGATATTTTTCTTCGGTCCACCAGAGGACCTGGTCGAGCCAGTGGACGCCCCAATCGCCGAGGGTGCCGTTGGCGTAGTCGAGGAAATTGCGCCAGCCGCCGGGATGAAGTTTGCCGTTGAAGGGGCGCAAGGGAGCGGGGCCGCACCATTGGTTCCAATCCATGGATTTCGGCGGGGCGCTGTTAGGGCGCGGGTTTTCGCGGCCGCCGCCGCTGTGGGCGAAGAGGCGGACCATGCCGACTTCGCCGACTTTGCCGGATTTCAGGAAATTCATTCCGCTAACGTGGTGCGGACCGATTCGGCGATGGAGATCAACTTGGACGACGCGGCCGGAATCGCGCGCGGCTTTGCACATGGCGCGGCTTTCGTTGACGGTGTGGCCCGTCGGTTTTTCGACGAAGACATGGGCGCCGGCCTTGAGGGCGTCAATGGTTTGGAGCGCGTGCCAGTGATCGGGCGTGGCGATAATAACGACTTCTGGTTGTTCTTTTTCGAGAAGTTCGCGGTGATCTTTATAGG
>Ga0247668_1000430_pt1 | contig 10384 bp, 8 predicted proteins | sample CNK09_metaG_FD_182737 | JGI IMG/M metagenome (GOLD analysis project Ga0247668, IMG submission 182737) | Soil microbial communities from Purdue University Martell Research Forest, Indiana, United States - CNK09 | ecosystem: Environmental > Terrestrial > Soil > Temperate forest > Bulk soil | place...
TCTTCCGCTCGAAGCGAGTGGGCGCTGACAAGCGGCACTAGAGCGGTGATTGCGGCGAGGATTCGACTCCTATGGCTAAACATCGCTTTTCTCCTCCCTTGGCGGAATTGATTATCCGGCCTTTCGGCGCTGAGACTATACACCAAGTTTCGGGCTTTCTCCGAGACGCTGGGGCCGATATCAGGGCCAAACATCATGGAAGGTCCATGCCCTTCCGCTTGAGCACGTCCAAAGCCGGTCCCGACCGCAGGAAAGTCACCAGGGCACGGGCGGTTGCCGCGTCCTTCGCCTTCGCGGAGACGCCGGACGAATAGGGGATGTGTTTCTGCAACTCGGGAGGCAACTCGCCAATCACATCGACGCCGGCGACGGGGCGCAATTCCGCGACTTGCTGGACGCCGATCTCGGCTTCGCCGGACGCTATGGCGGCACCGACTGGCCGGCCTTGCACGACGACACCCTTGGCCTTGATCGCATCCGCAATGCCCAGCTTCTGTATCACGGTCAGGAAATGCTGGCCGCTGGAACCCTGGCTGTAGCCAACGGTCTTCGCTGCGAGTAGCGCGGCCTTGAACTTTTCGGGCGTGCTGATGTCCGGCCTCTTCGCGCCGGCCTTCACCCCGACTGCCACTTTCGAGATCATCAGAAGCGTCTTGCCGTCGCCCGCCACATCTCCGCTCGTGGCAAGTTCGTCGACAACCTCGCTGTTGGTGATAACAAGATCCGCGGCACCCTGTTTCAGGTCGGCAGCAATCGCAGGTTCGCCCTTGAAGCTAACCTTTACCTTGTTCCCGGTGGCTTTTTCGAACATCGGCAGCAGCGTCCCCATGACATCAGGCAGCGGGCCGCCACCGGCGACAACAGTGATTTCAGCCGCATGTGCTGAGGCGCCCACAACGAATGCGCTCATGCAAGCTGCTAATGTGGCAGCGATGACTTTCGACCAGGGCTTCATGACGATCTCCTTCCATGATGGTTTGCAAAGAGCGTCGCGCCCGCGCCGCCTTGAGATTATTCAGAAATCCGGCGTGTCCGCATGAGGGACCGGTTCAAGGCCCTGATTGAACTTGTCGTCATTGTTCCCAGCGCAGGAATCCTCTTCCATTCTGCCGGTGTAATTCTCCCTATCGGGTGACCGGTAGCGCGGCCGCCGCGCACCCCACGGCTTATAGAACGTGCCGGGGTCATCCACGGTGAAGGACACATCGAGCCCCTTGCCGCCATTAATGACCCGGAAGCGCTCCACGACATGCAATTGGGTCGTATGCGGTGTCCGGTATCCGTCCACGAACGTCTTGTCGTTGAAGCCGATCGTATCGACGACCAACGTATCTCCTTCGTAATGCCCGACCGATTCGCCGTACCAGGAAGGCTTGGGATTCTTCGTATGCGGAACGTCCAGGTAGATGTGTCGCACCCGTCCGCCTTGATACAGCACGACCTTCGTCGGGGTCTGAATAAAATACAGGGATTGCGGCGCTTCATGGATATCGGGGACCCCAGTTTCCCAGCATCGTGCCTGGCGCGTTTCACCGTTCTTGCCGGCTAGTACCAATGCGTTCTGTTTCTTCAGCGTCTCAACGGCCCAAGGCATCAAGTTCTTGGCGGCTTCGCTGGTCAGGTCCGCGACCCTGTATGTTGAGTTCTTGCCCAGGACTTGCGCCACATTGTTGTTGTAAAAAGGGTATTCGGGGCCGTCCGAAATGGGGCCTATCCCGCTCACGGGAGCTATCCACTCATTGAACGTGCGGCCGTGAAGATAAGCAGTCACATTTGACGGTGTCGCGCCGAGCTTTATTGCCCGCGCGGCGTTCTCGCGGCCCTGAAGGTAATCGTCGGGAAGATAAATCGTGGGATCGGAGCTCCGCACAACGAAACCGGTCCACCCCTCGGTCGAGGGCAGCATCAATTGGGGAATGGCGGCCGTCGGTTGCGACGCGTCAGCGTCGAGGGCTGACAGGAGCGCAAGGGGCGTGCAAAGAAAGGCCAAAACTGTTGCCGTGGACATGGATCTGCGGCGCGGGAATTGAAGCGGTTTGTTCGGAGTCCCGGGTCTCAACATTGGGCTCGTCGCCTCAGAATTGGCTGCATGTCTGTCCCCCTATTTGCGAATATGCTCAGCCTACAGCACCGAATGGCGAAGGACGATAGTCTGCCGGGGTCAAAAACATCCATTGCCGTGATACTCGGCAATGGATGCAAAATTCACGGCGTCAAACCAATGCCAAGGAGGGGCCTTGGACAAGACCCTCAAATGCCGCCGTACCAGGTGCCAGGGCCCTTGCGGTAAAGGTCTATGCGGTCCGTGACGATGATTCGCGAAAGATATTTGGTGTTTTTGAACCCGAGCTGGCGCCCGAGCCGAAGGCGAACCGGGGCGCCGAAGTCGGGACGCAACGCCTCTCCATTCATGTCATAGGCAAGCAGCGTTTGCGGATGAAGGGCATCCGCCATGTCGATGTTGTCCCACAATACCCGTACGTCGCCGGTCGTCTGCTTGGGATTCGCGAATGGCATGAAGACGACGTACCGCGCCTCCGGGCGAGTTTTGACGAGTTCAAGCACGGAGGAAAGCCGCACGCCGGTCCATTCGGCAATGTAGGACCAGCCTTCCTCGCAGGCGTGCAGCACGATGTGACTTTCCGCCGGCAGGCGTCTCAGTTCCTCGAGAGAAAAAGACACGGGACGCGCAACCAAGCCCTCGATCTGAAGGCGCCAGTTCTTGAAGCCGTCCGCGGCCAAGGCCCGAAATGCATCGTCCTTGGGAGCCGGTCCGTTCACGATTGGAATCTTCGAGATGTCGCTGCGCTTGAATTCGCGCGCCAGCGAATAGCCCGACGTCAGAAGACGTTGAGCGGAATATGTCAGCGTTTCCCCGATGCCGACAATCCCGCCGTGATCGGGCGGGATCAAACCATAACCACCGGCGAGGTGGATAGCGGCGCCAAGTCCCGATGCACCCGCGGCCGTTGCCAGGCCGGCCGTTACAAGTGTGCGCCGCGTGAGAAGCCTGCTCATCGACCGCTCCTTCGCTGAGGTATGTACCCCGTTATCATCGCGCGCACGTGGCTCCCGAACCCGACCAAGCAAAGCATGGCGAGGTGTACGATGAGGAAAATCACCAGCAAGCTCACAAAGACAAAGTGAAGCGTACGCGCGGACTGAAAACCGCCTACTATCGTCGCCAATATGGGGAAGACCGACGTAACTCCGAACGACATCGCCAGTCCGGTCCAAACGATGCCGGGAAACAGCACGAACACGACGGCGAGATACGCCAAGCGTTGCACGACATTGTAGGTCCATGCCTCGTCCGTGCTCGTCCGCCTCCAGCGCAGATGCGCCGAGATCACACCGGCAATGCTGTTCCAATTGAGGTCCGCTCTTGCCGGCAGCAGGTCTTTGCGGAAATGCCGCGTGGCGATGCTGCCCGCGATATAGACGAGGCCGCTCAAGACCAGAATCCACGCAAAGAAAAAATGGAACGGTCGGTTCGAAACCGACGGGCCGATGATGAAGGGAAGTGGAAGATCGATGAGAGACGGCGTTGCCACCGAGCCGGTTTCGCCCCAATACAGTCGCGGGTGAGAGATGAGAATGCCACCGCCAGTGACAAGCAGACCAAGCACGCTTCCCGCCATGGTCCAGTGGCTCGCCCGCACAATCGCGATGTGCCGAAGCGATCGCCCCGCTTTATCGGCGGGAGCTTCAGCGGCGGGCTCCCCACTCGTTGCCGGTGGCGCGGCGACGCGTGGATGCAAAGCAGCGGAAGAGGAGTCTATGCTCATGCGTGTTACTCCAAAGCACCAATCCACTTCAGAAAGTTCACGCCGACTAAAAAGAAGTCCCGTACCGACCGGCCGGCCGAAAAGACGAAGTGCCGTCGCACGGTTGACCGCATCGGGACACGCGCTTGAATGATGTATCGCTAGGTCACGGGCGTCAATGCAAGGGCTGTCCGAAAAGACGGCGTGGCTGCAGGATTCTAATGGGCGGCTTCGTCGATACCGTTGAAGTCGATGTTTAGAACATTACCCTTCACCCGCCGCTCAAAAGTCCGGCTTGTCGGCGATTGGAATAGGGAACTCGTCGCCGGCATATGCAACATTATTCTCGGCGCACGGCTCTCCCGCAAGCAATGCGGCCTCGCGCGTGGGATGGAAGAGTTCCTTCGCGGACCAAGGCGCGTTGAATGCGCCTGGATCCTCAACGGTGAAGCTCGCTTGAAGCGTCTTGCCATTGTCGATCAGCTTGTATCGTTCGATAACGTGGAGCTGTGTGGTGTGCGGGACCGCATAATTGTCGTCAATCTGCGACTTGTCGTTGAATCCGATCGTGTCGACGACAAGTTCGTCTCCTTCATAATGCCCCACCGATTCCCCGTACCATGACGGAGCCGGATGCGCGGAATGGGGCACGTCCATATAGACGTGCCGCACCTGGGTATCGGCCTGAGCTATAATCAGAACTTCCTTCGGATTCTGAATGAAATAAATGGGTTCGTTATCCCCGGGCCCTCCATACAGCAAGAATTCCGGAACCCCACCCGGCATGCATTTTGAACGCGACGTTTCCCGAAGTTTGCCGGCAAGAACCTCATCGTTGGCTTTTCTTATCCAATCGACGACCCAGGGTTTCAAGTTTGGATTTGTGAGGTCTCCCAAATGCAGCGGTGCCCTTCTAACGACACCTTCCCCATTGACGCCCGTATCGTATTGCGGATGCGCCTTGTCATAGGTGACGGGCCCGAGACCGAACGGCGGCGGAAGAAAGTCCAGACTCACCCTCGCCCAGGGGTGATCGATGGAAGTGAAATCGGGGATGGGCGTTCCGCTTTGCCTATCGGCGGGGAACGCCTGCCACGCGAGGATGCTCGTGCAAAGAATCCCTACCCAAGACCAGTCGCTGTCAATTTGCGCATCCAATATTCCCTTCGATCTAGGACCAAGCTGACGATGCTGATTCACAGGCTGAGACAGCCAAAACATGGCAAAGCTGAGTTGAACCGAAAATGAACAGGACGTTCCGAAGAGGTCGTGCACGAGAATTCGTCTCTGATTGTTGTGCATTTTCCTTTACATATTACGTGCCGTTCATGTGGCGGGCTTTTGACCACCGCTGGATCAGTTCGTCAGGATGCAATAGCTTCTTCCGGCAGGAAGCAATGTCGCGTTCGGGGAGAGGTCGCGATGGCGAAGAATTCGTCTGCTAACAGTGCGAGGAAGCGCATTGCGGCCTGTTCTTTTGCATTGAGCGCTTGCGCACTAGGTGCGCTATGGCCCGCTTCTGCGGCCGACGAGCAGAGCATGCCCAATTTCGCTCCAGACAGCGGCACTGGTTGGGTGTCGAAAGGACAAGATTTTTTCCCGCCGCCCAGCGGGCCCGGGCCAGTCAGCGCCGATCCTGCACACCCGCGTATCACCAACGACGACTTTCGCGCCACCGGGAAGCAGCCGTCGCGCCCGCTTGCCGATCTCCGTAATCCAATCCTGCAGCCTTGGGTCCGAGAGGAATTGAAGAAGCGCAACGACTTCGTTCTTTCCGGAAAGCAAGCATACACACCCAAGGAGCGATGCTGGCCGATCGGCGTCCCCGGTTGGCTGCTCTACCCGGTGCAGCCGGTCTATTTTGTGCAGGCGCCGAAAGAAGTCGTGATGATCTGGGCGGAGGACCATCAGGTTCGGCGCGTCTATCTGAATCAGCAACACGCGGCACCTGTGAAGCCGTCCTGGTTCGGCGAGTCGATTGGCCACTATGAAGGGGACACGCTGGTGGTCGATACGATCGGAATGAACCGCAAGACCTTCATCGACAGTTTCCTTACACCCCACACCGACAAGCTCCACGTCGTGGAGCGCTACCGCATGATTGACGGAGGTAAAACGTTGGAGGTGAAGCTGCATGTGGAGGACCCCGGTGCATTCACGACGCCGTGGGACGCGATTCAGCTTTATCGCCGTGTCGACGCCAAAGGCAGCGCGACGGATGTCCGCGGGATGGGCGGTCCGCTCGAAGAAATGGCCTGCGCGGAAAACAACGGCGATCGTTTCGATGAGGGGCTCGATCCTATCCCGACCGCATTGACGCCCGACTTCTGATTCGGTGCGGCGACGGCTATGACCGCGTCACCGCGTGTGTTTGCTTAGCTGATGGAGCAGAAAGGAGCCGCCATGTCTTTTTTTGAAAGAGGCCCTGTTCGCATTCGCTATGAGGAGGCCGGTTCCGGCTTCCCGCTGCTGCTCATTGCCGGTGGGGGACTGAACTCCACCATCTCCGGCTTGACACGCGGCGATCCCTTTAACCCGATCGAAGAATTCAAGGGAGAGTATCGCTGCATTTTCTCTGATCTGCGCAACGCCAATGGCGGCGAGTCCAACGGCCCGCTCGAGATTGATCGGCCATGGGATTCCTATACCGATGACCATCTCGGCCTGATGGATCATCTGGGCATTCAGAAATTCATGGTAATGGGGTTCTGCATTGGGGGCCCGCTGGTCTGGAATCTTTTGCGTCGGGCGCCCGATCGTGTTGTCGCAGCCGTTCTGGCGCAGCCCAGCGGGTCGCGTCCGGAGATGCGCGATCTCTTCTATGAAACCAATATGAAGGGTTGGGGTCCGGAATTGGTCAAGCGCCGGCCCGACATCACGATGCAGACGGTCGAACGGTTCCTAACCAAGATGTACCGCACCAACCCCGACTTCGTCTTTACCGTGACGCGCGATTTCGTGCGCAATTGCCAGACGCCCGTCCTGATCCTGCCCGATGATATCCCGGCGCATCCCTACGCGATTGCCATGGAAGCCGCGATGCTCGCACCGAAGGCGGAAGTGAGCATTTATCCGTGGAAGGACCCCAAAGAGCGGATACCGCTTGCGGTGCGGCAGATACGTTCCTTCCTTAAGGCGCATAAGCCCACGTCTGTTTGAGATGCAGCCCACTATTCAACGCCAACACATTTCGTAATGTCGCAGCGCTTAACCGGTGACCGACATAAGGAACGAGCAATCGAGCTGGTGTTGCTCGATCGCTCGTTGATGACGCAACGGTTACCAGTTCTTGAGCAGGGTGATTCCTATGACTCGGCCCGTATCGGGTTTCAGAATATCGTAACCGGAAATGTTTCGGGTGCTGGTGCTGGGACCGTACTGGAACGGCGAGTGAATCCCCATGAGGTTCTGGATGGTGAACTGAACGGTGATGTCCTTGAGGTAATTATTGGCTGGCATATCGCCCGTGTTGTAGCCGAGGGACAAATCGAAGGTGTACCAAGCCGGCTCGATATTGCTCCAATTGCTGATGGCGCATGGGGAAGAGCCGCCCCCAACGGTGCCGCCGGGCGTCGTGCATTGGTTATTGACATTGGGCGGAACCGGCCACGTATCGTAATAATGCCCGATGTGATTCACAAAAGCGGTGACGCTGTACGGCCCGTTGCTCCAGCCCAGCCGCGCCCGGTAGATCATTCTGGGCAACGTTTCCACGCCGTTCTGCGCGACACCTCCCGCACTCTGAATGTTCTGATGGAACAGATCGATGATCGGGCCGCCGGCCAATTGCTGGCTATAACGGTGCAAATAATAGGTGCCGGTGATGCCGGCATTCCATGCGCCAAGATCACCCATGTCCCAATTATAACTAGCGTTCCAGTCGATCCCTTGCACTTTGAGGAAGCCTGACCCGACCGTGCTGCCGTCACTGATCCAATAGATATTGCTAATGACGCTGGGATTCTCCGTGCTGTTCCGATCGAGGAGAGCTGCCTGCACCATTTTTTCGAAGGGGGCACAGGTCGTGGGATTCGCATTCGCCGCCACCGGACAGCCAAGATCGCTCGGCACGATGAAGTGGAACCGTTGGAGCGGGTCAGCGAGATTATTTGATGACGTCGCGGTGAATGCCAACAGCGTGCTGTTGACCTTGACGCTATACCAAGTCGCCTGCACGTCGAGACCGCGGAGGAAATCCATCTGCGGCGCCAATTCGAAGCCGACGCTATAATTGACCGACTTCTCGGGCGCGAGCGCCGTTCCACCTTCGCGCGATGCGGGCAGGCCTGTGGAGGCATCGATGTAACCGCGCAATTCGGGGTGCGGCCCGCCGGCCCAAGTGACACCGCCGGCGTTCGTCGAACCACAGGCAAAACCTGCTGCTACCAGCGCTGCCGCGGTGCTACCTGCAGCCGGTGCGCCACCTGCCGCGCACGAAATACCGATCGTCGACTCGCTGGGTAGGTTCCAGAACTGATTGGCGTCGCTGAGCACGGTGGAATATTCGCCGGCATTGGCGAAGCGGAAGGACGTTCCCCAAGAGCCTCTGACAGTTGCTCCCAAATCCTGCGAGAGTTCCCAGGTAAAGGCGACTTTGGGATTGCTGGTGCCACCATGCAGCGTTCCGTTGTATTGATCGTGGCGCCATGAGAATTCCAGATCGAGTTTGCGGACCAGAGGCATATTGAAATTGTCGCCGGCTATCGGAATCTGGACCTGGGCATAGCCCGCCCAAACATTGTAGGGCTCCGAATCGTTGGTAATCGAAAGCGGCGTGCCGGCCGGCGAATTGGCATTATTACCAGTATACCCGAGCACATTGTCCGATTCGTAGCTGCCCCCGACGGCGGCCTTGACCTGCCCGGCGGGAAGATCGAACAGCGGCCCGTCGAAGCGCGCGCCTTTCTCCTCGATATTGTATTTGTCACCCACTGTGGACACGGCTTGAATGTAGGCAAGCGTTGCAGGTGAATTGCACCTGAACTGGGTCACATCGCAGAACAAGTTCAAATAGGGAATGCCGGCAGGCTTGGTGACTCCGCCCACCGTGGTCCCCAACGCGACGTTGACGGCATTATCGTTGACGATGTTCCTTATGACTTGGTTGGCTTCATAGCTGCGGGAATCAAAGATCTGCCCATTCCAGCCACCTGGCAGATCGAGGTTCAAACCGAACTGATAACGATAGGACAGTTCGTAGGCCGGAGTGTTGGGCGGAACCTCGTTGGCGAAATTGTAGGAAACGCGCAAATTGGTGGGAGCGTTGGTGGGATAATACGGATTGGTCGTGGGTACGATGAAGGTCTTGATGTCGTTGATGAAACCGCCGGCGGCGAATGCCGGCGACAATTCCTGGACCCTGCGATTGGCGTAGAAGCCGGTTGCGAAGAATGAGACGCCGGGCACCAGCCTTTGGTCGAAGGTGGCGACAAAGGAATTTTTCTGTTGTGCCGCTATTTCCCAGGCGTTTTTCAAAGGATCGACGACGTTTTGGGTGCCTTGATTGGCCGTATTGGCACTGAAAACCGCCCAGTTGATCGTCGCAGCGCTGGAAGCAGCCGTCGGACCGAGACCGCCGGGGAAGTCGGCTCCGACACCATGCGGGATGGCCCAGCAATTGGTGCAGGCTACATTGCTGCTTGACGGTGCGCCGGTCGAAATCGTGCCGGGTATCGAGGAGGCGAGCGGAATCGCATTGTCCAGGCCCCAAGGCGTGTAGTTGGCGGTGTATTTCGAATGGGCATTGCCGGCGACATGCCCCTCGTCCGTCCATTCATAGGTCAAAGTAAGATCGCCACCATCCCAGGTGCGGCCGTATAATTGCGACGCTTGGTATTGTATTCCGCCGGAATCCGGTGCCTGGACATGGAACAAGGTTACTGCGCCATCAAAACCCCGCTTCAACACCACGTTGATCACGCCGGCGATGGCATCCGACCCGTAAGTGGCCGACGCGCCGTCGGCGAGGATGTCCACGCGATCCAGTGCAAGCGCCGGAATGATCGAGGGATCGATGGCACAGATGCCGTCGGCCTGAGGCGGAAAGCGCACGCCATCGACCATCAACAATGTGCGTGGACCGGTCTGATCCAGGCCTCGGATATTGACGCGCGTCTCGCGTTCCTGGTGGCCGTTCGAATTGACGGCCGAGGGACCGGGCGCGACGTTGGCCGAAGGAACGGTGCGGAAAAGATCACCGATGGTGACATTGCCGGTCTCTGTGAAATCCTGGCTGCCCAGATTGGTCACCGGCACACCGACTGCGGCGGCGCCATGGATCAGAGAGCCCGTGACCAGCACCTGCTCAGGCACTTGCTCAGACTGAGCCTGCGCCGTCTGCGCTTGCGCGACTTGCTGCGCCTGCGCCGAAAGCGCGCTGGCTAATGAAATTAATGACGCGGACCCCATAAGGATAGTGAGCTTGCAAGTTGTCGGATTCATCACGCCTCCCTGCGTGCCGAAACTCAGCACGTGCGTTTGAGCTGGCGCCGAAATTGGCACCCCAGATTGGCCGGAATCTTACGAACTCAACGGAGCGAGCCTAGCATCCCCTCTAGCCCGTCCATCCTCAAAGACACTTCGAAACTCAGCGTACAGCGCGGTTGTGACAAAATCCG
>Ga0247668_1000431_pt1 | contig 10360 bp, 8 predicted proteins | sample CNK09_metaG_FD_182737 | JGI IMG/M metagenome (GOLD analysis project Ga0247668, IMG submission 182737) | Soil microbial communities from Purdue University Martell Research Forest, Indiana, United States - CNK09 | ecosystem: Environmental > Terrestrial > Soil > Temperate forest > Bulk soil | place...
GCCCAACGGCGCGGGCATGGCGTTGCGCACCAACGGCCAGACTGGGCCGCCCTACAGCAGCACCGCGCCGGTGAACGTGGCCGGCGGCAATCCGATCGGCGCATCGCTTTCCTATGACGGAGGGACGCTTTCAATGACTTTGACGGACATGGTGAGCCACGCCACGTTTTCAACGAACACGGTCATGAACCTGGTCGCCGCCCTGCGGACGAACACGGCCTATATCGGGATCACAGCGGCGGATGGTGGAGTCAGTTCGACGCAAATCATTAGGAACTTCCAGTTCGAGAGCTTAAGCGGTCTTGCAATTCACCCCACCCCGACCAACTCCGTTGTGTTGACCTGGCCAAATTCCGCAGGAGGTTTTGTGTTGCAGCAGACGCCGACGTTCGGCTCCCGCTGGACGACCGTCGACGATCCCGTGTTTTTGGACAGCAACGGAAACAACCAGGTGATTATTCCGGCGCAAAACTCGACCACGTTTTATCGCTTAGCGACGCCCTAATTCCGCATTACTTTCAAGATGAGACTCTAACTGCGCGGTGAATGACGAATTCCTAAACCATAATGACGAAGGAAACCCCAATGCTAAATACCCAATGGGCTTCGTCCTTCGGCCTTTAGCATTCGGAATTGGTCATTCTATAGTCATTATGTTTTAGGAATTCGTCATTCACCACGCGAGTATGATTCGCCGCGATTATTTCATGAGGATGGTGCAAGAGCTGACACAGGCTCTGACACGGATGATCTTCTTTAAGAAGGCGCAGAATTACCCGCAAGCAATGCAGGAATTCGAACGGGCCTTGACCCGCTTTTGGAATTTGACCCTGGAGCAGATCAAGAACTTCTCCATCGAGCAGTGGATCGAGAAATGCCGCGAAGAAGAAGGGCCGATGGGAGAGAAATTGGTGGCATTGGCAGACTTGTTTAAGGAGCAGGGCGAGACCGAAGGTGCCGCAGAGAAAGGAGAGATTGGTCTGCAAAGCTCCACAACTGCGCTCGGGCTTTATCTTGAAGCAGTGACCAGCCCGGACACGATTATTTCGTTGGACCTGCTTGGTAAAATTGAGGAATTGATCGACCGCACGAAGGACTCCAAATTACCGGCCGATGTTTTGAAAAGGTTGCTCGCCTATTACGAAACTCGCGGCATGCTCGACAAAGCCGAGGACGTGCTTTTCGATTGGTTGGAAACTGGCGATCCAGATGCGCCCGAAGCCGGCCTGGCCTTTTACACCCGCCTTGAAGCCAAGACTGATCAGGAATTGGACCGATGCGGTCTGCCGCGCGCGGAAGTCGAGGAGGGGAAGGAGGAAGTAAGGAGAATGACCAATGACCAATGAACCAATGACCAAGCTCCGCCGCGATCAATTCTTGAAGATTAAGATTAGGATTAGGATTAAGAGTATGAGCAGGAATGGCGGGCGATTACGTTTTCCCAAGCAACGCTCTTACCGAACACTGGCGACTGAATACTGAACACTGGCCCTTCGGGCTGGTCTGCGCTCCGGCAGAAACATCTCGGCAATCAGGAGCGCAATCGTGAATCCGAGCAGCCATTGGTAGCGCTCGTGGTAGCGTTTGATGCGGCGGGCGGAAATTTCCGTTTTGGGGAGAGGTGCCAGGCCGCGCTCATAGAGCAGTTCCATGGCGTTGGCTCCAGTCAGTTGCATGTAGAATCCGTCGGCCGCTTGCGCGATGTCCCGGAGAAGTTTTTCGTTCAGATGCGATTTCACGACGTTGCCTTGCTCGTCCTTGATGTAATCGCTGCGGCCGCGGGCGTCGATGGTTCTGAGCAACTCTCCATTGGCGCTGCCGACGCCAATGGTAAAGATGCGCAGCCCATCTTTGGCCGCGCTCTTTGCGGCTTCCACCGCGTGCCCATCGTGATCTTCGCCGTCGGTGAAGAGGACTAACACTTTGTGGTTGTCGGTCTTGTCTTTGAACGCGGCTTGGGCCGTTTCGATTGATTCGGCCAGTGCCGTGCCGCCTTGCGGAATGATATTGACGTCGAGCGCATTGACGCTTTGGCGAAAGGCTTCGTCTTCGAAGGACAGCGGACATTGCAAAAATGCGTTGCCAGCGAATGCAATCAGCCCAACACGATCGGTTTTGGCGAGACGCTTCAAATCCAGCGCCGCGAGCTTGGCCCGCGTGAGGCGATTCGGCGCCACATCTTCCGCCAGCATGCTCTTGGACGTATCAATCGCCACCACGACGTCCAGTCCGCGTTGCTTGGCTTCCTCCCAATCGAAGCCCCATTGTGGCCGCGCCAGCACGATAATCAGGAATGCCACTGAAGTTACGAGCAAGCCGATGCGGATTTTCTGGCGCGTAGTCGAAACGCCCACGGTTAGATTGGCCAGCAGCCGCGATTGCACAAATTGCGAGATCAACCGCTTCTTGGTGCGCCAGGTCCACCAGAAGAAGGCGATCAGGGCCGGGACGGCGGGGATGAGGAGCCAAAGGAGGTTGGGGTGTTCGAAGCGCATTTATAAACTCATGGCAGTTTCCGCCAAACAGTGTTTCCTAATAAGAGTTCAAGGAGCAGGAAACCCAAGCCGGGCCAAACGGCCCAGGCCAGGAGTTCTTCGATTTGCACATATTTCTTGGTCTCGACTTCGGTGGTTTCGAGCTTGTCAATGTCGTCGTAGATTTTCCGGAGCGTTTCGGTGTTGTCAGCGCGGTAGTACTTGCCGCCGGTCTTTTTTGCGATGGCCTGGAGGGTGTCCTCATCAATATCGGCCTGGATGGTTTGGTAAATTTTGCGGCCAAATACATCGGTGGCGGGAATTCTCGCCGCACCGCGTGTGCCGACGCCGATGGTATAGACTTTTACGGCCAAGGTTTGCGCGGCCTCGGCCGCGGTCAACGGTGGAATTTTGCCGGCGTTGCTCTGGCCGTCGGTCATGAGGATGACGATTTTGCTTTTTGACTTAAGTTCGCGCAATCGGTTGATCGATGCGGAGAGAGCGGAGCCGATGGCGGTGGCGGTGTTGTCGATGGCGTCGAGATTCAAACGCTCCAAATTCTGCAGGAGGAAATCGTGGTCGAGGGTGAGCGGCGCGGCAATGTAAGCTTCGCGTGCGAAGGCGACTAATCCGATGCGGTCATTGGGGCGTTTCTGGATGAATTTCTGCAACACATCTTTGGCGATGGTCACACGATTGACCTGTTGGCCGCGCAATTTAAAGCCATCATCCTCGGCGGCCATGCTGCCGGATAAGTCCAAAGCGACGACAATATCGACGCCGCTGGCGTGAATGGTGGTTTCGCTCCGGGACAGTTGCGGTCGTGCCAGGCCGATAATCAGAATTGCCAACACCAGCCAGCGCAAGGCCAGCAGAGCCCGGCCGGGACTCCACTGGCTGATATTCGCGACGGGCCTGACTAACTGGACCGAGGAATAGAGAAAGGCCGACTGCTGTCCACGCTTGCCCTTGAGCCAGGCGAGAACGGGGAGCAGCAAAAGCAGCAGCAGAAACCAGGGATGGGCGAAGGTGGGGACCGTCATAGGCGGGTTAGGGCGTGTTGCGTGTTCCGCCTTCGTCTGACTTCGGCGAGACGAATGCGTGTTGCGTGTCTGCGGCTGCGGGAGTTCCTGCGCTCACCGTTGCGCCGGTGGCGTTGATGGCTTCGAATTGGGTTTCGTCCACGAGTCGCAAGGCGGAATCGTGGAGTTCGCGCAGGGTGGCTTCGGTGGGTTCGAAACGGGCGAATTTGACCAGGTCGCAACTCTGCAAGAATTCGCTCAGGCTTAGTTTTTGGTCAGGCAGCAGCAGATCTGTCGATTGCAATTCGACCAAGAACTCCTCGGTGGTGCGCTCGGGAGCGTGGAAGTTAAACCGTTCCTCGAGATAAACTCGTTCGATAGTGGACACCTCAATGCAGAAAAGCCGCGGGTCGTGAATGAGCGCCAGCGCCGCCTGCAATTTTTGCTTCGCCCGAATATGTGGCGGCACCACGGGAACCAAGACAGGTTGCGCGCGCTTTTTCCGATACCAAATCAATGCCGCGGCAATCAATGCGGCCACGACCAAAGTTCCAAGAACCCACCACACCCACGCCCAATCATTGGGAATCTCCACCGGCGGTTTGATCGCGCGGATCTCATTGGTGGTCGCGGTTGGCGATGACGACGGCGGCGGGATGATGAGTGCGGAGCTGTTGGAGGGCATTTATGATTTATGACTTATGATTCATCCCTGTGCTCGAACGTTCGTCTGCTTTGGTGCGTGGTGCGAGTTCCGTCCAGCGGGTGCGTACCACGTGCCCATGCTTTCCCCGCGACTTTGGAATCTGGAAATCATAAATCATAAATTCTTACCCGTGCAACCTGCGCTTCTCGCGCGTTTCAAAAAAACGGCCCAGCTCTATCGCGTAGGGCTGGCCGGTGCGGACCTGAATTGCGTCGATGCGGGCGGAACGGAAAAGTCGCGCCAAATCCGCTTGCGCTTCTGCCTGTCGTTTCGCAAAAGCTGCGCGCTTACGGGGATCGCCCGTGTTCATTTCCAGCACTTCGCCGGTTTCGGCGTCTTTCAAGACCAGGCGGCCCAACGCGGGCATTTCCATTTCGTAACGGTCGGTGATCTGCACAGCCACCACATCATGGCGGCGATTCGCCTGCCGGAGCGGAACGAGCGAGGCCTGGCCGAAGGCCTGGGTCGGATTGATGCTCGCCCGGCTGAAACGCGACAAGGGCCCCGCGCTGTTTGGACCGAGAAAATCCGAAACCAGAACCGCAATGGCGCGATGAGAAGTGACCCGGCCGAGGAATTCGAGGGCGGTGTTCAAATTCGTGCCGCGCCGTTTCGGTTCATAAAAGAGGATTTCGCGAATGACGCGCAGAACGTGACGGCGTCCTTTGCGCGGAGGCATGAACTTCTCGACTTCATCCGTGAAGAGAATCAGGCCGACCTTATCGTTATTGCGGATGGCGGAGAAGGCGAGCACCGAGCCGATCTCAGCCGCCAACTCGCGTTTCGATTGATCGCCGGAGCCGAACAGACCGGAACCGCTCACGTCCACCACCAGCATCAGCGTCAACTCGCGTTCTTCGACAAATTTCTTGACGAAGGGATGGTTCATCCGCGCAGTCACGTTCCAATCGATGGTCCGAACTTCATCGCCCGGCTGGTATTCGCGCACTTCCTCGAAATTCATCCCCTGGCCTTTGAAGACGCTGTGGTATTGGCCGGCCAGCGTTTCGCTGACAAGCCGATTGGTGCGCAACTCGATCTGGCGGATTTTCTTGAGGATTTCGCGGGGGATCATGCGAGTGCGGAATGCGGAGTGCTGAATGCGGAATCGACGAGATCAGGCGCAATGGGTTGGCCTGACTGACCTCCGCCTATCCCGAAATTGGAAATCCCTTGTCTCGAATCGCGAGCGGAGTAGTTTGTCCAAATGTCGGTCGCGAAATTTCTATCCAAGGCTACGAAGCTGAAGTTCGATGAACGAGTTGAACTGGCCCACGGCCTCTGGAATGAGTTCATGGAAGGCTTCTGAAAGCAACCGCACATCATTTGTCCTTTTGTAGAGATTTCGCGTAGCGCCGATAGGAGAAATAACCTACTGTCCCAAGAACAACGCCGCCAAGGCTGAAAGGAACAAATGCCTTCTGCGATTCAAGCCAGGCGTCAAAAAAGCCCGTTGCCTTTCCCTGTCGCGCTGTGTCTTGGAAAAGCGCAAAGGCGGCAAGGCTTCCCAGCACCGAGATGATAATCGTCGCAAAAATCGAAAGTACGGTAAGTGTTAACCAAAAATTTGTCGAAGATTTCATCTTTTCACGAAAACGCGTGTCGAGGGTTAGCGATGGAGCGTGAATGGATGAGATTGTACGTTGGGTGTGAGCACGTCGTAAGCTGGGCGACAATGCATGCCAGCATAGTCGTTTTACGTTTGACGGATTTCCACGTTGGACATTTACGGCACAGGCAGTTCATCGAAAATCTTCTGGATCACCGTCTCGCTGGTCTTCTCTTCGGCTTCGGCCTCGTAGGTGATGGTGACGCGGTGGCGGAGGACGTCCATGCCGATGCTCTTCACGTCCTGCGGCGTGACGTAGCCGCGTCCGCGGAGGAAGGCGTAAGCTTTGGCGGCGAGGGTGAGCGCGATGGTGGCGCGCGGTGAAGCGCCGAGTTGAATGAAGTCCTTGGCGTCGATTTTATAGGTTTCGGGAGAGCGCGTGGCGCAGACCAAATCGACGATGTAATCCTTCACTTTGTCGTCGATATAGATGTCGTTGATGACCTGGCGGGCGGCGAGAATTTGCTTCGGCTCGACCACGGGACTGGTGGTGGGCGGGCTGCTCGTGCTGGCCATCAGGTCGAGGATTTGCCGCTCTTCATCGCGGCTGGGATAGCCAATTTTCAGCTTGAGCATGAAGCGGTCGATCTGTGCTTCGGGCAGCGGATAGGTGCCTTCCTGTTCGATGGGATTTTGCGTGGCCAGCACCAGGAACGGTTCCTCAAGTTTGAAACTGGTTTCGCCAATGGTGACTTGCTTTTCCTGCATCGCTTCGAGCAAGGCGCTCTGCACTTTGGCGGGCGCGCGGTTAATTTCATCGGCGAGCACGAGGTTGGCGAAGATCGGTCCGCGACGGGTGGTGAATTGGCCGGATTGCGGATTGTAGATTTGCGTGCCGATGACGTCAGCCGGCAGCATGTCCGGGGTGAACTGGAGCCGGGAAAATTTGACATGGATGCTGGCGGCGAGCGATTTGACCGAGAGAGTTTTCGCCAGGCCGGGAACGCCTTCGAGCAGCACGTGGCCGTTGGCGAGCAAGCCGATGACCAGCCGTTCGACCAGGTAAGATTGCCCGATGACGACCTTCCCGATCTCATTCAAGAGCGGGCGCACGAAGGCGCTCGCCTTTTGGACTTCATCGTTAATTGCACTAATTCCAGTATGCATAGTTGCTTAGGATATTAACTGGTTACCGTGAGGAAAACCAGAAAATTGAGATTTGGGGAAAGGGGCGCGAGCGAATTGGCAAATTTCAACGATTCAACGTGTCAACAATTTCCGCTTGAGGCCAGACGATGTCGTCGGCCAGGGCGTGTTCGTCGCGGCCATTTTCGCCGACCGAATAGAGGATAAAACTGCCATTGGGCTTGCGTTCGTAGAGCAGGGTTGTGCCGGCCATGTAGTCGCAAGGCCGTTCGCGCAAGAACTCCGGCAGGAGCCGTTGCAAACTTTCCGGTGGCTCACCGTGTTTGAGTTGATACCGTTTGATCGCGAGAGCGGTGAGGACCATTTGACGAAGCGTCTCCTTGAGCATGACCGCCCGCAGCGCCTTGCCCCAATTCGGCACCAGGGCGTCGCTGAGCGGAAAGCGAAACTGGTCTAGAAAAGACTGCTGAGTCCAGCCAGCCAGGAACGCTCGCGGCTCAGCATACGAGCGACTCGCACTGGCTTTGCGAATGGTTTCGAGGACCTTGTCTGTGCCCCGAAGATAGACTAATTCATCGTGTTTGGACCAGGTCTTTTGCCAAACGGGAAGAAAAACATCCTTGTTGAAAGCCTGGGCCAGAGTATCCGTCGAATTGATTCCGAAGCTTCCACGAAATGATCGACTGGCAGCCTGATGGTTAGTGCGGGCATATTCAAAACACGCCAGGCCCCAGGCGCGCTCGAGTTGCAGCGTCCGCTCGAATCTTGAGAGGAGCGCCACGCGTTCCCAGTCCTCCTGCAAACGAGTCAGCCGCGCTTCATCCCAGCCTGGAGCCTGCAGCGCTTCCCAGGTCGCGCCCATCGCTAACCCGGCCACCGCCACCAGAACCATTTGGTTGACGAGCAGCGACTCTTCATCGTTCATCTTCGTGAAAGCGACCATCGCGTGCAGGTTGGTTAACGCCTCGTCCAGTGCGCCGCGATGCAACGCGTCGGCGGTCGCGCCCCAGAGCCAATACGCCGCTCGACGTTTCGCCACCAGCGGCGGACCCGAAGGTCCGAACGGATCAAGCATATCGTAACTCGGGCTGCGGGGCGGATTTCGCAGCACAGCCCTGATTTCCTCCAGGGCTTCGGCGTTCTGCCTCATTTGGACAGCGAAGTCGGCCCAACTGGCGGTACGACTTCGTGCCACATCCAGCGAATCCTGGGCCCACGCAACTTTTGCAAATCCCGGCGCTGCGGGGCTCATTGGAGAGATGACGCTCGGATCAGCCGCCGAAACCTGCAATCGGCTCACCGCACCTGTTAGCCTAGCCATGGCCGAGGTGGTCTCGGAAGTCACCGGAGAAACCAATTCCTTCAACGACAATTTTTCCCCTTTTGCTGCCGCCGCCGCCTTCCATTGCCCCAACTCGTCTGGCCCGCGCCCGAAATAAAGCCAGACCGCAACCACCAGAAGCGCCCCGGCAAGCAGCGTCCAGACCGTCCTGGTGCGCATTGAAGTCATGCGTGAGGGTAGCTGGACACCATTCCAAAGCAACCGTTACCAACCGGGATCAGGACGAAGCGTGGCCTTCAGGCCTCTCGGGCCGACTACATAAATTGGGCTTTCGCCCAGCGGCACCGGCAGGTGGCTGGTGCGAACTTTGTCATAGGTGGCGATGCGTTTGGTTCCGTAGATATCGTAGAAGGCGAGTCCCTTTTCGGTGTTGTTGATGCGGACGTAAGCAAACGGTTTCGGGCTCCAAAGGACCATCGTGTCCTCGTTCTTCGTGTCGTCGGTGAAAGTGCAGGCGTAAACGTCGGGGCCGAAATAATCATTGCGCACCCAGCGTTTGCCTTCGAGCATTCGCGTCATGAAGCCGTAGGCGTAGTAGGCGTACTTCGGCGAGAGATCTGCGCGCGTCAGCCCGACCATCTCGGCGGCGTCGAATTGCTGAGGACCTCCGTCCTTGAGCGTCCACCAGAACACCTTTTCCACTTTGCCCGATCCGAGCGCGAGCAGATGGAATCGCACCAACAAGTCGGCCGAGCGCAACTCGGAGACGCCATAAGGATGGATGTGGGTGTTAAAGCACATTTCCGTAATCCAGATCGGCTTCGGCGGGCCAAACTTTTGCATGGCTTTGATTAATTCACCGGTTTGGTCCAGGAAACTGGCGTGGACCAGCGGGTAATCGGGAGTGAGTTCCTTGTGAAATCGCTTCACATACTGGTCCTGCACCCACCAGTCAAATTTGTCCTCGGGCGCGTTCGGATTGCGATAGGGATGAAAGCAGATAATGTCGAAACAATCGTAAGGCACGCGCTTGAGTATCTCCTGCGTCCACAGGACATCGCAGAACGCCATGTTCAGCCCCAGCACTTTGGCTTTCGGATTGGCCTCATGGATGGCTCGGCCTGCCGCGCTCACCAAACGCGCGTAAACCTCCGGGTCGCCCTTGTGCAGACCGAGATTCGGCTCGTTCCAAATCTGCCAGTAATCGACTTTGCTCGCGTAACGCTTCGCTGCCGCTCGCGCGAAGGCCGCGTAGGCTTCGGCGCCCTCAGCCAGGCGCGTATCGTGGAAATCAGGACCGTAGGTCAAATTCCCAAATAGCAGCAGGCCGCGGTGGCGACACTGCTCGACGAGCCGGTCATAACCAGCCCAGTCATACTCGCCCTTCCGCTTCTCGATCCGTTTCCAGGTGAAATCCTGCCGGCCCCATTTGATGCCGGCTTGCTGCATCGCCTTCAGCCGCCCTTCCAAGTCCGCCGAATCGGGATTAAACGCCGTGTTTATGCCAAAGGGCGATTCGGGCAACAACGACTCCGCCGCCGCGGGTGGGGGCAGGCGGATCGCAAAACTGCTTTCCGCGGTGACCGTGGCGCCCCGACTGAGAGAAGCGTCGCTGAGCGACGAGGCGCAAACCGCGACCCCAAAAACAAATTGAACGGCAGTTAAATAGTTCTTCATGGCGGCATCTAAGTATTTCGAAATCCGGCTGCAACCCGAAGCATGCCGGTGGGACCACATCACCATTATCAAAACGCCGAAGAAAGTCAGGAACCTTCTTGGGGCGTGCATGTGGTGCTTGGCAATTGAAATCGTGGATTACCACGAATTGCGATTGCGTGCTCGTCCAACTCCTCCACAATCGCACGGCAATGAAGTCGCGAATGTTGGTTCTGCTCTTATCCGCTGCCACATGCGTGAGGGCGGACGACTGGCCTCAGTGGCGAGGACTGAATCGCGACGCGGTCTGGAAGGAAACCGCGGTTCTGCAAACCTTCCCAAAGGAAGGCTTGAAGGTTTCGTGGCGTGTGCCCGTCGGACGCGGATGGTCCAGTCCCATCGTGGCCCGAGGACGAGTTTATGTCACAGATGTCGATTTGGTGGCTTCCAACGCCATCGAGCGCGTGCTCTGTCTTGAGGAAGCGACAGGGAAACGACTCTGGGTTCATCAGTATGCGGCGGGTT
>Ga0247668_1000433_pt1 | contig 10356 bp, 6 predicted proteins | sample CNK09_metaG_FD_182737 | JGI IMG/M metagenome (GOLD analysis project Ga0247668, IMG submission 182737) | Soil microbial communities from Purdue University Martell Research Forest, Indiana, United States - CNK09 | ecosystem: Environmental > Terrestrial > Soil > Temperate forest > Bulk soil | place...
CAGGAACACGTGGCCATTGTTCCTCATCGCTTGTTCATAGGCGTCTGGCTTCAAAGCGCCGGCTTCCAGCGGATCGAGTTCGACGACTGGCAGGCGCAGGTCGGAGCCGATTTGCCTCGCCAGGCGCGGCGCGGTTGGTGGTTCGGTAAAGATGGCTTGCACAGGCTTCGCTCGAATTGTTCGATACAATGCGGCGAGATATTTGAGCGAAGGTTCGACGTCCGGCACAGGCTCGATCACTCCGATAATGTTCAGACCATAGCGTCGAGCAAAATAAGGGAAAGCATCGTGGTAAGTGACGACAGAGGCGCCTTTGACAGGGGCCAGACGCTCTCGCAACTCCGTGTCGAGCCTCTCCAACTGCGTCACGTAACGGGCGGCGTTGATCGCATACTTGTCCGCATTGGCAGGATCGGCCTGTTGTAGTGCGCGCAAAATGTTCGTGACGGCATGGCAAGAGAGCCGCGGATCCAGCCAGATATGAGGGTTGGGGCGGAGCGATGAGGTCCGTCGATCACCGGCGTATATCAAGTCCGGCTCCAATCCCGCGCTGATCTCGACCACTTTTGGATGGCTTGTCGAATCGTGAAACACCCTGGAGAGCCAGGTTTCCAACCCAAGGCCATTAACTACGATGAGATCTGCGTGGGAAAGCTTCTGCAGGTCCTTTCGGGAAAACTGATAGTCATGCGGTTCGACATTCGCTGGCAACAGATTTTCGACGATGGCCAAGTCGCCCGCAACGTTTGCCGCGAAGCAATATACTGGTAGAAAACTTGTGAGAACCCGCAGGGTGTGCCCTTCAACGCCCGGCACCAACCCGAGGCCGCAAAACGCGAACACAACCAATACCAGACGGCCAATCCGATTCATGGAGGCAAATTAAGCCGCCGGAAATGTATTTGCAAACTATTTGCAATTGGGTTTTAGGCCGATGCTTGTGGTGCGGTACGAGCGACCCAGAAAGCAGAGGCAGAGGTGAGGCGTTTCGTTTGATCCCCAAGTTCATCGAAACGCTCACATTCTCAAAAGAGGGGAGATCAGAGCCTCCTCACGTCGGCTGCTACGATTCTTTAAAGCTGCTGGATGCCGTTCCGGCTTGAGCCGGTTCGGATGAGTTGCAGGGCTGGCTAAAGCCGGGACTACAAACTCACCGCATCAGCAGCATCTGACGGGCGCGCTTAATCGAGCGGTTGAGTTGGCGCTGGTAGTGTGCGGGCAGGCCGGTGTATTTGCGAGGCAGAATGCGGCCCTGGTCGGTGACGAATTGGCGGAGCAAGGTGACGTTCTTGTAGTCCAACGCATCGACGGTGAAATCGATTTTCGGCTTGGGACGCGGTGTGCGTTTTTCAACAGCGGCTGTTCCTTTGCCGCGGCCTCGTTTGCCGTCTCGTTTCTCTGTGTGTGTTTTACGGGGCATAAATTACTTTACTTCTCGATGGAGAGTCCGGCGGCGCAACGCGGGATTATATTTTTTGATCTCAAGTTTTTCGGTCTTGGTCTTTTTGTTACGAGTGGTCGTGTAGCGGGAGGGAGATTTGCCTTCTTTGCGCGCTTCGGTGCATTCGATGGTGATGATTTCTCGGGGCATAATTGGCTTATTCCTTCTCCTTGACCGGTTTCTCCTCGACTTCTTCTTCTTCTTCGACCTCAACGGTCGCCGCGCTGTCCACGCTGCCGAGGGTGCCGAGCCGGCGTTGACGCAAGGCGCCTTCGCGCTCGAGTTGGGCCTGGGCTTCGACGGTGAAACGGGTCCATGGAATGGCGGTGAGACGGGCTTTGGGGATGGACTTGCCGGTCAACTCGCAAACGCCGTAGGTGTTCTTTTCAATTCGCTTGAGCGCTTCTTCGATTTCGTAAATGGCATCCTGGTCGGAGGAAAGAAGGCTGAGGGCAAAATCGCGGTCGAAATTGTCCGTGCCCGAATCCGCCATGTGCAAGCTGTAGCCCGGCAGTTCTTCGGCGGATTCCTTGGCCAAGCCGTCCATTTGGTGCTGAAGCCGCTCCCGCAATTCGAGGAGATGTTCGTGGTATTTAGCCCATTCCGGCTTGATCTTTACGTGGTTGGGGCCGCTGGATCTGGCCGTTTTCGAAGGCCCATGGCCAAGAATGCTGGCCGAAGTCGCGACCACTCTTTTGGTCGCCGGGGGCGCGCTTTTTTTCACAGGTTTTTTGTTCGTTGTCACAACTAATCGTCAATTGGCAATTGCTAAAATCGCTTCTCGTCTCAGGTGAACTCGACTGTTCCGCCCATTCGCGAGTGGGCGAATGTAACAGTGGAAACCAAAAATGCCACAACAAAATGCAAAAAAATTAACCCTTCTCAATCGAGGCGTAGGCATTGTGGTTATGGATGCTTTCGTAATTTTCGGCCTCGACCTTGTACCAAGTGATGTCGGGACGGGCGTTGAGCTTTAAGACGACGTTGCGGACCAGATCCTCCACGAAAACCGGGTTCTCGTAGGCGCGCTCCGTCACGGCTTTTTCGTCCTCGCGCTTGAGGAGCGAGAACAATTCCGAACTGGCCGAGCTTTCGATCATCGCAATTAAATCTTCGATCCAAATGGATTTGGAAGACCGGATTTGCACGGTCACTTCCCCGCGCTGGTTGTGCGCGCCATAGGCGCTGATCGCTTTCGAGCAGGGACAGAGGGTGGTCACGGGCGCCTTCACGGTCAACACGAAATCAATCTCCTTTCCGCACGCCGACGCGTCAAAGCGCGCGGTGTAGTCCAGGACGCTTTCCATGCCCGAAACGGGAGCGGTCTTGGTCAGGAAAAAAGGGAATTCCATCTCCAGATGCGAACTGTTGGAGTGGAGCTTTTTCTGCATCGCCAGCAAAATGTCGGTGATGTTGTCCACGTGGACGATGCTGCCGTGGGCGTTGAGCACTTCGATGAACCGGCTCATGTGAGTGCCTTTGAATTCCTTCGGCAGGTCCACGAACAAACCGATGGTCGCGACGGTGTTCTGCAGCGAGCGCGCCTTGTCGCGGATTTGAACGGGAAAGCGCAATCCGCGCACTCCCACTTTGTCGATGCGCAATTCGCGGTCGTCCCGCTCGCTCTGCTTGTCGTGCAACAGTGATTTCGATTTGTATTTTAGCATCAGGTTATTTTGTTTGGGAATTGCGCCAATCCCCTCAATTCCAATGTGCCCGATAAGCTTAGCAGCGTGACGGGCATTTGCAAAAGGTTTTGGGGGCTTGATTGACAGGCATTTCCGGTGACGATAGGCTTTTCCATGATATTCCGCCGTCTTTTGCTATGAGGTTTACGGCATTCGTGCGCCGCCTGGTCCTGTTCGGGTTTTTGGGAATCCTCTTTCCGGGTGTTGCCTCAGTGGCGACGAGTTTCCGCGTCGCAACTTACAATTTGGAGAACTATCTCGACGCGCCTGCCGGAACACGTCCGGTCAAGTCTCCCGAAGCAAAGGCAAAGATTCGCGAGAGCCTGCTTGCCCTGCGCGCCGATGTGGTTGCGTTGGAGGAAATGGGCGGCACCAACGCGCTCCTGGAACTCTGCGCCTCACTCAAAGCCGCTGGCATCGATTACCCTCATTGGGATTACATCACCGGTTCGGATACCAACATTCATGTGGTGGTGCTGAGCCGATTTCCAATCACCGCCCGCCGGCCGCACACGACGGATTCATTCCTGCTCTTTGGGCAGCGATTTCATGTCAGCCGCGGCTTTCTCGAAGTCGATATCCAAGTGACCCCCAGTTATTCATTCACGTTGCTCGCGACGCATCTGAAGTCGCGCCGTCCCGTGCCGGAGGCCGATGAGGCGGAATTGCGCGAGCAGGAAGCGCTGCTATTCCGCGAGAAAATTGACAACTGCTTCAAAGCCAACCCGGCGGTCAACCTGATCGTGCTCGGTGACTTCAACGACACGAAAGATTCCCGGTCCACTCGCAGCCTGATAGGGCGTGGCCGCACCGCGCTCATCGACACCCGTCCCGCCGAGCGCAACGGCGACGATCAGCTCAATCCCAATCCGCGCTACGCTCCCCGGAACATTACCTGGACGTATCATTATGGAAAAGAAGACACCTACAGTCGCATCGACTTCATCCTGCTCAGCCAAAGCATGGCGAAAAAGTGGAACCAAAAGGAAACGTACGTTCTAACGCTGCCAAACTGGGGCTTGGGCTCGGATCATCGGCCGATTGTGGCGGGCTTTACGATTGACGATTAACTTGCGACAGCACGCCAATGCGGCCATCGTAATCGCTGAGTGAAGATCAGAGAACTTTTTCTCGTTGGATACTGTCTTGGGCTATCGGCTAATGCGCTGCCGGCTTTGGAGTGGACGGAAGGGAAAGGCTTTCGCTCGGCAGAGTTAAAGGTTCCGGCCGGGGGAAAGTCGGGGTTCACTCTGCTGGCGCCGGGCGTGACGGGCATCACATTTACCAATCTGCTGCCGGAGGAACGCTACCGCACTAATGCGATGTTGCTCAACGGTTCCGGCGTGGCGTGTGGCGACGTCGATGGCGATGGCTGGTGCGATCTTTATTTTTGCCGGCTTGGGGGGCCAAATGTGCTCTACAAGAACCTCGGCGGCTGGAAATTCCAGGATGTCACCGCTTCGGCTGGCGTTGCCTGCTCGAACATGGATTGCACTGGGGCGGCGTTCGCCGATCTGAACGGCGACGGCCACTTGGACCTGGTCGTGAACAGTCTCGGACATGGCACGCATATTTTTTTGAATGATGGCAAAGGACATTTCACCGAGTTGGCTACTGTCGCACCGCTGAATCCAAATAAAGGGGGCACGTCTCTGGCGCTCGGCGATTTGGATGGCGACGGCTACCTGGACCTATACATCGCAAACTATCGCACCTCGGCGCTCGTCGATATGCCGCAGACGAGATTCATGTTCAAAAAGGTCGATGGCCGGCAGGTCATCTCCACCGTCAATGGCCGGCCCGTCACGGAACCGGATCTCATTGACCGCTTCACGGTCAATGAAAACGGAGGAATCGACGAGCAAGGCGAAGTCGATGTGCTTTATCGGAATCAGGGAGGAACCAATTTTTTGCCGATTTCTTTTATTGGCGGCGCGTTCCTTGATGAAGATGGCAAATCGCTCTCCACCCTCCCTTTCGATTGGGGATTGTCCGTGATGATCCGCGACCTCAACCACGACGGCCTGCCAGACATCTATGTATGCAACGACTTCGATTCCCCGGAAAGAATCTGGATCAATCAGGCGGGCGCGACCAACGGCCATCTTTCCTTCCGGGCCATCCCACGGCTGGCCTTGCGGAAGACCAGTTTGTTTTCGATGGGCGTGGACGTGGCGGATATCAACCGAGACGGCTTTGACGATATTTTCGTGCTCGACATGCTCAGCCGCGACCATCGGCGCCGCATGAATTTCATGCCCGACCGCAAACTACCGGTGCCAAGAGTCGGTGAAATTGAAAACCGCCCGCAGTATTCGCGAAATAGTCTCTCGCTCAATCGCGGGGATGGAACTTACGCCGAGATGGCCTCCGCCGCCGGCCTGTCGGCTTCAGAATGGTCGTGGTGTCCCATTTTCCTGGACGTGGATTTGGATGGCTGGGAGGACGTCCTCATCACCAACGGCTTCGAGCGGGACTCGCGCAACATGGATGTGGCGGAGCGCTTGAAAGCCATGCGGGCGGCCAAAGCGATGTCGAACGCAGAAATCCTTGAAGCGCGAAAACTTTTTCCACGGTTGGCCACGTCAAACTGCGCGTTTCAGAATCGCCGGGATTTGACCTTCGAAGATCGAAGCCAGGAATGGGGCTTCGATTTTGCCGGCGTTTCACACGGGATGGCCCTGGCAGACTTGGACAATGACGGCGATCTGGATGTCGTTGTCAACAACATGAATGGCCTGGCAGGCATTTACCGCAACGAAACCAGCGCGCCGCGAGTCGCTGTGAAATTAAAAGGCCAGGCGCCCAACACGGGCGGAATCGGCGCGCGCATCGAAGTTCGCGGCGGTCCAGTTGTCCAAAGCCAGGAAATAATCTGTGGCGGCCGTTATCTTTCGTGCGATGCCGCCGAGCGGACCTTTGCCGCCGGAACCCTTACCAATGATTTAACGATTGAAGTGACTTGGCGCAGTGGCAGCCGGAGTGTGATCGAGGGCGTTCGTCCGAATCGCGTGTATGAGGTTGTGGAGGAGAAGTCAGTAGTCAGTAGTCCGTTGTCAGTAGCATCGACTGAAGCGGCCCATGGTCAAGCAAACACGCAACACGCAACAGGCAACACGCCCCCCCCTCCGCTCTTCGAAGACCTCAGTTACCTCCTCCACCATGTTCATGAGGATGAGCCGTTTGACGACTACGCGCGGCAACCGCTTCTGCCCCGGAAACTCAGCCAGTTGGGTCCGGGAGTTAGCTGGTATGATCTCGATGGAGATGGTTGGGACGACCTGATCATCGCCAGCGGCAAAGGCGGGCATGTCGCGGTTTTCCGAAATAATGCCCATGGCGGGTTCAGCCGGTGGGAAGGGCCGCCGATGAACCAACCGGTCACCCGCGATCAGACAACGGTGTTAGGCATTCGCCTGGCAGGCGGGAACGTTTTACTAGCCGGTTCCGCCAACTACGAAGACGGGATGGCTGTGGGCAGTTGTGTTCGGCAGTACGACATCGAAAGCAAGAAAGTTGAAGACCGCTTGCCTGGACAGGTGTCGAGCACCGGGCCTCTGGCGCTGGCCGACCTCGACGGCGATGGCAATCTAGATTTATTCGTCGGTGGGAGGTGTTTGCCGGGCAAGTATCCCCAAAGCGCCTCCTCCATGGTGTTCCGTAGGGTGGGCGGGACGTTTGAAGTGGACGCGCCCAACACTAAAGCGCTGGCCGGTGTGGGCCTGGTCAGCGCCGCCGTCTTCAGCGATCTTGATGGCGATGGATTTCCGGAGTTGATTTTGGCGTGTGAATGGGGGCCGGTACGGGTGTTTCGAAATGATCACGGAAAACTGGTGCCGTGGAATCCTGGCGTGACATTTCCAGATGCGGTGACAGCGAGACACGGAGAGGCGGAGACCCGCAATTTGGAATACTCAACCCTCAACCAGCTCACCGGCTGGTGGAATGGCGTCACCACCGGGGATTTTGATGGCGACGGCAAACTGGATATCGTCGTTTCGAATTGGGGACGAAACACTCGTTACGAAAGTCATCGCGGCCAGCCGCTGCAAGTGCTTTACGGCGATTTCAATGAAAACGGCCCCGTGGCCGTCATTGAGGCGTATTACGAGCCTTCAATGAAAAAGTGGGTGCCCGAGCGCAGCCTGGATTTCATGGCGAGGGCTTTGCCGTTCTTGCGCGAAAAATTCCAGACCCACGAGGCATTTGGGGCGGCCAGCGTGGAGGAGATTTTCGGGGACCGCTTTAAAACGCTGCAAAAGGCGGAAGCGAACTGGCTGGAATCAACTGTTTTTATGAATCGAGGCGATCATTTTGAGATCCGCCCGTTGCCAATGGAAGCACAGTTGGCCCCGGCCTTCGGCGTCTGCGTGGCCGATTTCGACGGCGACGGACTGGAAGACATCTTCCTGAGTCAGAATTTTTTTTCTAGCCAGCCGGAGACACCGCGTTCGGATGCGGGTCGTGGTTTGATGCTGAGGGGCAAAGGCCATGGCAAGTTCACGGCTCTGGCAGGGCAGGGGAGCGGCGTGAAAGTTTATGGCGAACAGCGCGGATGTGCCTCCGCCGATTTTGACGGCGATGGGCGGGTTGATCTGGTCGTCGCGCAGAATGGAACTGCGACGAAGCTCTATCATAACATTGGTGCGAAGCCCGGCTTGCGCGTTCGCCTCGACGGCTCACAGGGTAATCCCAACGGCGTGGGGGCGAGCCTTCGGCTCGGGAGCACAGGTCATTTTGGTCCGGTGCGCGAAGTCCACGCCGGCTCAGGCTATTGGTCGCAGGATAGCGCTGTGCAAGTCATGAACGCTGCAGAGCCGCTGACCCAATTATGGGTGCGCTGGCCGGGCGGCAAAGAACAGACACTATCAATTCCCGCCGGGTCACAGGAGATCGTTGTCGGTCCCTCGGGCAAGATCGACGCGAGTCGCCATTGAAAATGGAACCTCGACGGTCGGTTTGGACCTGCCAATGTTTGTTGCATATGCAACAAAAGTTCGTCAACCGCTTACGTACGTTCGTAACGGCAGGCCTATCCCAGGGTTTTAAAAGGCTAATCGGGCTCGTCAACGCTGGATGGGAGTGATTAAGCGATAGAAACGATTGGTGTTTGGATCGGAAACGGTGGCAGTGCGAGTCACGTTGCCAGCTAGAACGTCGCTCAACTTTTGCCATGAGAGCGGATTGAGGGTCGAACTGTACTGCACGGTGTAGGTGCGGTTTGACACGGCGGTAAACGTGAGATTGACGCCGCCAGCTATGCGCGCGATCTGGACTCTCAGCACACTGTTTGAGTTGTTATAGTCGGTCCCGGCCAAGTACTCCGCGGCATTGCTCATGCCGTCATGGTCATTATCGGCGGCACCGTCCAAAGGTTCCAGGATATCGGGAATGCCGTCTCGATCCGCATCCGCGAGGAGGGTCAAAACCGCATTGCTGCTAACGCCAGTTTTCGGCCCGCCCAGGACCTGGCTGGCGAAACCGAGCAGGTTACTGACGACGACATTGTAATTAGTCGGAGCGTCAAGCGCCGAAAGGTTGGTCAGGGTCAGTGTGGAGTAGCCCAAAGTCGCATTGGTCAGGATGAAGCCATTAGGGACGTTGGTGCTCGTGACGGTGGCCGTGCCTTTGCGCCAGCGGAAGGTAATTGGAGCAGTGCCGGAGACAGCGGCACTGAACGTGACGCTGCCGCCCTCCAAAGCAGTCTGGCTTATCGGGTTGACCGTGAAAACGGGCGACGTAATGAGGGTCAGAGTGACGGGCTGGCTGTTAGTCACGCCGTAATCATCGCTCACCGTCACCACGTAAGTTCCTTCATTAAAGCTCTGGACGTTGGTGACGGTCAGTGTGTCGGAGTTGATGCCACTGACGTTGGTCGCCGTGATGGGGCCGCCATTTTGTGTCCACTGGTAGATCACATTGCCGCTTCCGACGGCCATGACCGTAAAATTGGTGGTTGCTCCGTTGGTCGCCAGCCGATTTGACGGCTGGGCGAGGATTTGCAACCCCGTACGGTAGAACAGAACGAATTCAGTACCGATGGTCGAACCAGCTGAGTTATAGACGAGAACATTGTACGTCCCGGCGTCAGTCACCTGAAAGTTATTCAGCGGAAGCATAAAGTTCGTTGCCCCGGCCACGTTCAAACCATTCCGTTGCCATTGATAATGCAGCGGGCTCGTGCCAGTTGCCGCCACCGATAGCAGTGCGTCAGTGCCTGTCGGAATCAGGTGGCTGGTCGGTTGACTGGTGATGACCGGGGGGGTGCCGCTCGGGGTCACATTCCCGCCAGGCGACGGGACCTGCGCGACCCAATTGCTCGGATCATTGCCGTAGCTGGGGGGTACGACCCGCTGCAGCGTCAAGCCGAAGCCGGCGGCCCCGGTGGGCCACGGAGCCTTACCGGTGTAATGCACCTTATCTGCTACCAGGTATTGGACGTTGGCGTTTGTGTCTGTGAGATCGGGCCGATGCAGTTCGACATCGTCTTCCTGATTGTCGAGGACGCCGCTCCAAGGACCGTAGAGCGGCAGAGCGCCGCTAATGGAATTTCGGGCGCGGAAGCTGGCCGTGGCCACCGGATCGGCATTCGGATCGAAACTCACAACGAGAAGAAACCCGTGAGCCGGCACACTGACGTTGGTCGGGAAATCGAAATCAACGGCATTGCGCAGATGCCAGGTATTCGTCCCCGATGGATCATGGAGCGGCACACTAGTAGCGGTGATGTTTTGCAGTTCAATGTATTCATCGAGGGTATTATTGTAGGCGATGGCGTTGATGGCGACGGCCGGGGGCTGGTTGTTAATTTCGCTGATGACGATTGGGCCAACGAGCGGCCCGGCGTTAGTCGCGCCGAGAGAATTGCTCGTTTGCGCAACAAAATCCTCGTCGCCCGTGCTGATCACATACCGGCCGAAAGTCACCCCGCTGGCGCTCGCTCCAAAGTCGAATCCGTGCGCCCGGCCGGTCAAATTCGTGCCATTTCCGGAAAAGAGCCAAACTGATTCGCCATGGGAACTGAGGGCGAAGCTATTCGGCCCATTGGTTGGGAAATTGAACGAATTGGTTTCATAGAAGACGATGAAGCCGAACGCAGGAATGACCGCCGGGGCCGGAATGACGTATTTCTTGGGGTGATTGAAACTGTCACTCAGGAACCAACCGCTGATGTCGGCGGGACTGGCCGTGGGATTATAGAGTTCGATGGCATCGGCCAGCGGGGGG
>Ga0247668_1000434_pt1 | contig 10335 bp, 2 predicted proteins | sample CNK09_metaG_FD_182737 | JGI IMG/M metagenome (GOLD analysis project Ga0247668, IMG submission 182737) | Soil microbial communities from Purdue University Martell Research Forest, Indiana, United States - CNK09 | ecosystem: Environmental > Terrestrial > Soil > Temperate forest > Bulk soil | place...
TTTTCGATGGCACCGGGTTCCTTCTTCACAAGTGCAATGCCAAGGTCATCACCTGCTTCTTGCGCGGCGCGCACCGGCTGCCCTTTTCGCCAAATCGTGATCAGAAGAAGTTCTTTCCGAAAGTGACCGCACATTTCAGCGACGTGTTCACTCCGCCGAAGCTTGTCAACATGAGCGCCTCCCAGTCGCGTTCCAAATTGACCGAATGGCTGCGGGACAAAATGCTCCTGCAACAATTCCAGACCGAAATGAAGTTCGGCCCGGCCACTATGCCGGAAGCGATCATTGCGACCGCGCGCGAACGGCCCGGCCACCTGGTGCTCGAAGATGTCAATCAGGGGCTGAAATACCGGCGCGTTGTCATTGGGGCGACCTTGCTGGCGGAAGGAATTGAACGCGCCTTGTCGAGTGAGCAGCAGCGCATTGGCGTGCTGCTCCCCAATGTCAACGCGACGCCGGTGACGTTGCTGGCTTTGTGGATGATTGGAAGAATTCCGGCCGTCCTGAATTACTCCTCCGGGCTCACCACCATGCTGGCCTGCTCTCAATTGGCCGGATTGAAGCAAATCATCACGTCACGCAGCTTCATCGAACGCGCCCGCCTCGACCTTCAACCGATGATGGAAGCCGGCCTGCATTTCGTCTTTCTGGAAGATCTTCGGAAGCAGATTTCCGCCGGCCAAAAGCTTTCCGCGATGCTGCGGGCACGACTGAATCCCCGCGCAGCCATTCGCCACCCGCAACCGCCGGAATCCACCGCCGTCGTTCTTTTTACCAGCGGCTCCGAAGGCCTGCCGAAAGGCGTGGAGCTGACCCACGCGAATCTTCTGACGAACATCCGGCAGATGATCTCGGTTTGCGACATGCAGGATTGGGACCGCATTTTCAACGCCTTGCCGCTCTTTCACAGCTTCGGGTTGACGGTTGGCACTTTGCTGCCTTTGGTCCGTGGCCTCTACACATCGTTTTATCCCTCGCCCCTGCATTACCGGGTCGTGCCGACGATGTTCTATCATCGGGACTGCACCATCATGCTCAGCACCAACACCTTCCTCAACGGCTACGCCCGCAAGGCCCATCCGATGGATTTCCGCAGCCTGCGCTACATGTTCGCCGGTGCGGAAAAGGTCCAGGAGGCGACGATTAACCTCTGGGCGCATCATTTTGGCGTGCGTATCCTCGAAGGTTACGGCGCGACCGAATGCAGTCCGTGCGTGAGCGTCAACACGCCAATGATTCTCAAATACGGCTCGACCGGCCGCTTGCTGCCGGGCATCGAATACAAGCTGGAACCGGTGCCGGGTGTCGAACAAGGCGGCCGCCTCTCCGTTCGCGGCCCGAACATCATGCGCGGCTATCTCAATCGCGATGCCAACGCCGCCTTCCTGGACCTCTGCGGCTGGTACGATACCGGTGACATCGCAAACGTGGACCCCGATGGCTTTGTCTTCATCCAGGGCCGCTTGAAACGGTTCGCCAAAATCAGCGGCGAAATGGTCAGCCTGACCGCAGTCGAAGACGCGCTGGCCGGCGCTTTTCCGCAATATGGCCTGCGCTGTCAGGTCGCCGTCATCAGCCGGCCGGATGCCGACAAGGGCGAGATGCTGATCGCCGCCGCCAACGAGCCCAGGTTGAAGATCGAAGAAATCCGCGCCGCCATCCGCGCCAAAGGTTTGCCAAACATCTGCGTGCCGCGCGAGGTGAAGTATTTAAAAGAACTCCCGCACCTTGGCACCGGCAAAGTCAACTATCGCGAGTTGGAGAAAATGGTTTGATGGGTCCTCCAGTAGGTCAATTGGTCAAACTTGCTTGGGTCGTTTTAGGGTCGCGGGGGCTGTCGTCCGTCGCGTCCGGCGGTTGGTATTGCCCATCTTCCCAGGATTTTTGGACAAGGATTTGGCCAGCACGAACCTCGGTCCTGGCCTTGGCGAAGCCGCTGCTATAATACGCCCAGGCTTCGCCCTCCGGCTGGCCTTGGACTAAGTCGATTTTTTCCGATAGCTGCCCGTTCTCATGCCAGCTCCGGAAGGTGCCTTCCAGTTTGCCTTGGGCGATCATGGCTTCGGACTTGCGCTGGCCGTTCTCATACCATTTCTCGCGCAACCCATCGGCAACGCTATCTTTGTAGGTTTCCCGGATCTGCATTTGGCCGTTGGTGTACCACCCCTCGGAGACGCCATTGAGCAGGCCGTTGGACACCACCGAGCGAAACAGCGGTGCACCGTTCGGGTAGTAATCGGCCATCAAGCCGCTGAACAGATTGGTCTCGCCGATCCGGTACCAACGTCGGTCGCGAAGTGTTAGGTTCTGGCGGAGCACCTCCGGGGCCACCACTACCTCGGCCGGCTTGGTTCGTGCCGGGCGCAATGCGACCCAGCAAGCGCCGCTCAGGAGGGCCAAGGCCAGCCCTGCAAGAAATGCGCGGCGAGAAAGCCAGCGGCGAGTGCGTAAGTGACTGAGAGGGGAAACGGAGTGCATGGCGGCGCCGTTCTATTGTTTCAGAAGCCGGAAAAACTGAACCTTGGGCGTCGGCGTGGGCAGAATCCCCTTCACTTGGATGACCTGTTCGGTGATTGCGGTATAGAAGTTGTTAGTCGTTCCAGCGGGGAGGATACTGAAGGGAAGAGTCGTCCATTGCACCAGGTTCGTGGAGCGCTGGACGGTATAAGAATTGCCGATGGTGGTAAAGAACTGCAATATCGGCGCGCCCGCCTGAATATCCACGAGGGTGATGCTCAGGGAACCCCCTCCGTCCAGTGGGTTGCCTCCCGCCAGGTATTCCTGCATGAGGGTGCGTCCGTCGCCGGTCAGGATGGAATTCCCGTTTAAGTCATTGAGCGTCAGGTTGGATCCGACGGCGCCGAGAACGGCGTATTCCCAGGCGTCGGGTATGGCGTCGCCATTGGCGTCCACCCCGAGGGTCAGGTCGAGGCGCGTGGACAGGCTGGGCTGGCCGAGTTTGGAAAAGTTGCCGGTCATTTGCATGGGAAGGTTGGTGATGCCCCCGATGACCACGTATAACTTGAACGGGGCCGTCACTGGGAACGCGGTCGGCTTGTAGGAAATCGGGGTCAACCCGGCATCCATGGTCACCTTGAGTTGATAGTTTACGCCTGGAGCGATGCCTGGAATCACGGTGGCGTCGATGGCAACTCCATTCGAGGCCACCAGAACGACGTGCACATCAGCGCTAACAATCGGCGTGCCGTATTGGTCCCGGACAAGACCGTAGAGTGTGTGGAAAGGGGCGGGCGGATAGGCCAAGGCTGCCGTCGGAAGCAACAGGGCCAACCAGGCAAGAACGCGGAAAGCCATGGCGGCAGTTGATGGTCGGGGAGTTGATAGTTGATGGTGCTTCATAGATGTTAGTTCCCCGAGTAGGAATAGGTGACGAAATAGAGCTTGATGTCGCGGACCGAGCGCATGAAGCGATCCAGGCCCTGGTTGCCATCGGCCAGCAGGGTGTTACCCGGAATGACCAGCTTCCATTGGCTGTTCCAAATCGAACGGCCAATCAACCGTTTGTTCGTGTATTGCGAGGGCCCCAGGGCCGTGCCCGCGTAGATACTGGTGCTGAAGGCGGCCGTGGTCGAAACGGGGCGGAACGCCTGGTGCTTGCGCACACTGAACAGCGGTTCGGTGAGCGAATCACCGGCGGTGTAGAACGGCGTGGTGGAAAAGCCGGACGCGCCGATATTGAAGGGCAACGGGATGGCCAGGTCGTCCACGTTCCAACTGCGAATCGTGGACGTATCCCCAAGCGGCGGGCTGCGCATCGAATCTGCTCCCACCGGGATGAGATACACGTAGGGCGTGGCCGCCAGCCCGTTGGGATCAAGCGTTGGGTCGGGCGGCGAGGTGCCTCCCCCGCCGGTGTTCGCCGACGGGTTGTCCATGCCGATGTAGCCCTCAAAGTCCACCCCGGCGGCGAAGATCTTGGTCGCGAACGAACTCGGGCTGAAGTTGTGGTCGCCGGCGGACAACACCTGGCCAAACAAATTCATCCCGGAACTGATGGTCGTGCTGAAAGTCACGACAATCCCCGGGACCGCCTGGCCGCTGCCATCGTCGATTTGCAAACAATGGCGCATCACATCCGAGTCGGTCCGAAGATCCGCCACCCGGCCGCTCTGCAACACATCGCGCCAATTGTCATCTCCGAGACTGTTAGTCAGAATGCGATAATTCTCGGTTCGGAGCGAGACGGTTGTTCCGTAGCCGTCCGGGTTGTTAAAGCCGAGCCGCCCCTTGAGCACATCCCAGTCGGCCTTCATCTCGGCCAGCGCGCCCGAAAGACCCGGGTCGCCGGTGTCGCTGCCGGCATATTGCGGTTGGCCGTTAACCACGACGCCCAGGGCGCGCGCGCTGATAATGCGATTGAGGAAGCTCCTGCCCTGGTCCGTATAGAGCAGGCCCGTCTCGTAATCATAAGCCTGCGCCGCCAGGAAGGCGTACTGGGCCGCCAGGTCGAAGAGAGTCTTGTAACGTTCGAGCTTTTCATTTTGGAAAATGCGGAAAGCGGCGTCGCGGGTGCGGAAGCCCTGCACCAGGGCGGCGGCGTGCTGGCGGAAGGTCAGCCGTTCCTGGAGGATGCGGTTGCCCTTGGCGGCCAGGGCCGCATAGGCTGCCTGGGCATCATCGAGGTCGCGCAACGCTTCGTTGATCCCGAACAGATCTCCTTGCAGGTTCAGTTCCTGATTGCCCAAATTCAGGAGCCCGGTCTTGAAGTCCTGAGCCAGTTGGGCGTTGGCGATGGTCTTGCCATCCGCGAGAATCGCGTCTTGCAGACTCGTCGTGTCAGCCGTGTTGGCGATGAACGATGCCACGTCAGCAGCCAGCAAAACCTCCTTGGTCGTATGGACGATACGCACCAGCGGCAGCAACCCTGGTTTGAGAATGTCTCCGCCATCGGCGAGCCCCAGGATAACTGAGACTGGGAAACCCAGGGAGAGATCCTCGATGACATCCGACAGAGTGGTGGTCACGGCATCGTTGATTTTGCTTTCGACGGCGTAGGCTGCGTTCAGATCATTGATTACCCTCTGTAAATCCAAGTCCTGGTTGGCAAGACCCGTGGTGTATTCTGCAAATGCCACCTGATCCTCGAAGGCGAGGAAGGCTTTATCCAGGGCTTGTTTGTCGTAGGTTTCGTAAACCACGACCTTGCGCAGTTTGTTCTGAGCGGCGATGACTTTCGAGATCGCCTGCTGGATTGTCCCGGGCGACTCGCGCTGGCTCGTCCAGGTCCCCGGTTTGTCAAAGAAACCGTTGGGGCCGATGTTGTAGGCGAAGGACAACGCGGTGTTAGTCAACCACTGCGGATCGGTGCTTGAAATGATGCCGAGGTCGGTCAGCATCTCAGTGGCCCAGCTCCCGGGAAGGACCTGAATATCGACGTTAAAGGTATTGGCCACCCTGGGATCGGGGATGACGCCGCTGAAGTTGTTCGTATCCGGATTCTCCACATAGGTGAAGTGGATGAGGTCCGGCCCCGAGTAGTCCTGCGGATAGGTTTTGCCCGGGCCGAGATCGTCGGGATAGGGCGTGCCATACAGCTCAATCAACTGGTTGATATAGGCCAGTTCCTGGTTGGTGGTGGCGGCCTGCAAGTTGGCCAGAGAATCCTCCTCCGAGCGCATCAACTGCGTGACATTTTGAGCGTCATCAAACGCCACCACCGCATTGTTCAAGGTGCCCACCGCCCGATCATAGATCTGCTCGAAATGGGTCTTGGGATCAGCGCTTGTCACCAGGAGGGGATTGATGTCGAAAGGAATGCTATTTTGCGACAGGCCCAGAGGCGTAAAGCCGGCCTCGGCGTTGTCCAGATCATTCTGGACCTGGTCCCCAATCGTGGGTAATTCGCGCAACTCGGGCACGGTGGTGCGGTCCACTTTTTGAATGCCCTGGTGCGTCGAATCGGGATCCACGGGCGGCAGCATGGAGTTGCCCACCACCCAGTTCAGATAGGCCCCCTGTTTGACCCGCGTCGCCCAATGATCCATGCCCCAGTAGCGGGTCACGACCTGGTTCGTCCCACCAGCGCTGTAGGTGTGCTGCGGATTGGCGCGAGTGGCACCGAAAGAGTCCCACCCGGCGCTGGTCCCGGCCTGATAGTCCTGCCGCCACTCCAGGTCAAAGATCTGTCGGCCGGTGCGCGCCAGCGCCGCCGCCGCCGAGGCAAATTTCCGCTCATCCTGGTAATCGACCGACACCGCCGCCCCCAGCACGGTGACGGCTTCGATGCGGGGCACCCAGTCGAAGTTCGGGTTCATCAGCAGCGAGTAATAACCGCTCAACGCCGTCAAGTAATGCCCATAAGCGTCCCCATGGCCCTGGGGATAGAGGACCGCCGCGTCGGTCGCGTCCACTGCACCATCGTGATTCTGATCGAGAATGTTGTAATTCAAGGCGTAGATCACTTCGCCTGCGTCGATCCCGCGCGTGTAATTCCAAAAGAGGTGGTTATAGACGGGGGTCAAAGCAACGCCCGGGGAGAGCGAGTCGTCGCGGCCACGCAAGAGCGTCTGCTCTTCGTCAAGGAGCGACGCGACCTGGCCCTTGAACGCGAACAAAGCGGTGGCGATGCTGCCGTAGGTTCGGTCCGCCGTGCCGATGCCGATGGTCGGATTGGCGGCGTCGGCCCAGGCATCATTGCCGACAAACATATAGAGGTCGTTGAGGTAGCCGGCCGCCAGGAGTAAGGCATCGTTGGCCGGGCCGTAGTTGTAACCGGCATTGACACTGAGAAGTTTGCCCCGGTTGAGCACGGTTTCGTAGATCTCGATCAGGCCGTAGTTGTTGAGGGCGTCCAGATTCAGGGCGATATCGCCATTCCAGCGGTGACCGGCCTGGCTGATGATGCTGGCGGTGGTGTTGACGGGGTTGTTGAACAGATCGGAGGTGCGTTGATTGAAGGGATTGATGCCCCCCAGCACGCGCTTGATCCAGCCCTCGGCCAGTTGGCGGTCCGTCCAGGCCGACCAGTTCGTGGAGGCGGGCTGAGCTAACACATTGCGGGAGCGATAGCGCAGGGTGACGTAGTTGTCGCCCAGGGATTTGATCGAGGCTCCGCCTTGAATCGTGTAGTGGTCGAGGTTCGTCCCGGTGACGAGCGAGGGCCAGTTGGTGGGATCGTTGAGCGGCTTCATGCCATTCACGGGGGGCGCCATCCGCCAGTCGTATTCGTATTCGCCCGCACGGCCGGCCAGATCGGCGGTGTGCTGGAAGCTGATCACTTCGCTCAGGGGGTTGGGATCGAGGATGACCTTCAATTGCCCCTGATAAAGCTGAGGATCGACCCGGAGGATATAGACTGACACCGACTCGCCGGCATGAGTGGGATTACGCCCGTTACCGACGATATAGCTGACATAGCCAATCCCCGGTCCCGTGGCCCCGAGCGCGTAAGAATCCACCTGCGTATCGGAATTGGTCACGGCGACCAGATCGCCCACCAACCGCGTTACCGTAGCGTTCGTATTCACCACGTAGCTGCCCGGAATTTGGGGGTCTTCACGGAACGTATAAACAGGAGTCGCGAGGTGATCCACCACCGCTCTCCACTTGGTCAAGTTGGCGTCGTTGGTGGCGCAGAGCCCCTTGACCGCCGCCAAATCCGCGTCACGAAGGACGTTCAGCAACAGGTACTTGTCCCCCACCAACTCATCCACGAACTGCCCTTGTAACACCAGGTTCGTTGTGTTGGGGTCGTAGAAGACACGGTTAACCAGATTGGGCGGGAGGTTGGGGAAGTAGTATTTGCCCAGGTAGGGGCGGGCAATCACGCTGGCGGGCAGGGCGGTCAGTGAATTGTTGATCAAGCTGGAACTCTTCCGCACGGTGGGATCGTGCAGGACCACCGCCGGCGGGGCTTGCGTTATATTCAAGCCGATGGATTGCTGGTAGAGCACCTGCGCGCTGCTTTGGCCGCGGATCCCGGCCAGGCCGGCCGTGGGATCAGTGAGCGTTTGCCCGGCAAACAGGGTCGGCAACGACGACGGCCAGACGGGCCGATAGACAATATCCAGGCTGGCTGAACTGCGCGAAGCCGGATTGTTCGTCACTTGGCCGGAGGCATTTTTTGGCAACAAGTAGGGCACGATCGAACCGACGGCAGGCGGGCTGGCCACACCCGGCCAGTCGAAAGTGGCTTCGGTCTTGTAATAGAACCGCATGGTGAAGCTGTTCGTGGGCGTGGGCGGTTGCGCCAGGAAAGGCGGACGATCAACATACGTCACCAGGGACTGGGAATACTGGTTGGTGCTGGTGATGGTCAAAGGACCTTGCGTGACGATGGCTCCGTTGGTGACCACCACCAGAGAGAAGCTGTCTGTCACCACCGAGTTGTCGGCGGAGTCGGTCACGGTCACCGTGACCAGGTTGGACCCGGCCACCGTCGGCTTGCCCGTGATCAGAAATCCATTGGTCGTCGCCCGCCTCAGCCCGGCCGGCAAAGTCGAGGAACTGAGGAGGAGTGATTCGAGGCGGCGCGAGACATGAAGGTAATAACTGAAGGGCTGGTTGACGACGGCGGTGGCATCGGGCAACGGGTCAAAGTTGCCATTGGTGGAGTTATAAGCGCCGACCTGAAGCGTCGGCAAGCCCCGGTGCGCACCGCGATAAACCCAGTATCCGTCTTTGCGGTCCCGGTAGGTGAACCGGGAGTAATGTCCAAACGGTGTGTTAGTCATGGAAGTGGTCCACCCGATCGGCAAGTCGCCGGAGTTGACCGGGGGTTCCGTATTGTAATTGGTCGCGTACTGGCCAACACCGTCCACCGGGGGTGTTAGCAGCGGCAGCGGCATGGGCGCTTGCAGCACCGTCCCCGCATCCGTCACGTAGTCAAACAGGATGCCGGCTTCCGGCTTCTCCCGCCGGACATGGAAGGCACGCATCGCCGGGCGTCCATCGGACCCGGTATAATCGAGCAGCACGAACGGAGCGGAGCTGTAGGTCGGCCCCGCATTAGTGTGGTTCAGGTCGTCGGCCAGCGCGAAAGCCTGTCCGCCCAGCATCACGGCATGCTCCTCGTTAGGGTTGTAGCCCGGCTGGGAGGGATCATTCTGCCGATAAATCGCCCCATTGGCCTGGAGGCCGAGCGGGCCGCTGCCATCGTTGCTGGCCAGAATGATTTCGTCCGCATCGGCCGGCCATTGCAGGCTGTAGTGCCCGATCGCCGATGGCCAATAAGTCGGCTGAAAACCACGGGTAAGGTCTGCATGGTTTTTGCGAAACCACCACACTTCGAGCGTGTTCTGGCCGGGAATGGCGTTCACCGGGATGATCGCGCCCAGATTTGCCTGGTCGAAACCGCTGGCAAACGGATCGACGTAGGCCCGGGGATTGAAGGAGATCCCGCTGCTTTGAAGGATGTAACCAGCCCAATACGCCCCGGTGTCTCCCAACTCGCCTGCGGGCGCCATGATTGGGTCGCCAACGTTGGCCGCTTGCGAGACCACATACGGTTCACTAAATATGTCAGAGGAAACCAGAACCCGGTTGGTGGAGTCCCAAGCGGACAACTCGGTGGCGACCGATCCATCCAGGAGGCTATTGTCCTTGATGCCCTGGTCCAACCAGGAGAAGACCCGCTCGAAGGCGACGTTATTGCCCACATTAAACTGGAGCAGGGCGCGTTGCGCCGGATGGGCCAAATCGAGGAAGCTGTAAAACAGCCCGCCAGGTGCCAGCTTGGAACCCAGGGGCGCCGGCAGTGGATCCTGGTAAGGCATTTGCGGCGCCTGCGCGCCCGGCAACTGTACGCCGGTGGCTGCGGCTTCCGCTTCGGTCGCCACCGCCGTGCGCAGGTAATGGCTGTATTTGGCCATGTCATCGGGCCAAACCTCGTGGTATCGATTGAACAGGTGGGGCCAGCGCAAGCCAGCCACCCCCGGGATCAGCCAGTAGCTTTGAAAATCGTTCAGTTGCGCCGTTGCGTAAGTCGCATAAAGGGTGACTTGGTCGCTATTCGGCTGGGTCTGCCGATAATAAAATTTTGCAGGCGTATTCAGCAGCGGCGAGGGATACAGCCCTGAGTCGTCCGTGCCATCCGAGTAGGCCGGAATGCGCTCGCCCAATTCGACTGTCACATCCACGGGGAACGGTTCCTTAAACACATCCACAATCTCGAATCCGAGGAACCGGCGCGAGGTGTCCGGGTTCGGTTCTCCCAGCATTTCCACAAAGGCCCGGCCTTCCAGGTTGTAGGCATGGATGGTGTTGTTCTCGTACCACAACGTGCGCACCTCCTGAAAGCTGTTCGTCGGATCCACCGGCGGCGTCCCGTACGGGTCCACGTAGGCATTGGCGACTGTTTCGGGGAAATTATTGTTA
>Ga0247668_1000435_pt1 | contig 10321 bp, 6 predicted proteins | sample CNK09_metaG_FD_182737 | JGI IMG/M metagenome (GOLD analysis project Ga0247668, IMG submission 182737) | Soil microbial communities from Purdue University Martell Research Forest, Indiana, United States - CNK09 | ecosystem: Environmental > Terrestrial > Soil > Temperate forest > Bulk soil | place...
CACATTCTCGGAGCGCGCGATGCGATTCGCAATTTCAGCGATGACATTTTTTTCCTCGGCGGAGCTGACCGGCCCGCGCAGAGTGACATGGCCGTTGTTGGTGATGATCTTCACGTTTTTGGCGTTCACGGACATGTTTTTCCCAGCTCTGATTTCTTTGCGAATCTCCGCCGTGGTGGCCAGGTCCGCCTTGTTGTTGCCCTGATCGAGCGGCGTCAGCGTCCGGTCGTTGCGGTCGCGCACATTGCGCGCCGTGTTATCGGGCTCGGTGGTCGGGTTGGTGGTGAAGTAAGGCTCGACCCGGTAGGCGCGATAAACCCCCTCGGCATAGTTTGGTTGAGCGAAGTCAGGCCACTGATTGGCCTTGAAATGCGGCGCATTGCTCAGCGTTTCCTTCGAAACGTCAAGCTGGAGGGCGTCCCGCTGCGTATTGAAGCTCAGCGCGGCCGGTGGAACGGCGCTTAATTCCTCGCCCAGTCCAAGGAAACCGCCGGACTCAATGATCACCGCCACAATACGGCCCGAGGGCAAATCCAGAAGGATATTGTCCACCTTGCCCAGCTTCTCATCCTGCAGGTTCTTCACCGGCGTGCCCATGAGCTTGCTGGCCTTCCGCACCTGGCTCAGCCGCGACATGGGAATCATCGATTGGCTGTCACGGGTGGAAACGATGATGGGGGAACCGTCCGCATTGCGCCGGCCATCCTGATTCAAATCCCCCTTGTGGACGAATCGGAAGGCAGGTTCTTGGCCGTAATGGCGATAGACTTCGGTCAGATGATCGCAGTCGCAGTCTTCAGCCCACTTCGACATCTCGAATTTCGGCGCGGCCTTCAGTTTCTCCTGGTCGGCATCCAAACGAAGGACTTTCTCGGAGACATCGTGATGCAAAGCTCCCGGTGGCACGGCCGTCAGCGTATCGCCCACGCCGATAAATCCGCCGATGGACAGGATGACCTGAACGATTCGTCCGGATTCCACATCCACCGCAAGATCTTCCACTTTGCCGAGTTTTTCGCCCTGGTTGTTTTTGACCGTCATCCCGATGATCTCGCTGGCTTTGGCTGCGCCGTTTAGCCGGTCCGCCCGCCGCTCCTGGGAAATGGAATCGCGCGTGTAGTCCGGTCCATCTCGGTTGGGCTTGGGTGTGTCCTGGGCCAGGGCCGAGAACGCCAGGACCGAAGCGGCGGAGGCGCTGAGGATGATTTGAAGTTTCCGTTTCATATTTATGTTTTCTTTCGTTGTTTCTTTTTCTTTGGTTTAGTTTGGTTGACCAAAATAGTTGCGGCTGGATTTCCCGTTTTGCTTTGCCAAATGGCTGAAGCGTGGTGTCGTTTCTTACGCACGAGTGGCACGGAGGGCAGGATCAACCGCATGCGTCACGCGTTGGTGCGGCAGACGGTCCTTCACGGCAGAGTCGCCTGCAGTGCAAATGTGGTGCGCCCCGGCTTTGGTAAAGATGTCTTTGGACTGCGGAATCTCTCCCCAGTGGTCACTGTGAACGGAGATCAGGATGTGACCCGCGTTGACTTGGCCGTCGTAGTTCCTGGCGTCGGGCTCCGAGAGACCAAGGCCGATCAAGCCGCGAGTGATGCCGCCGACAGCCGAAACGGCTGCCGCGGCGATGATAGGTCCGGCGACGATGAACGGACCCGCTCCAGGAATAGCCAATGGGCCGATGCCGGTGAGCCACCCCAACGCACCGTGGTTCTGCTCATGCGCGGCGGCGTGGCTCGTGCTCTTGTCCAGAAAGAGAACAGCGACATCGTGGTTGGAGAACTTCGCGGCTCTTAGGCAATCGACGATTTGTTCCGCCTGATCTCGGGAAGTGGCGATACAAAATATGGATTTCTTTGACATGTATACATTTTGCTTTCTCTCGATTTTTCTCGTGATTCACCTTTTACGAATCTCAAAATTCTTCATCGTGTGATGGTAAGGGATAGGCGCGTCTTCGCCAGCGGGGGATTCCCCCCTGCGGTGACCAAGTGCGGGCAGCCCTAACGCTGACGATTTGGGGTGTTCATTACGGGGCCAGAGGGGGATTCCCCCTACGGGATTAAGTGCAGGAGCAAAAGGACATCGAGACAGCTATCACCCGGGCGTGAACAGCGCCATCGTTAGCCAGAGATGAGGCGATTCGATTGCGCGCTGATTCCCCTTGAAGCCAGTCGGCGAGTATGATAGGCTCTGAGCAATGAATACCTTTACTCCTTTCGCGGCGTGTAATTCCCGTGCCGTAAATTTTGGCGCTAAACTTGCTTCAACACGTCCCTAGACCCTGGCAAGTGAGAGTCAGCTCCCGGCTAAAGTGGAGCGCGAAATCGCCGCAGCGAAATAATGGCCGCTTTTTTACATAAACTATTCTGGTTCAGCGTTTGTTTGGTCCTCTTGGGCCAGCCGGCGGGACTGCAGGCGGAGTTGAGGCCCGAAAAACTCTACCAAAAGGTTTTGCCCTCGGTCATGACGTTGGAGGTGGAAAACCAGAACGGAGAACGGTTTGTCGGCAGCGCCGTCCTCGCCCTCGCAGACGACATCGCACTGACGGCCTGGCATGTCGTCGCCGACGCGCGTTCGGTTTGCGCTTTCTTTTCCGACGGACAATGCGTGAAAGTAATAGGTTGCATCGACCGGGACGGCCCGCACGACCTGGCCTTGCTGAAATTGGAGAAACCGCTACCCCATCGACAGGCGGTGTTGTGCCGGGAACTGCAATCCGTGGCCGCTCGGGCCTATGTAATCGGTGCGCCCAAGGGCTACGACTTCAGCATTAGCGATGGATTGATTAGCCAGATTCGGCGCGTGGACGGGTTTCCTCAATATCAAGTATCTTGTCCGATCTCACCGGGAAACAGTGGCGGTCCAATCCTCAACGGACGCGGCGAAGTCATCGGCATCACCTCCTGGACGAAGGCGGACGCGCAGAACGTCAGTTTTGCCATTCCGACCCGGGAACTCTTGCGACTCAACGTTTCGGGCCGCGCGACGACGTGGGAGCAACTGGCCACGAAGGTCGCGCCGGTACTGCCGCTAAGGTTGGTGGAGTCGCGCCACGTTGCGAGCAAAGTGATGAGAGAAGAGGCGGGGTGGGGAAGCATCGAGGGTCTCAAGCAGCGGCTGAACGGGTGCATCGGCAAATCCGTCACCGTCGTCGTCGAGGAAGGATTAAGAACGAACACATTTAATTTCACCGTTCCCCTCCGTGGGCTGGAATAGCGGGCTGAACCCGTTCCTTTCCGCCGTCTTTTATCACCCTCACTTTGTCGATCCCCGTTCCCATTCAATCGCCCCGGCGAGGATCGATATGGTTACCAGTAATTTATTTTGTGTTTTCTGAGTTTTGATTGTTGCAAGATGCTAAGCGACGGGCTGGCTGTGAACAGCGGGCGAATCCCCTACGGTATATAATCCAGACGCTGTTTAGATCGAAAATGATGAGTGCTTGAGCTCCCCTCGAAGCACTCCGCCCCTCAGGCGCGCCCTAACCTCTATTTCGCCAGCCGATAAAACTTCTTGCCGCCGGCTGCGCTGTTCGTCACGAAATTCAGATCACCGATAATCACGGGTGCTCCCGAGACATTCGACCACGTGACGGATGGAGTGATGTTCGTTTTGAATTGCAGGGTGTAGCCGGTGTCACTGGCGAGCCACGAAAGCACCACGTTGTTCGCCGTCCGGGCCATGTTCAAGATCGGCAGGTTCAATTCAAACGCGCCGATGTCGCTGCCATCGCCGCCGGTCGCGTTGACGATGCTCGCGAAATCAAACGTTCGCGAACGACCACGCTGATCGGTCAGGAGACCGGGGCTGTGCCCCTGGTCAATCGCGGGGCTGCCCGTCAACAAGGCCATTGTCGGAGTTGTTCCCCCGTTATCTGCGAGCGCTCCGAGCACCGGAGCATAGGGGGAAGCCTGTGTGCCGACGAAATCGTGACTGCTGCCATTCACAAAACCGCTGCTGCCATCACTAATCCCGATCAGGTTGTATCCGCTCGTGGTAAAGGAACCGGCCAAATCGGGTGAAGAGGTGACGGCGGTGTTGGCGGCCACGATGGTATCGGCGAGATTGCCAACACCGCTATTACGATAAATGCCACCACCAATGCCGCCCGATCCGTTGCTGTCGAGATTGGCGGCATTACCGGAGATGGTGCAACCAACCGCGACGAAAGTGGCCGGACTATAATTAACAACTCCGCCGCCATAGCCATGCGCCGTGTTGTGGGCGATGGTTGAAGTATTGTTCGACACGACCCCGGAGAAAGAAGCAATGCCACCTCCAAAACTAGTGCCATTAATACCAAAGCCGGTGCCGGAGCCATGGCCGCCGCCAGCAACCGTGTTGGAACTGATGGTGCTCGCTGTAACCGTAAGATTGCTGATGTTATAGATGCCGCCCCCATACCCGTTGCCGCCGTTGCCAGAACCAGTGCCGCCGCCGCCGCCGTTAGCGGTATTGTCGTGGACATAGCAGTTGTTCAACGAAAGCGTGTTGAAGTTGGCGATGCCTGCGCCTTCACCATTGCCGCCCCGGCCACTGTTTGAAGCGCCGCGGCCGCCGGTTACGGAGTTATTGAGAATTTCGCATCCAGTCAGACCCAAGAGACCATAGTTGAGAATGCCCGCACCTGAATGGTCCTGCCCGGTACCGACGAAGCCACCACTTATTACTCCATCGCGGATCGTGACACCAGCGATGTTAACGATGACATTTGTAATGTCAAAAACCCGGCTCGCGCTGTTGCCGCTGATCGCAAGGGTCGTCGCGCCAGGGCCGTAGATATTGAGATTCTTGTTCAGCAGCAATTCGCCACTCGACAGCGTGATCATGCCGGTGACGTTGGATGCAAACCTGATTAGGCCGCCGGATTCCACATCCACTATCGCTTGCCGTAATGAGCCAGCACCACCGTCGTTGGTGTTTACCACTGTGAGATTCGTTGGGCAGATTTGGTATTCGTAGGCTCCGATGTCACTGCCGTCCCCGCCGGATACGATGGCATCACAAAGCGGCCGAAGGTTGCCGCGTTGGTCCGCGGTGACACCGAAGCTATTTCCGCTATTGATGGCCGGACTGCCGGCCAGCAAAGCATGCGTGAAGGTCGGCCCGCCGTTGTTCTGGAGCGGGCCAATCTTCGGGTCGAGCGGAGAAGCAATGCTGCCCAGTTGATTGACGCCACCGAGGCCGTCGGTCAGTCCATTGGTTTTGCCGATCAGGTTGTAGCCAGCCGAAGTGAATGAACCCAATATGTCAGGACCGGTGCTGCTGGTGTTGTCAGCGATCAACGTCCCGCTGATTTGGGCATAAGAACAGACGGTCGGGTAATTATAAAAACCGCCACAGGTGGAAGCGCTATTGGAGGCCACCGTGCAACACCATAGGTTTAGCGTCCCGCAGTAATTGTCAAGGCCGCCGCCAGCGACGGCATGATTGCCAGAAACCGTGCAGTTGGTGAGAGCGATGAGGCCGTTGTTGGCGATGCCTCCGCCACTGTCTCCGCTGGTGTTGCCGGAAATGGTGCAGTTGTTCAGCAAGAGCGCAGTGCCGGTCTCGTTAAAGATACCCGCGCCGGGACCGGCAGTGTTGCCATTGGCGATCGTGAGGTTGGAGAGTTTTATGGGGTCAGCATAGTAACCCACGCTGATATGGAAAACGCGAGTGGAATGGTTGCCGCTGATTGTTAATGCCGTGGCCGTCGGCCCAATGATGTTCAGGTATTTATCAATCTGCAGCTCACCACTGGTCAGGACAATTGAGCCAGTTACATTGCCAGCGAATGCTACACTGTCGCCTCCAAATGAAGTGGCGTCTTGAATGGCCCGACGCAAGGAGCCGGATCCGCTATCATTGGTGTTCGTCACGAAAATAGTTTCCGGCGCGTAAACTTCATAAGCGCCGATGTCCACATGCGCACCTCTTTTCCGCGGATAACCACGTTGATCGGTGCTAATGAAATCTGGATAATCTATCACAAGGTCATCTCCTGCATCAATCGCGGCGCTGATCGGGTTGCCTGAAAGCGCCATGGTGAACGTGGGACCGCCGTTGTCTTGCAGGAGGCCGAGCAGAGGATTGACACTGAGCAGGTCGCTGCCCACCCATCCGCTGCTGCCGTTGGTGTTTCCGATAAGGTTGTGTCCTTGGCTGGTGACTGGGCCTTTAACATCCTGGCTTCCGGAAAAACGGGTGTTACCGGCAATAAGCGTGTTATGGAGTATCATGCCACCGGCCTGATAGATGCCGCCGCCATCGAGGCTGGCTGTGTTGCCCGAGACAGTGCAGTTGTTCGCTGTAAGTGTGCCAACATTATAGATGCCGCCGCCGTCATTGAATCCGGATGCGTTGCCGGAGATAGTGCAGTTGTTCGCTGTCAGTGTGCCAACATTATAGATGCCGCCGCCGTAGGCTCCGGTTCTGTTGCCGGAGATAGTGCAGTTGTTAAGTTGCAACGTGCCGAAATTATCGATGCCGCCGCCGTGGTCGCGGACTGCATTGGCGGAGAGAGTGCAATTGTTGACCGTCAACACGCCTTCATTCAAGATGCCGCCTCCATTATAATCAGTGCTATTGGCAATTCTCAAATCGGAGATCGAGTTGGTAGTCCCGGCACCGATGTCAAACACGCGGCTGGTGTTGTTGCCGCTGATGGTCAGGCTTGCGGGACCCGGACCGATGAAGGTCAGGCTGTGAATGATCGAGAGTTCGCCATTTGTCAGCGTGATAGTGCCGGCGACAGAGAAATTAATCGTGTCACCATTACCGGAAGCGCCGATCAGACCTCGAAGCGTGTTCACGCCGCCGTCATCGTTGAGACTGGTCACAGGGCGAATAGTGGCGCGAGCATTGTCCGGCCACACCACGAGGGTGAGCAGTGCCAGTCCGATGAAAAAAGAAAAAGAAGCGGGCGGCGGGTTTTTCACGGGGACATTCTTTGGCTGCTCACGGCTTCGCGTCGAAGCCGCGGCGAAGCGGGTGGATGGATTTTGAGTTAATAATTTCACGGGTTCTTCTTTCGATCTCTGGCTTAATCAACTTCTATGTGCCGGAGATCGGATTGCTCATGGTGCTGCTCTATTGATTCTAATCGACTTACGAATAAGTGCAAGTCACTTGAAGACCTTGGCCAATTCATCGTCGCCGGCCGTATGTTTCATGGAAAGGAGATTGATCACAGATTACGGCTTACACGGATAAAAAAAAGGACCTTCGATTTCCATCCGTGAAATCCTGGTCAATTTCTGTTTCGGGATTCGCCTTGATGGGCGTTCCTTCGCGGTTGACGTTCTTCTTTAGAGTTGAGCCAACGGTATTGTGTCCGGCAAACATGGCGACGGCCAGGGGAGAGAAAGATTATGAATAAGAGCATGAGAATGAGCTGCAAGCGCGTGCGTCGGGGACTTCCCCCATAGACAGCTTGGGGCCGGTATCCGAGACTGGTACTACAGCATGAGCCAATACGGCACCATTCTCATTATCGACGACAATAAATCGGACACCGAGGAGTTTGGGCGTGTCCTCAGTTCAGAGGGCTATGAGGTCGAAACGGCTGCAACCCTCGAAGCCGGGCTGGAGGCCGCCAAGAGGAAAAACTTTGACGTCGTCTTGACCGGTCTCCATTTGTCAGGCGCCGATGTAAGCCGCACCGAGGGGCTTCAGATCATCAGCGAATTGCAAGCCGCCAAACCTTTTCTGTCGGTGATCTTGACGACTGCAAAACCGACCACGCAGACGACGATCGAAGCGATGAAGCTTGGCGCTTACGATTCGATCATTAAAATTAAAAATCGGGAGGATTGGGACCCGTTCACCACGCTGATCCATCAAGCTGTCGAAGATACGCGCTTTCAGCGTGAGCGTCCCAAGGAGCCCGTGCCGCTGGCGGAACCGGACGTGATGATCGGCAACAGCGCGGTGATGCATGCCATGTATAAACAAATCGGGCGGCTGGCTCCCAAATCTGTCTCCGTCCTCATCCGGGGTGAAACCGGGACCGGGAAAGAGTTGGTGGCGACCGCCCTGCATCGCCACAGCCGGCGGCATGACAAGCCTTTCATCATCGTTAATTGCGCGGCGATTTCCGAGCAACTGTTAGAAAGCGAACTTTTCGGCCACGAGGCGGGCGCGTTCACTGACGCCAAAGCGCGGCGGATCGGACGCTTTGAGCTGGCCCACCAGGGCACGATTTTTTTGGATGAGGTTGGCGACATGAGCATCAATCTTCAAGCCAAGTTGCTGCGCGTTCTCCAACAGAAAACGTTTGAGCGCGTCGGCGGAAAAGAAACGATCACGGTGGACGTGCGTGTCATTGCTGCGACCCATCGCGATCTCAAGCTGGCCATCCTGGAAAAGGAATTTCGCGAGGACCTCTATTATCGGCTGAATGTGGCGGTGATTTATTCGCCTCCGCTGCGCGAGCGTCGCGAGGACATCCCCAGCCTGGTGGAATGCTTCATGCACCGCTATGGCAAGGAACTGGCCGGCAACGCGGAGCCTCAGATTCACGCGGACGGGCTGAAGTGGCTTCAGGAAATGTCATGGCCCGGCAATGTGCGCGAATTGGAAAACGTGGTTCGTCGTGCGCTGGTTTCTTCGCACGGGATCATTACTTTAAGCGACGTTCATGAGGCGATTGCACAAGATACTCTTGCTCAATCGCCAGCTCCCCTTCTGGGGGACCGCTCGCTGGTCGAGTTTGTTGCCGAACTTCTGACCAACGTGTCCCGTGGCGAGGCGCAAGACGCGCATTCCCGAGTGATGGCCGTCGTCGAGCGCGAGCTTTGCAGTCAAGCCATGCAACTGGCGAATGGCGATCAATCAAAGACCGCTAAATGGCTTGGCATTTCGCGCACCACCCTGCGGGAAAAACTGGCGCGTTATGGCCTGCATCCGAGGGTCGAGAATGCAACCAGAGCGTTGCCGGAACGGGTTCCGTGAACGATTCGCTCGGGTGGGACGGGCACGGCGACGAAGATGCGAGCAGATGGCGACGAGTTGGGCTATTATCGAAAGTCCCTCCGGGACAGGAGACTCGGAGACTCGCCTTCGTTTTGCAAATGGCTGGAGGAACCCATTCTTGGTCGCATTGGACCGGAAAGTCCGGGCCCGGTCACATGCGCCTCCTGTCCTCTACTTTGGGATAACCTTTACCTCGCCCGTAACAGGATTATAGTCGAACTTCGTGTCCATCGGCGCGGTCGGGATGGCCGAGATATACTTGCCACTGACGAGTTCGTTTAGGTCCTTTGGGAGTCTTCCTTCCTGGGCTTGGAACATTTGAATCGTTTGCTGGAGGTTCACTGTTCCGACCGTCTTTAGCGCGGTCCGCCTGGCGCGCACAGCAGCGCCGAGATACTCGACGGGTGCATTGAGCGGGTTCCCGTTGGAATTGGTGGTGGTCTGAGCGGCTTGCGGCTGTGGCTTTGATTTTTTACCGCAACCGATAAGAAGCAAGCCGGCCATCAGGATCAGAAAATAGTTAGTTTTCATCATTGATGGCCGGCCAAAACCTCCAGGCGGTGAGCCAGGCGTCAAAAACGACAGGCGCTCAGTCAGTCCTGAGGCAGAAGTGGACTATTACTTGTTCGTACTGGCGGGAGCATTGGTGGTCGTTGAGGAACTGGACGTGCTTGGGTTACAGCCTACCAGCGCCAAACAGGCCACGAGTGCTAATAATGAGAGTAATTTCATAGTTCTGTGCATTTTCGATTTTCTTTTAGTTTTGCCCTTTCCTGCCCCGCAGGTTGGCTTTGAAGCGGGAAAGTACTAAACTCGCTTCGTTTGCCAAGCACTAATTTTGCGGGGTTTTATCCCATGTACCCCATGCCGGCAACTCCGCGTGAAAAACCCGCTTGCGTAGCTCGTTCCGCCGAGTCAGACCAGTCCGACGGGCCCGACAGGTTTGACAGGCTGCACTCAATCCGCAAGAATACACACGCCTGAATGCTTTTCCGCAAATGTTCCCCGTGCGACAACACTTCCCGAAGTCGCCGCCGGTGGATATTCGCGCAACCCTCCAGCAGCAATTCGCGCCCATGCAGGGGCAGATCAAGCCGGGCGACACCATCGCCGTGGCGGTCGGGAGTCGCGGCATTACAAACCTGCACGAAATTGTTGGAGCGGTTTTGGAATTCCTCAATGGTGCCGGGTCCAAACCGTTCATCGTGCCGGCCATGGGCAGCCATGGCGGGGCTACTCCGGAGGGGCAAAAGGACCTTCTGGCAGAATACGGCATCACCGAAGCTCGATTCAACGTGCCGATCAATGCGGCCATGGAAGTCGAACGACTCGGCGCCACCGAGGATGGCGCGGAAGTTTACTTCAG
>Ga0247668_1000437_pt1 | contig 10282 bp, 6 predicted proteins | sample CNK09_metaG_FD_182737 | JGI IMG/M metagenome (GOLD analysis project Ga0247668, IMG submission 182737) | Soil microbial communities from Purdue University Martell Research Forest, Indiana, United States - CNK09 | ecosystem: Environmental > Terrestrial > Soil > Temperate forest > Bulk soil | place...
CGCGGCGGAAACGGAAAAGGGTCAATGGGCCGATGAAGCACGCGCCCGTCGGTCAGTGCTCGCGCGCAAGACGGCACAAAACGGCGAGCAGCAGTGGGCTGCGGTGCGTGCCGGCATTGACAGGGCATTCGACAAGAGCGACATCGGCGAGGCGCAGCGTCTCATTGCGGCATTTCCTGCAAGTGCGCAGAGGTACTTTGAGGAGGAAGTGCTCGTGCAGTGGGCGAACGCGCCGTCGCCGTCGCGGCTGTCGCACGTCACGACGTTCGCCGAGGCGCTGTCGCGATTCTTTCATGACCGCTATTTCGCCGACGTCGCTGCGGCGATTGCGAATACGCGCACTCCGGATCGTTTGAGGCAGGCTCACCTCCAATTTGTGAAAGCGCGTCAGGCGGGGCACTCGATCGAGTTTTCCTCCGCCACACCCCTCTACGAGCGGGCGTCGCGGCTTCTCCGGGAAGCCGGGAGTCCTCAATACCTCATTGCCCGAATCGACCATGCCGGTCAAGACGCGCTTGCAAGCGGTGAATATGACGCGGCGCGCAAAGAGCTCGATGCCGTCGAGGACGATGCCGATCAGCGTCATTACTCGAGCGTCATCGCGCGCGTCAACCTGGGCAGGCTCAACACCGATCAGTTTCTCAATCGCTACAACGAATTGTTTGTCGCCTACAAAGCGGCAATCGCGGCGTATGACCGAATCGGCGACTGGGAGGACCGTGCCGCTGCCTCGGCGCGCGCCATCGCCGCAATGTCGGTGGTGGGACTCAAGGACGCTGCCTGGCGTGAGGCGTACGTGGCGTTGCGCGATGTGCCTCGGCTCGTGAGCTTGAACACGCAGCACCTCCTAGTCGGGCCTGCTGCCTCAGCCGCGCTCGCCCTCGATCATCCCGAGGCGGCGCTTCTTTATCAGAATGCCCTCGTCGAGAGCGCCCGCAGGCATGCGGCAAATACGTATCTCGTCACGGCACTCGATCATCTTGCATGGATCGAGCTCTCACTGCAGCGCTATAACGACGCGCAGCGCCATGTCGACGAAGCCGCTCGCCTCAATGCTGAGAATGACGACCCCCATCTCCGCCGCGCATTGGAAGCGCGACTCGCCCAGGTGCAAGCGGCGACGGCATTACATGTCGACCCGCGCCAGGCCGTGGTTTCTCTTACGGAGGCAATCAACGCCGCAAAGAAGGGGGAATTCGCGACGTTTCTCGCTGTGCTCTTCGCCGAGCGCGCCGAGGCATTCGCCCGCATGGGAAAGTTGGCCGAGGCGGAGACCGACAGGCGCGAGGCGTTGAACCGGTTGCATAGCGAAGAAACGCCTTTGTTGCGCGACCGCAAGCCGGGCGAGGCGGATGACTTCTGGAATTTCTATTTCTCGCGCTTCGAGGAGACGTACGACCTGTTGATCGGGCAGTTGATCGCCGAGGGACGCGGCGATGAGGCCTTCCGATATGCGGAACGGGCTCGCGCCTTCGAGCCGCTCGACCTCGTCCGCAATCTGCCGGCCGCTCCCGCGGCCTTTCGCGAGCTTGCCGCGCAACCGGAAAATCTCGACATCGCCAAGTTGCGGGCGGTTTTGCCGCCCGGAACGTTCCTCATCGAATATCGCGTCTTTGACGACAGGACATACGCCTGGGTCCTCGGCCGCGACGTCTTCACCGGCCAGTGGCTGACAGCGCGCCGGAGCGACGTGAAACGCTGGACGGGCGCCTTACAGGATGCGGCGAGCAGGAAGGACTCGGCCGCGTTCGAGGCCGGCCTTTTTGCGCCGTACGACGGGCTGCTGAGGACGCCGTTGGATTTCGTCAATCGCGTCCGGGGCGATACTGCCGCGAACATCGTCATCGTCCCGGACAGAGAGCTGCGCGGGTTGCCATTTGCCGCGCTGCGCAACCCCGATACGAGGCGATATGCCATTGAAGATCACGTGTTCTCGATGTCCGGCAGCGCGCTTCTGTACGCATTCGCTGTCATGCGCGACCACGATCTTGACGCCCACGATACCTCCGCGCTTCTCATCGCCGATCCATCCTTTGTTTCGAATACCGCGCTGACGCAGGGATTGCAGCGGCTCCCGTTCGCGCGGCGGGAGGTCGACACGATCCGTGCAATGTATCCGCGGCCCCAAGTCCTGATGGACGACGAGGCAACGCCGCGTGAATTCCTGCGGCTGGCGAGCGGCAGCGCCATTGTGCACATCGCCGCCCACGGCGTGGTCAACGGCGAGGCACCCTCCCAGTCGTTCCTTTTGTTGAACGGCGTGCTCAATGCCGAGATGCTCATGAAGCAACTGCATACCGGCAAGACGCGCCTGGTCGTTCTCGGTGCGTGCAGCAGCGCGGGAGGGCTGCCGGTCGGCGCGGAAGGCATTGCCCCCCTCGTCCGTCCGATCATCGGCGCGGGAGTTCCGGGTGTCGTCGGCGCACTGTGGGACATCGATGACGCCACAGCGGCCGATCTTTTCGTGTCTTTTCATCGTCACTATCAAAGTGGCGAGGATGCGGCGGCGGCGCTCCGGAACGCGCAACTGACGATGCTCCGAAGCGAGAACCCCGGCCCGAAGCCAGCGCGATTATGGGCGCCGTTTCAAGCCATCGGCTACGCCTCTTCGCCCTTCGTATCGATAGGAGACATGAAAAAGGAGAAACCACCTTGACTAGCTTCATTCTCAAGATTCTGTTCAGCGGTCTCATGGTCTTCACCCCCAGCCAGGACGGCAAAGAGATGACCGTCCTCCTCCTCGCGGCCGACCACAGTCATCACCTCTCGGACGGCAGCGCACTCCAGCGGCACAAACCTCTCTTCATCGCACGCGCCGGCTCTTGCAGCGGCGATTGCCCGACCCGCGACGGCGAAATCGCGCAGTTCGTCTACGCCGATCAGCCGCTGTCGACGGCGCAGGACTCGCTCGAAGCGGCGGTCAGCGGCGGCGGCGCATGGACGATTTCCGGCTCCGACATTTCCTTCGTGAAGGCGGGCAGCAACGATCCCGATCTGCCGTCGCTTTCGGTCACGTCGAACGCTCGCACGTCCAGCAACGGCCAGCCGTCGCTGATTCCCTCCACGTCCAGTGAGCGGAAAGACATCAGTTGGATCGCCGATCTCAAGCAGGTCTGCGGGTCCGGCTGCACGCTGGACTCGTCGGTCCTGGCATCGCAGCCGCCGGCGACCGTGGTCGCGCGTCTCCATTTGCGCAGCGGGAATGTGTTTACCTACTCCGTCACGCGCATCGGCTCGAACGTGACGCCGGTTCATTTCGGGCGGCTCGACGGCTCCGGAAGTGTGTCGCCGTATTCGCAGGCGATCGCCTCATGGGCCGGCGCCGAGATCGAGGTCTCCGGCAGCGGCATCGAGATCACCGAAAGCAAATTCAACGGCGACCCCGGCCGGTCGATGACACTCACGCCCGACGCGAACAACTCCATGGAGATCGCCGTGCTCAATCTCCCGCCGTTCGTGCCGCCGGCGTCGGGACTGAACGATGCGCCGCAGGTCGGCAAACATTTCGAGATGTACTACGACCTGCTGCAGGACCCGCCGGCGAAGGAGACGCGTCTCGTCCCGTTCGCCGGAGCGGCCAGTGGCGCGCCGTCATATCCGGAGGTCGGATGGTCGGATGTCCATCCTACGTCGGGGGTCTGGTCCCCGCTGTTGAGTGGTCTGCGGCTGGACATCGGCCGCTCGGCCTATGAGCGGGTTCTCTGCCCGCCAGCCTACCTCGAGCCGTAACTCCCGGAACGGTTCGCCGCACGCGCGGCGAACCGTTTTTTCATGGAGAACGACATGGACATCGTCAGAAGCGTTGGCCTGGCTGTTTGCCTGATCGCCTGCACATCGCGGCAGCAGCCATCGCCGCGGCAGGAGCGTATCGACGCTGCCTCGCTGTTCACCAGGCGCTGCGCGAATTCGCGGCTGGTGAAGTGGAACATCCGCGGCGTCGCCGCCGGCGCAGACTGCAGTGTCCTTCTCGTCGACACCTCGATGGTGCTCGACGATTCGCTCACGGAGGCGATTCACTATGGCACCGGCGCGTACGCCGTGGTTGACGGCGGCGTGCGGCGCTTCACCCGCCAGAGCGCATTCCGCGGCGTGGTCTATCGCGACCTCACGGGTCACGTCCGGACGTACGGAAATCTCATGCAAGGCGAAGCGGCGGAGCTGCAGCCGTGCCGCTGAAGATAGCTTTCGTTCTGATGATGTTCGCGGCAACCGCGGTTGCGGCACCGCACCGGCTCGCGCTCCTCATCGGCATCAACGACTACACCGCCTCGCGGCTGACGACGATCCGCGCGCCCGCGCCGGACCGCGACTGGCCGAATCTCTCCGGAGCGGTGAACGACACCGCCGCGATGCGCGAGCTCCTCATGCTGCTGCACGGCTTTGATGCAGGCGACATCGTCACGCTCAACGACCAGTCGGCGACGCGAAGCGCGATGCTCTCAGACGCGAACCGGCTGGCCGCGGCGGCGACGAGAGACGACGTCGTCTTCTTTTACTTCGCTGGTCACGGCTCGCAGGTGCGGAACTCGAAGTCCGACGAGCCGGACAAACTTGACGAGTCGATCGTCCCGGCCGACTCACGTCGCGGCGCGGACGACATCCGAGACAAGGAGCTCCGGCGCGTCTTCAACGCCATCCTGGATCGCGGGGCGCACCTCACCGTGATGATCGACGCGTGTCACAGCGGCTCCGCCGCGCGCGGGCTCCTCACGCTCGCGCGGCCGCGCGGCATCCGGCCCGATCTGCGCGACGTCGCCGACGGCGGCGACTACGGACCGCGTCCGGAGAACCGCGGCGCGCTGGTCATCAGCGCGTCGCATGACGACGAAGAGGCACGCGAGGCAAGGGACGACCGCCAGACGATGCATGGCGCATTCACCTGGGCCTGGATGCGCGCGATGCGCGACGCGGCGCCTGAAGAACCGGCGATGGAGACGTTCTCACGCGCGCAGGCGCGGCTGCGCGCAGAGATGCCGTTTCAGAATCCGGTCCTGGCCGGCGAGTCCGCGCAACGCCGCGGCCCCTTCCTCGGCACGGGCAATGCCGTTCGTGCCGCGCGAATCACGTTGGTTGTGGAGCGGGTTCGCGGCGACGGCACGGCCGTGATCTCCGGCGGATGGGTGCACGGCATCACCGCCGGCAGCGAGCTGCGCGTGACCGGCGACCGCTCGCAACCGCCGCTCACGGTCACCACGCTCCTCGGCCTGGACCGCTGCGAAGCGCGGGTCCCCGCCGCGGCGCACGTCCGCGGTGGAAACCTGCTCGAGCTCACCGGGTGGGCCGCTCCGCCGCCGCGTCCGCTCCGCGTTGCCATTCCGCGGCTCCCTGCCGGCGTGAACGACGTCGCTCCATTCGCACGCCGCGCGGCAGCGATCGCGGCGGAGAGCGATCTCGCGTGGATCACGGATCCGACGGTACGCACGCCGGAGCACCTTCTGCGCCGCGCCGGCACGCGGTGGGAGATCCTCGACGCCGCCGGGCATGCGAGCTCGTTCGGATCGGACGGCGACGCGCTGCACGCGCTGGCCCGCCTTCGCCGTGGAACGTCGCTGTTCGTCCAGCTCCCCGCGACCGAAATGCTCGCCGCACAGATCGCCGGCCCCGCCGTCATCGAGGTGGTCGGCAACGCCGAAGATGCTGACTACGTGCTCGCCGGCCGTTTCGTTCGGCATCACGTCGAGTATGCGTGGGTGCGCCCCAACGCGCGGCGCAGCGACCGGCATGCGTCCGGCATGCCGCTGCGTACCACCTGGATCACCGATGCCGGAGGCGACACGGCGTTCGCTCTCCGCCACCGCGCGCTGCGGCTGCACAAGATTGAGGCGTGGAGCCTCCTCGAGTCACCGCCCGAGGGGCGTTGGCCGTATCGCCTGGTATTGCGGCGGGAAGGCGATGGGCAACTCGCCGCCGACGGCGGCAGCGTCGCCGGCAACGATACGTACGCGCTCGAGCTCCAGGCCGGATCACCGGTGGCCGCGCGCACAGGCCGCCGCCACGTCTACGTCTTCACGATCGACAGCTACGGCCAGAGCGTGCTCCTCTTTCCGGTGAGCGGCTCAGTCGAGAATCATTTCCCGCTCGCCGGCGCAGCCAAGCCGCCACCGGTGATCGCGCTCGGCGCGAAGTTTGAGATTGCGCCCCCTTACGGAGTTGACACATACATCCTTCTGGCGACGGACGAGCCGTTCGCGGATCCGTGGATCCTGCAGTGGGACGGCGTACGCGGTCCGATGCCGGCAACGACCACGGCACTCGAACGTCTGGTCGCGCTTACCAGTTCGACCAGCCGCGGCGGGCCCGTGCTCACGCCGGCCACGTGGTCGATTGAGCGGATCGTCATCGAGTCGGTCCGCCGGCCCCACAAACGTGCCGGATCGGTGTCTATGCCTCATGCGATCTCCGCGCGCTAGCGGCAAGGCCGCGGGCACGTGCGGCCGGCCGCCCGCCGCGGCGGAGGTCGCATTCGTTTGCGTTCCGCGGAGGATGAATGGGCTTCTATCTGCGCAAGAGCGTCGCCGTCGGGCCGTTCCGCTTCATGTGGTTGGCGAAGTGCCGCTAGCTTCGTTGAGGCCAGGGTGGCGCAAATGACGTTTCGCGTCGCGCAGCCTCGACTTTACAGCGACAACGCTGACACCGAGCGCTTTGGCAATATCGGTATAGTGAAAGCCATCCAGCCATAGTTGCATCGCATGTCGCTGGCCTACAGGAAGGGCAGCAATCGCATCGTGCAATTCTTTTCTGCGCAACGCCTCCACCTCTCGTGAGGCATGATCAACTTGCGGTTGAAGTGGCGCCTGGCGTTTAGCTCGAGCGTCTTTAGGATTGCGTGATTTCCCATACCACTCCGGGCGAGGCGACGCGCTCGGCGGGACGATAGCCACGCGCTCCCACGCGTCCGGATTGCTCGAGTCGGCAATCAGAGCTCGCGTGATTTCGTCATCTTTCTTTTTGTCGGTCATACGTCCCAACCGGTGATAACCCGAATGAGTCCTTTTCTCTTCTCGAACACGATCAACTTCAGTGGCCTACCACCGTCGGTTCGCCCGACAAGCTGGTAACCACGCCGATGTCCTTTATTTCGATCGACATCGAATCCATTCCAGAGCACCTCCACGGCCTCGTCAACGGTTACATCGTGGCCGGCCAATTCGTCTTCGTCGAACTCGTACTCGAATTGTTCCGGATCAAATTTCTGCCAGTAAACCAAGCAAAGAATTCTAGACGATTGCCAAGCTTGGAGTACGGCCGCGAAGCGATGAGCCTTTCGCCCGTTCTAATTCGTACCAGTTCTGCAGCCCTCCCGTGACGGCGGAAGGGTTTGCCACCGCCGTCCGTCACCTCGGGACGTTCTCTACATGAGCGTCGTAGCGCTACGAGGACGACTTTTTGTCCGGTGACCCCACAAACTCCGTTCGCTGGTGTCATTCTCATGTGGTGAAGAACTGGAAGCGGCTGGCTCTTGGAGCTCTGTTCCTTGGCATCGCCACGGCGACGATCGTGCCGTTCGCGCGGCGCAACGCGCGCTCCGTGCGGCTGGTGACCGAACCGCCGCGCAGCGCCAGTACGCGGTTCGACCGGATGCAGTCAGCGGCGCTGTTCGTCGGCGTGCGCCACTTCACCAGCGGCTCCGTCGAGGAGGTGCCGTACGCCGTCGACGATGCAATCGACCTCGCCTACGTTTTCGTGCTCGAACGGCGGGTTCGTCTCGTGCCGCCGCGCCGCGTCGTGCTCGCGCTTTCTGGCCATCCGGTGAAACCGGATTCGCGCGACCGCCTGCACGCTTTGCAGGACGCCGGCGCCGACGTGCGGTTTCGCGCCGGCACCGGCGACATCCGCGCCGCCCTCCGCGAGCAGGCGGCGCTCGCCGGCCGCGACGGGATGCTGATCGTCTCCATGGCCACGCACGGTTTCCTGCACCACGGCAGCGATTACATCCTCGGCGCATCGTCGGTCGTCCGCGATCCCGCCACGATGCTCCCCATCACCGACATGTTCGAAGTGATCGCGTCGTCGGCCGCGCAACGCTCGCTCGTCCTCGTCGACGCCTGCCGCGAGCGGATGTCGAGCGGCACGCGCTCGGTGCTGGCGAACACGATGAGCGCTGCGCCGCTCGCGCGGCGCATGGGCCACACGCGCGGGCAGGCCGTCTTCTATGCCGCGGCGGCCGGCCAGTGGGCGTACGACGATCGGGAGGCGCGCAACGGCGTCTTCACGAAAGCCGTGATCGGCGGCATCCATTGCGGCGCGGCGAAGGTCCGCGGTGTCGTGACGGCGGAGACGCTCGCCGGCTACGTCGAGCGGAATGTACGTACCTGGATTCGCGACAATCGCGATCCGAACGTCGGTTCGGCCACGCAGGTCAGCATGGATGGGGAAGCGCGCAACATGCCGCTGGCGCAATGCTCGCCTGGCGCTCCCCCGTCTGGCCCGGCGCGCGTCAACACAAGCGGGACGACCGTTCGCGCGCTCTCAGACAAAAATGAACCGCTCTGGGAGCGGAACGCCGGCGGCGTGGTGACGCATGCAGAAGCCGTGGATCTCGACGCCGACGGTAGCCGCGAGGTCGTCTTCGCCACGCGCGCCGCGGTCACGGCGCTCGATGCCACTGGCAACCCCCTCTGGTCCACACGGGAGGCGATGAAGGTAACGGCGTTCGTCACCTACGATCTGTTCCGGCAGCACACAAACAACATCGTCGCGCTCCTGAACGACGAGAATGCGCAGGCGTCGCGCCTCGTGGTCTACGGCCCTGATGGAGCTCGCCTTGGCGTGTTCGACTCCAACCGCCGCCTCGACCACGTCGCCGTCGGGCGTCCGACGAATCGTCATGCGCCGAAGATCATCGTCACATCCGGGAACATCCTGCTCGTCTTCGACCCGAAGAAACTCGCCTCCGGAAAGCCACTCTGGGCCGGGCGCATCTCGCCGCCCGCCGCCGGCGCGATCGCGTCGCTCGCGATCGTCGACAGCGACGGTGACGGAAAGAGCGGCATCGCCCTGACGACCGACAGCGGAGCGAAAGTCTTCGTCGACTTCGCCGGCCACGCCACCCACTCTCATTCGGCCGCGCACTTCGAGCGACTCGCGCCGAAGCGGGCAATCTCGCCAGGATAGCCACAGAAGCGGCGTCGCCGGGTACTCGTCTCCGCGTCTCCGCGTGAAATCATCAGAAGGCGATGGCCGACCGCCCTTGAGCCTCCTTCTACCCCGTGGTACCTTCGTTTCAAATCTTCGTCACCGTCTGCAATGGGGCAGTATTCGACCGCATTCGTCTCCGTCTCCGCGCTGAGCGATTCGCTTAGAACGGAGATGGCGAGCCTCTACCTCGGCAGCTACGACGGGTCGAGCGAGAGGCTGTTTCTCGAAGATTTGGCGAAGAAGGACGAGGTGCTGCTGGTTCATGAGGACGGGCAGCTCGTCGGATTCACAACAGTCCTGGTCTACGAGCACGTGTGGCGGCAGAAGCCGGTCCGGGTGGTCTACTCTGGCGACACCGTCGTCGACCGGGCTCATTGGGGACAACAGGCGCTTGCCTTCGACTGGATCGCGCGGCTGGGGGTGCTTCGCCGCCAGCGGCCGGAGCTGCCGCTGTACTGGCTTCTGCTGGTCAAGGGACATCGCACGTTCCGCTACCTCCCGCTCTTCAGCAAGTCGTTCCATCCCCATTGGAGCATGCAGCGCGGCGACCTCAAGTCGCTGGCCGATTCTCTGGCGCAGAGCATGTTTCCGGATGACTACAACCCGGCCACGGGTGTGGTCGAGCTGAAGAAGTCGCGCGGGCACCTCAAACCTGACATCGCCATCCCATCACCGAGGGATCTGGACAGGGAGGAAGTGCGATTCTTCGTCGAACGCAATCCGGGATTTCAACACGGACATGAGCTGGTATGCCTTTGTGAAGTGGAATCGGACAACATGAAGCCGCTTACGCTGAAGTTGTTCAGTAAAGGGCTCAATGGCCGCTAATCCGTGGGATCGCCTTACCGCTGCTTTGCCGGCGCCGATGGCGGCGCCATGGCTGGAGACGATGCTTGCCCGCAATTCGGGGACGGCGTACCTGCGCGCGTACGGGTCGCCGCGAACGATGGAGGAGTTTCGCGAGCGGGTTCCGATCGTTTGTTATGAGGAGTTGAGTCCGTGGGTCGATCGCATACGCAGCGGCGAGCGCGATGCGCAACGGAGCGCTGGCGTCTCGCCGGCTGGCCCGGGGGCGTCTCGCCGCTGCGGTTACGAGCGACTGCATGGTGAGCCGCAGACCGGGGGCGAGACGCCCCCGGGCCAA
>Ga0247668_1000438_pt1 | contig 10241 bp, 6 predicted proteins | sample CNK09_metaG_FD_182737 | JGI IMG/M metagenome (GOLD analysis project Ga0247668, IMG submission 182737) | Soil microbial communities from Purdue University Martell Research Forest, Indiana, United States - CNK09 | ecosystem: Environmental > Terrestrial > Soil > Temperate forest > Bulk soil | place...
GCCACTCCTTTCCCGCGCGGATGGTGGACCAAAGCCGTCGATATTCCTCGGGAGACAAATCCCCCGATTTGAGCAGACGCGAATTCTGGCCCCTGACCTCTTCCGGGGTATAGCCGGTGACCTGACAGAACTTGGGATTGACGTATTCGATGCATCCGGCCTTGTTCGTGATAATGACGACACTCGGGCTTTGCTCCACCGCCTGGGACAGCTTGCGGAGCTTTTCCTCGGCTTCTTTTCGGAGGGTGATTTCGCCCAGCAGGATTCGGTCCTGTCGCTCCTGAGCAGCCTGGGCGATTGGTGCCGGCACATGGTTGACCGGAAAGTCAGGCGCACTGCTCGGAACGTGATTGGATACTTGTCTCATAATTTGGCCATTATCACTACCAGCACGGTTTAGTGCCTGCTAAAGCATCGCGCATTTGGACGACGATGCCTCCACTTTTCTTGCTCAACGCTTGCCAATTGTTGGCCTGAGCTGGCCGAAAAATTTCGACAATGGCGCTGGATTTTGCAAAACTTGTCGAAGGCTTGCTGGAATAGCCTGCCGCGCCCCAGCCAGGTGGAAATGAGTCTCTGCATTAAACAATGAATAGATCGAATAGGAACACATTGGCGATTCGACGGATCTCCGCGAGTTCGTCGAAAATCCCCATCTTCCTTGTTCTCCAGCTTCTCATCGCATGGCGCAGCCTTGCCGAGCCGCCGCAGGAATGGGTTGAGCCCGCCACCAGCCATCGTGTCGTGCGACTTTCCCGCGAGGCAGGAAGCTCCAGTTTTTACTTTCATCAGAATGCCTACACGGCCGAGGGCGACAAGCTGCTGATTTCGACGCCTTCGGGTCTCGTGACGGTGAATCTCACGAACTATGCGATCGACGTCGTCGTGCCGCCTGGCAGCTATAGCATGGGCGGCAGCAGCGGCGTCGAGGTGGGACACAAGAGCCGGCAGGTCTATTACAGCGTGCGAGGCGAGACTGGAACCGTGATTCGCGCCACACATCTCGATACCAAAGTCACACGCGATCTGGTCAAGCTGCCATTCTTTGCCGCAGTCAACGGCGTCAATGCAGATGAAACGCTGATTGTCGGCACCCAGAATGATCGCAGCAGTTCGAGTGGAGCGCCCGCGGAAAGACGCGGCGCTGGCTTCGACGGGAATACTCGCCGCTCGATGAAATTCTACTCCGCCGATCTAAAAACGGGCGTGGTTAAGTTCTTCAACCCGAGCACGAATTGGCTGAACCACGCCCAGTGTTCGCCAACCGACCCGACGATGATGCTCTACTGTCACGAGGGCCCATGGCACGACTTGGACCGCGTCTGGACCCTTCGTGTGGGCACGGACACGCCGAAACTGATGCACCGTCGCACCATGCCCTACGAGATTGCCGGCCACGAATTTTTTAGCCACGACGGCCAGTGGGTTTGGTATGATCTTCAGACGCCGCGGTCGAAGGAATTCTGGCTTGCAGGCGTTCACGTCGCGAGCGGCGAACGCATCCGCTATGGCCTGGCGCGCAGCGAGTGGAGCGTTCATTATAACGTTTCGCCCAACGGCAAACTTTTCGCCGGAGACGGCGGCGGCCCAAAAAGCGTGGCGAACAAGACGCCCATGCCCGAAAACAGGACTCTCGACTCGCCTGGCAACGGCCAATGGATTTATCTGTTTCGCCCATCAACAGACTTTGAAACGAAGACGATCGATGGCCAAACCGTGAAGATTGGCCATTTCGTTGCTGAAAAACTCGTCGATCTTTCGATGCATGATTACCAGTGGGAGCCAAACGTCACCTTCACACCGGATGGCAAGTGGATCGTCTTCCGCAGCAACATGCACGGTGAGCGCCATGTGTATGCGGTGGAAGTTGCGAAGGCGCAGAGATGATGTATGAGCGTTGGCGGGAAGTTGCGGCGGCGCGCCAGGATGAATTGGCGCTCTACGATGCTGGCTCTGGCCGGCGTTGGACGTTCGGCCAACTCGCGTTACAAACGGAAGTCGTCCCGCTTTCCAGCCAAGCTCTCGCTTTCCCGAAGGGCACGACTGCCGAATTTGTCTTCACCGTGCTGCAGGCGTGGCGCGCCGGGCATGTGGTCGTGCCGCTCGAAGCCGAGCAAACGCCTCTGGTATTCACCGCTCTGCCGCACGGCATCGTTCACGTAAAAACTACCTCTGCGACCACGGGAGCGCCGCGCGCGCTCCTCTTCACCGCTTCACAATTGATAGCCGATGCGGCGAATATCGTGCAAACCATGGGCCTGCGCGCCGACTGGCCGAACCTGGGAGTGATTTCTCTCGCGCATTCGTACGGTTTTTCCAACTTGGTCCTGCCGCTGTTGCTCCATGGGATTCCCCTCGTGCTGCTGGAGTCCCCGTTGCCTGAAGCCGTCCGCCGCTGCGCCAGTCTTTTTCAGGACATCACTCTTCCTGCCGTGCCCATCCTCTGGCGGGCGTGGCACGAGGCGGGGGCCATTCCGAAAAATGTTCGGCTGGCGATTTCCGCTGGCGCGTCGCTGCCACTGGCTCTGGAGCATGAGATTTTCCAAACAAGCGGCCTGAAGTTGCATAATTTTTATGGTGCCAGTGAATGCGGCGGCATTGCCTACGATTCGACTGCAGTCCCACGAACTGACGCCGCCTGCGTTGGCACGCCGCTTCAGAATGTCGCGCTCTCAATAAGTGAAGACCACTGCCTTGAAGTGAGGAGTGCAGCCGTGGCCGAAACCTACTGGTCACAGCCGGAGGCCAATCTTGCCGGCGGTTGCTACCGGACTAGCGATTTGGCTGAAATCATTGGCGGCCAAATCTTCCTGCGCGGACGGGCGACGGATCAGATAAATGTGGCGGGCAGGAAAGTTTCTCCGGACGGCATTGAGCGCGTTCTCCTGGAACATCCGCTCGTCAGCGGCTGCCTTGTTTTCGGCGCGCCCAGTCCTGATGACGGCCGTCCTGAAATCATCGTGGCCGCCGTCGTAGCCCACGCACCGGTTTCTGGCGAGGCCCTGAAACAGTTCTTATTGGCGCGCCTTCCCGCCTGGCAGGTGCCGCGCGAATGGTGGTTCGTCGATTCGCTGACCGCGAACACGCGCGGCAAACTCTCCCGCGCAGAATGGCGTCGCAGATGCAGAGCCGAGAGGAGTGGTGGAGTGATGAAATAGTGGGCCGGCAATCAGATGCCACCCCTGCGTGGCTGGGGAAGTTGTATTCGGTGCTGTTTCTACAAACATGCCGCTCCTGAGGGAGCTGCTGCTCACAGCAACAACTCCATATAAACAACGTCCAGCCAGCGTCCGAATTTGAACCCGACCTGCTTGAAAAGACCGACCTTCTCAAAACCAAAGGAGGCGTGAAGCCGGATGCTGACGCCGTTCTCCGCGTCGATACCGGCCATAATGGCGTGCAACCCGCGCTCGCGAGCGCCTGCAATCAACGGGGGCATTAGCCGTTTGCCGATGCCGCAGCCACGCTGGTCCGCCGCCACGTAAACAGAATTCTCGGTTGTGAACCGATAGCCGGCGCGGGCATGGTAAGGATTGAGCGCACTCCAACCGACGATTCGCCCCGCATCGTTTTGCGCGACAAAGACCGGATAATTACTCTTCACGTGCTCCTCGAACCAGGCCACGCGATGCTCCATCGTCCGCGGCTCACAGTCGTAACTGGCCGTCGTATTTAAGACAGCGTCGTTGTAAATCTCCAGGATACCGGCCAAATCGGCGTGCAAAGCGGGTCGAATGTGGTGCATATCATTATTAACGCTCCGATTTTTCTGAGGGGATAGTGTTTGTCGTGGCGCTAGCGGGCCGTGCCTGGGAGGGAAACTTGGCGCGGAGCCGGGCGACGAGTTCGGGGCGGAAACGGGTTTGGGGACCGATCAACTGCTCAAGAACATTGCTCTTCATTTCCGAAAGCGGGCGAAACTGCAACGGCCCTTTGCGGAATTCGGTTTTTTTGTCGTAATACTGCCAGATCTGCTTCGCCAGGCGATCGTAGCCATCGGCCTGGGCGTCATCATCGAGTGCCAGGTTCAGAAAATACTTGGCGATAATTCCTTCAAGGATGGTCCTGGTGCGATCGTTGGAGGCTTCGGCAAGACCGCCCAGCACTCGCTCCAGAGAGTATTGCTCGACTGTCTGGTTGGCGGCGACGGCATCGGGATACTTCTCGCGGAGGTGCTTGAACCATTGGTCCGCTTCGGCCAGGCGATTATGGGTGTAGAGCAGGTAAACAACCTCTTTCAGAAAATTGCGATGAGCGGTTTGGATGGCGTGGCGCATTTCCGCGTCGTCTTCGATCATCTGCTCAAAAGCGGCGTTGGCGCGATCCGCTTTGCTCAAATCAGCATCGTAATAGATTGGGCTCACGGATACGAGATGGCCGTGGAAGACTACTTGCTGCATGGACTGATAGATGACGCGACGGAGAGTGATGAGGTCCTTTTTCTTCGATTTTTTCAAACCGAGCGTGGCCCAATAAATGGCGTGGCTCTCCGGCATTCGCCATTCGAGCGGGCCGTAGAGATCATCGACTTCCTTCATTAGTTGCGGATCCATCTTGTACCTGTCGCGAAGGAGCGCGACCCGCCTTTTTGCCTCATCCGTCTTGGGCGCGAGCAACTCCTCGAAATTAGGATGACCGGAGCCGAGCACCTGCGTCATTTCCTTGGCCCAGGCGGTTTTGAAGTAGAGATGACCGTCATCCATGTTCTGACCGATCTTGTGCTGGAAAAACCACCCAAGCTCGCGATAAACCAGCGCTTCGGTGGAATTGTAGCGCAAGCCGTCATCGCGCAGCAATTCGATGCCCCGTTGGATCCAGCGCCAGCGGTCGGCTGGATCGGTGAACTTCACGGAAATGTTGTAGGCCATGTTCCAGGACTGGACCAACCAAACCTGGGCGAACGTCGGTTCCAGCTTGGTGATCCAATCGGCCAATTGCACCATCTCGAAATACTTGCCTTCGTCCTGGAGATCGTTGGCGCGAATCCAGAGTGCGTTAGCAATCAGCCCGCGAAAACCCCCCAGCGCAACCGTCGTAAAAGCGAGCACGGGCGGAGCGTTCGTGCCGAGGTCCGCCACGCGCATCAAGCCAAGCGCCGGATCGGAGCGCTGAACATTTAGCAGGCGCTGGAATTGCCCGGCACCGAACAGCAGCAGCAGTGCGAGGGCGATGAGGGAGCGTTTGTAGAGCTTTGATGTCATCGGAAGCGACGGGGAGAAGCAATGACCAATGTCCAATGTCCAATGTCCAATGAATGACCAATGTCCAATATCCAATGTCCAAGGGGGAAGCTCGAATCGCCAATAAGAGTAGTTTGCGCGATTTCATTAACGCCCCGCTTTAGCGCGCTAAAGCGAGGTGCTAATGGGAACCGGACACTGCTCGTCCGGAGCTGCACATCACCCTGAGCTCCGCGAGGATTTCTCATTCCTACTGAGCACGGACTACGGACCACGGGCTCCTCGAATTGGTCGTTGGGATTTGGTGCTTCATTGGTCATTGGTCATTGATCATTGGTCATTGCGGAGCGGTCGCCAGTTCACGGAAGGTAAAGACGACCATGCCAAAACCACCAACCAACCCGCCTAGCACGACAATGTTCATTAATCCCGCCAGCGCCAACTGACCCCAGGTGATGCTGCGGCCGGTGCTGAGCGAATCGATGGGCGAAAAGCCTTCCACCAGATTCACTACCCACAAGATGCTCTTGAAAATTGGGATGACTACCAAATCAACGGGGGTTTGTTGGACCGCGCCCGTCTCGTGATTTTCCCCCGCCGTCCCACCCTGCTCGACGACGTTGCTCAAGGTGCCGCTGGATAGCGCCACCACCAAAACCGTGACCGAGAAAAAAGCGGCCACAGGAAAGGACATAAAACTCGCCGCCGCCAATCCAATCGCCGCCAGCAATGCCAGCCAGCATAGAATGATGCCGAGGCCGCGACTGAAATTCAGCCCGAAACTTCCTTCGCGATAGAGCACTTCCAAACCATCTTCGAGGGGAAAGAGCAAGGTGCTGCTGTCACGATTGACGAAACGGATGCGAAGGTTGCCCTTGTCATCGCAGAGAGCGGAGCTGATCGCAAATTCGGAGTAGCTGTTTGCCGCCACGTTCAGGTTGTGATAGGCGACTTTGTCAGTTCCCGGCGTGCCGATCTGCCAGGTGCCGAAGTAACTGCCGGCGGCATTGGTCTGGGCAGCGTAGAATTTGACCCGCAGAAAGAGCGGTTGGTCGCCTAGAAACGCCTGCTTTAATCCGAAGTGGATGTCCCAATCTCTCGTATAAGCGGGTGGGACAACTTGATACATGTTCGTCACCGCATTTCGAAGCTGCTGGCGTATTGCCGCCTGTTCCTGCGGCGGCACCGGCGTTTCCTTGATTCGCTGCTGGAAAATCTGTTCGACTGTGCCTTCAATGTCCGGCATGGCCGGCTTCAAGGAAGCGCGCGCGACAAAGATTTCGTTACGGAGAACTTTTTGTTGCGCCGCAGGCAGCCGGCTGGCCCGCCATTGGAGCAGTGCGTAAACACTGCCGCCCGCCAGGGCCAGGAGCGCGGCGTTGAGCATCAGCAGGCCCACCCATTTGCCGAGCCAGATTTGCCAGCGCGCGATCGGCTTCACCGCCACCATTTGCATCTGGCATTCCTCGACATCGCGTGCGAGCGTGCCGCAAGCTAGCCAAAGCGTGGTAAAACCCAGCAGCGTGGTGATGACACTCAACGTGTACGTTAGCAGAATCTGCGTGAACCCGCGAGCCGTGCCGTCATCCTTTAATAATAGCGGCAGGACGACGACGGAACCCAGGAGCAACACCGTCAATACCCAGAACAAGCGAAAGCGGAAGGCGGCCTTCCAGGTGAGGGTGGCGATGGCAAGCAGACGTTGCATCCAGTCTCAGTCCTTATTTCGGTTTCCCCAACAGCGAAGAAAGCTTTTCGTTGGCTTTGCTCAAATCAACCGGCTTGGCCGGTTCGGGCGAAGAGGGGGCAGTTGGCGCGGGCGCGGCTGGCTCCGTTGGACGCGTCAGAGCTTCCAATTTGGCTTGGTTCGGTTTTTCGACGGCGACCGGCAGCGGAGCTGGCTCTTCCTTCGCTGCGGCTGTCGGCAAGGTGAGTCGTTCCAGGATTTTGTCGGACGATTGCTTCACATCCGCGTCCCCCCGCAGGTAGGCTGCGACGCGATTGCCGGAAGTGGCGCCGGAGGTTTCGGCGGCGCTTTGCCTGGCCTTTTGTACCACATCGAGAAAATAACTCTCCAGATTCTGCGTCGGCGTATCGATCTTGATTTTGTCTTCAGCGACATCGCGGCGAACCATTTCCAAAACGCGCTGCATGGTTTCGCGCGGCAGCGGCGGGGTGGTGATGCGGACCGCGTCGGGCCGGGCCAGCAGGTCCTTGAGCGTGCCCATCGCTTGAATTCTTCCGCCGTAATAAATGACCACGCGATCGCAAACGTCCTCGACATCCGCCAGCAAGTGGCTGCTTAGAATGAAAGTCTTTCCGCGGCGCGCCAAAGCGATAATCAAGTCCTTGACTTCGCGGCAACCGATCGGGTCCAACCCCGCCGTCGGCTCGTCGAGGATGATCAAATCGGGATCGTTGATCAACGCCTGTGCCAGGCCGATGCGGCGCTGCATTCCTTTGGAGAATTCACCCACTGCGCGGGTGCGTGTTTGGGTGAGGCCGACCATCTCCAGCAGTTGCTCGGAGCGCTGCTGTCGTTCCTGCTGCGACAGGCTGAAGAGATTGCCAAAGAAATCGAGCGTCTCGTGCGAGTTCAAATAACGATAGAGATACGACTCCTCCGGCAGATAGCCGATGCGTGATTTCGTAGCGACATGCCGTGGCGAATGGCCGAACACTTCGATGTGGCCTTTGGTCGGATAGAGCAGGCCGAGCAGCATCTTGACCGTAGTCGATTTGCCCGAGCCGTTTGGTCCGAGCAGGCCGAAGACTTCGCCCCGCCGGACTTCGAAATCTACATTATCCACGGCGCGCGCTTTCGGGCGGCCCCAGAAGTCTTTGAAGATTTTGGTCAAGCCGCGCACGGCGACGATCACTTCTGTCGAGGTTGGGGTAGCGAGAGCGGTTTGTGGAGTGTCAGTGGCGATCATTGGAAACGGGCGTGCGAACCGTGTGCCGTAAAAAGCGCCGGCAAGCCGGACGCACTCCAAACGCTAGCGCGAATATGTTCGCCGGCGTGGGTTTGTCGCGAAGCGTTTGGAGTGCGTCCGGCTTGCCGGCGCTTTTGCACGCCATACTCCGCGCGATGAAGTGTTAAGGTCACTGAAGTAGGTCTGCGTCCGCCACTCATGCCAGTTTCGGGGCCAGTTGCGGCGCGGGCTCGGACCGCACCCCATGGTCCGGAGTGCGCGGCTCGGGGGCTGCGATCGGCTGATACGGTTCCAATTCTTCGCCCTGGCGCACCAGGCGGGCGCTGTTGAAGATGACCATGAGCGAGCCGGCGTTGTGCATGATGGCTGCGACGATAGGGTTGATTTTGCCAAACGCCGCCAGCGTCAAACCGCCAATGATAAACGCGACGCCGAACAGGAAGTTCTGGTTGATAACCGTGCGCGTGCTGCGGGAAAGTTTCACGAGAAATGGCAGACGGCGCAGGTCGTTGTTCATGAGCGCGATGGTCGCGCTGTGGATGGCCACTTCGCTGCCGGCGGCGCCCATGGCGATGCCGATGTCACCTGCCGCCAGGGCTGGCGCGTCATTCACCCCATCGCCAACAACTGCGACGCGGTAACCTTTGGCTTTAGTCTTGCGGACGTATTCGACTTTGTTCTGCGGCAGACATTCGCCCGCCACTTCTTCGCAACCGATTTCGCGGGCAACGCGGTTGGCGACTGCCTGGCGATCGCCGGAAACCATGGCGATGCGCCGCACGCCGCTCTGCTTAAGTTCGACCAGCGCTTCGCGCGCTTCAGCGCGGGTCTGGTCCTGCAAACCGAGCCAACCGATGAATTTTCCATTGCGCGCGACGAAGATTAAGCTGAAGCCTTCCGTCTCGTTCAGATCGACCGAGCCCAGAAATTCTTCTTGCACGCCGCTGTCCTTCAGCCATTGGGCGCGCCCCACAATGACCGCTGCGCCATCCACGTCGGCCTTGATGCCGCGACCGGCCGCCTCGGAAAAATTCTTCGGCTCCGCTAGCGGCACGTTGGCTTCAGTGGCTAATTGAGCGAGTGCTTTGGCCGTCGGATGATTGCTGTATTTTTCCGCGGAAGCGGCCAGGCGCAACAACTCAGCCGGTTGCGTTTCACCGATCGGAGCCAGGCGGCTGACCGCCAGTTTGCCCGTGGTAAGCGTGCCGGTCTTGTCGAAAATAAAGGCATTGATCCGAGCGGCAAGTTCGATGTCGCTGACGTTCTTGATCAAAATGCCCAGGCGCGCGGCGGCGGATAGAGCGGCGACCATGGCTGTCGGTGTGGCGAGGATGAACGCGCAGGGACACGACACGACCAGCACCGCGATGACGCGATTGAGGTCTTTGGTAAACGCCCAGACCAGCGCGCCCAGCACCAGCACCAGCGGTGTGTAATAGACCATGTATTGATCAATGATGCGCATGATCGGCAGCTTCGTTTTTTCCGCAGCGAGGATCAGCTCGCGCACTTTGCCGAGGGTCGTATCCTGTCCGGCCCGCGTGACTTTGATTTCCAGCACGCCGGTCAGATTCTGGGTGCCGGCAAAAACCTCATCCCCTGGCTTCTTGTCCACTGGCAACGATTCACCAGTGATAGTGGCCTGGTTGAAGGAACCTTGGCCGCTGACGATTACGCCGTCCGCGGCCACGTTGTCGCCAGGACGAACGCGAATGGTGTCGCCGACCGCCAAATCTTTGGCGGCAATTTCCTCTTCGGAATTGCCTTTGAGCCGGCGCGCTTTGGTCGGCGTCAGGAGGATGAGCGATTCGATGGAAGCGCGCGCCCCCTCCGCCGTGCGCGTCTCAATGATTTCACCTAACAACATGAAAAAGGCGACCACGCCGGCGGTCTTGTAATCCCCTGAGGCAAACGAAGCGAGCACCGCGATTCCGACCAATTCGTTGATGCTGACGATGCCGCGTTTGAGGTCCTTGATCGCAGTCCAGACGATCGGGTAACCGAGGAGAATGGCGCCGATCATCGCGCTGGCGCTGGCGACCATGCTTGACTGTTCGAGCAACCAATCCACAATAAAGGCATTGATGACAAACAGCAGGCCGACCATGGTCTGTCTCAGGCGCACTGG
>Ga0247668_1000439_pt1 | contig 10240 bp, 8 predicted proteins | sample CNK09_metaG_FD_182737 | JGI IMG/M metagenome (GOLD analysis project Ga0247668, IMG submission 182737) | Soil microbial communities from Purdue University Martell Research Forest, Indiana, United States - CNK09 | ecosystem: Environmental > Terrestrial > Soil > Temperate forest > Bulk soil | place...
GGCTTCGTGGAGAAACCGAAGGAGGGGGCGAAGACGATTCCGGGGCGGCCGGACATGGTCCTGGCCTCGATGGGCAACTACATCTTCAAGGCCAACGTGATGATCGACGTGCTGCAGCGCAATGCACTGCGCGACGCGGCACACGACTTCGGCAAGGAGATCATCCCGGCCATGTATCCGCGGATGAAGGTCTTCGCCTACGACTTCGGCCAGAACTACGTGCCGGGCGAGGCCGAGATCAACCGCGGATACTGGCGCGACGTCGGGACAATCGATTCGTACTTTGCGGCGTCGCTCGATCTCGTCGCCGTCACTCCCCTCTTCAACCTCTACAACGCGCAATGGCCGATGGTTTCGGCGCCGCTGAACCTGCCGCCGGCGAAGTTCGTCTTCGCCGATTCCAAGTCGCAGCGCATCGGGATCGCCACCGACTCACTCGTCTCCGCCGGCGTGATCATCTCCGGCGGCACCATCAACCGGAGCGTGCTCCATCCGCGCGTGCGCATCCATTCGTACACCGACGTCGACGAATCGATCCTCATGGACGGCGTGGAGATCGGCCGCCACTCGAAAATCAAACGGACGATCATCGACAAAGGAGTGAAGATCCCGCCGAACACGACGATCGGCTACGACCTCGAAGCCGACCGCCAGCGCTTCACCGTGACCGATACGGGAATCGTGGTCGTGCCGAAGGGAGCGGAGGTCTCGGAGGGGGTAACCGTGTGACCGCACGTACGCGTGGAACGTAGTCTCTCGATTACACTCGACCCTGTGAATGCCGAGCGACAGAAGGTGGAAGCAGCCCGTGAGGCGCTTCGTTCGGTCCGAACCGGAATGTCCCTCGGCCTCGGCACCGGCAGCACGGCGAAGGAGTTCGTCACCCTCCTCGGCGAAGCGCTTGCACGCGGCGATCTGCGCGACATCCGCTGCACGTGCACCTCGAAACAGACCGAGGATCAGGCCCGGCCGCTCGGCATCCCCCTCTTCCCTCTCGCGGAGATCTCGCCGCTCGATCTCGCTGTCGACGGGGCGGACGAGATCGACGCCCGGTTGCGGCTCATCAAGGGCCGCGGCGGCGCGCTGTTGCGCGAGAAGATCGTCGAGCAGCAGGCAAAGCGATTCATCGTCATCGCCGATGAGTCGAAGATCGTCGAACGGCTCGGGGTTGGCGTGCTACCGGTCGAGGTGACGCCGTTCGCGCGGGACGTTCTCGAGGAGCGATTCTCGATGATGGGCCTCGCGCCGCTGCTTCGTCTTCGCGATGGCCAGCCGCGTATCACGGACGAAGGGCACCTCATCCTCGACGTCCGCGTCCCGGAAACGATCGACATCGCGGATGTCGTGGCAGACATCCGGAAACTTGCCGGCGTCGTCGAAACCGGCTTCTTTCCGACCGAGGCCACCGAGGCGCTGATTGCCACGAGCGACGGGGTGCGCAGGATGACCACCGATCGTTTCGGTCAGGGCGTTCAACACTGAGCACGGATTGTTTCGCAACCAAGTGATCAGGTGACTGGTCTCGGAACCACGATTCTCATTCGCGGAAAGAGCTTTTACGTGCGAAGAGCGAGGTTTCTCGTTCGGGGGAACGAGTTCTTGCGTTCAGTGGAACGAGGTTTCTCGTTCAGGGGACGAGTTTTTACGTTCGAGGGACGAGTTTTCTCGTTCGAGGAGCGAGTTTTTACGTTCAGTGGAACGAGGTTTCTCGTTCGCGGAACGAGTTTTTACGTTCAATGGAACGAGGTTTCTCGTTCGCGGAACGAGTTTTTACGTTCAGTGGAACGAGGTTTCTCGTTTCGCGGAACGAGTTCTTGCGTTCAGTGAACCAGTTCTTAACGCAGACACTCAGGTTACGGGGCCTAACGACGCATGCTTTATGTCACTCGCAACAAATGACTTAACACCAGACGACAGCGTGCGGCGCTGTCCTATCGCTTCAGGCCTCCCCCAACTAGCCGTTTTTGGAAGATTACCAATTCCACAACGATTTCAGTACCCCCCCGCCGCCCCCCCGTGACGCGGATCGGAGATCGCCAGTAGCTTTCTGCCGTCGATTGACACAGCCTGTACGTCGCCGAACGGCTCGCGCGCGCGAACGCCGTGACCCATGGCAAGCAACGCGTCGACCACCGATTGGGGCGCGCGGCCCTGCTCGTAGGTGACTTCCTCCGGTGTGGCCTGCTGGGAAAAACGGGGTGCCGCGATCGCCTCCGCCAATGGCCGGTTGAGGGCGAGGATGTCGAGCAGGATCTGCGCGAGCGTCGTCGGGATCGTCGGGCCGCCGGGCGTGCCGATGGCTAGGATCGGTTTTCCGCCGCGCAGCACGATCACCGGCGACAGGGGTGATGCCGGACGGTTGCCGCCGGCCAGGGAGTTCGGCGCGCTGCCGAAGTCGTTCATGGCTGTATTCAGAACGACGCCGGTTCCGGGCACGGCGAAGCCGCTTCCGCTCTCGTCACCGACGGAGGTCGTCAGCGATACGACGTTGCCGTGCGCGTCGATGATGGAAATGTGCGTCGTGTGGGTCGACTGCGTCGTGACCGCACCGGGCTCCGTCAATCCAATTGTCGGCGTCACGCGGTTCGGATCGATCGAGGCGCGCCAGAGGGCGGCGCGCTCATCGGAGAGGAGATCGTTCATCGGCACGCGTTCCCCGGCAGGATCGGCCAGAAACTTGTCGCGATCGATCGCCGCGCGCCGCTCGGCCTCGGCCAGCAGATGAATGTAGTTCGGCTTATTCAGCGCGAGTCCACTCACGATCTTCAGAATCGATCCGAGCATCAGACCGCCGGCCGCTGGTGGCGCGATGGTGTAGATGTCGGCGCCGCGGAAGGCGATGCGAACCGGGGCGCGCCAAACGGGCTTGTAGTCGTGCAGATCGCGAAACGAGAACGTGCCGCCGGCCGCACGCACTGCCTCGACCAGTTTGCCGGCCAGTTGCCCGTCGTAGAAATCGCGCCCTCCCTGTTCGCCGAGGCGCTGCAGCGTCTTCGCCAGATCGGCTTTCGCCAGGCGGTTGGCGTGCGCGAGAAGCGCGCGCCATGGTAGGGAGCCGAAGCGGCCGTGCATGGCATCGAGTCCGGCCACGAATCCAGGAATGGCCGCCGCCGAGGCACCAGTGAAGGTGGCCGTCCCCGCCGGGCGTTTCGCCGCTGCCGGCGCGGTCTCGCGAAAGTCGAGCGTCCAGACGCCACCGGTCTCGGCATCGTAGTAGAGGAGAAAACCTCCTCCGCCGATCCCCGTCGCCTTCGGCTCGAGCACGCCGAGCGCGAACGAGACCGCCACCGCCGCGTCGATGGCATTGCCGCCGTTCTTGAGGATACGCAGGCCTATCTGCGTCGCCGCGGGGGAGGATGTCGCCAGAGCGGCGTGGGTGGCGGTGACCTGGGAGCCGGCGAATGCGTTGGCGGCGAGGAGGAGGAGTGCCGCGGTTAGCTTCACTTTCGCCCTCGCCTCGGCGTTCTGTTCCGCTCGTAGACGATCTTCAGCCCCTTCAGCGTCAGATCGTCGTCGACGTGCTCGATGTATTCGGAGTCGGGAGCGAGGAGCGAGGCCAGGCCTCCCGTGGCCACGACCGCGCGTACGTCGGGCACTTCGCGCTTCATCCGTCCGAGGATGCCGTCGACCAGGCCGAGGTAACCGAAATAGATGCCCGACTGCATGTTCACGATCGTGTTCGTACCGATCACCGACTCCGGCCGGCGGATGTCGACGCGCGGCAACCGCGCGGCGCGGGCGAAAAGCGCCTCGGCGGAGATGGTCAGGCCGGGGGCGATCACCCCGCCGATATAGCGCGCATCGTGCGTCACCACATCGAAGGTCGTGGCTGTGCCGAAGTCGACGATGATGGCCGGCCCGCCGTACTCCGCGTGTGCGGCCACGCAATTGACGATGCGGTCGGCCCCGACTTCCTGCGGGTTGTCGGTGTGGATGGCGATGCCGGTCTTCACTCCCGGCTCGACGAAGAGCGCATCGAGCCCGAAAAACTTGCGCACCATCGAGGCGATGGAGTGATTGAGCGGCGGCACGACGGAGGAGACGATTGCCCCCTCGAACGCATCGGAGAACGTCTCGCCGATGAGCTGCCGCGCAAGAATCCCATACTCATCCGACGTTCGCTCACGCGCCGTGGCCAGCCGCCAGGAGCTGACCAGCCCATCGCCGCGAAAGACGCCCAGAACGATGTTCGTATTGCCGACGTCGACGACGAGAAGATTGGACACGGCGGTAGGTTAGCGCAGTGGCCGAAGAATCTCTCCCGACCACTGACAACCGACAACCGACAACGCCCTCACGGCCGCTTATAAACGTTCCCATCCTTCATCACGAACGCCACCCGCTCCATCGCCGTGATGTCGCTCAGAGGATTGCCGGGCACGGCCACGATGTCGGCAAACTTGCCCGCTTCGATCGTGCCGATGCGGTCGGACATGTCGAGCAGATCGGCCGCATTGCGCGTCGCGGTCTGGATGGCCTGCATCGGCGTCATGCCATAGCTGGTCTCGTACTCGAACTCCTTCGCCTCGTTGATCGCGTCCCAGGCGAAGCCGCCGGCATCGGTGCCGAAGGCGATCTTCACGCCGCGCTTCAGCGCGCGCGAAAAACTGTCGCGATGAAACGCCGGAATCTTCATCCAGACGCCGCCCCGGCCCTGCGCCACGTATTCGGTGACGGTCAAGGTCGGGCAGAGATACGTCCCTTTGGCCAACATCACGTCGAGCAGATCGTCAGGGATGGCGATGCCGTGCTCGATCGAGTCGACGCCGGCGTTGAGCGCGTTCTCGATTCCCGGCCGGGCCATGGCGTGGGCGGCCACTTTGTGACGCAGCCGATGTGCTTCTTCGACGATCGCCTTCATCTCCTCGGCATTGAAGGTCGGCGTCGACGAGAGCGTCCCGTCCTTCGCCACGAAGTAGGAGCGGTCCGCGTAGACCTTGATCCAGTCGGCGCCGTGGGCGATCTGCTCACGTACGGCCTTGCGCGCCTGCTCCACGCCGTCGACGATCTGCACGCCCATTGGATACGTGACGTCCGGCGCGTAGCCGCTGGGACCATAGCCCCCGGTGACCGACATGGCCCGCGTCGAGACCACCATGCGCGGCCCGTCGATGACGCCGTTGTTGATGGCGCGTTTGAGGTCGACGTCGGTATACATCGCCCCCTCGGTCTCGACATCGCGCACGGTCGTGAATCCATGGCCGAGCGCGATCTTCAGCGCTTTCGTCGCGCGCAACGCACGGTAGGGAAGCGATTCCTTGAAGAGCTGCACGTCGTAGTCCTCGGACGTGATGTCGCCCTGCAGCAGCGTGTGGACATGCGCATCGATCAGGCCGGGCAACAAGGTCATGTCGCCGAGGTCGATCACGTGCGCGTCCGCGGGAACGGCACCTCCGATCGATTCGATCCTGTTGCCGCGCACCACGATCACGGCCGGAGAGACGACGCTCCCCCCTCGGCCGTCGATGAGCCGCGCCGCGCGGAGAGCGACAACCTTCGGCGGAGCATCAGCGGCAAAAGCAGCGACGGCGAAGAGAGAGAAGACGAGAGCCGTGATACGTTTTGTCATCGTTTCCTTCATAAGTCGCGAATTCTAAGGCCATGCGCTTTTCCGTGTCCGAATACGTCCGCTGGGAAGACATCGATGCCGCGGGCATCATCAACTACCAGGCCTACCTGCGCTTCTTCGGCCTTGCCGAGGTCGAGCTCTTTCGCTCCTGTGGCCTGTCCTATCGAACGCTCTTCGACGACCTCGGCCTATGGCTTCCCCGCGTTCACGTGGAGTGCGACTTCTTCCATCCCGTAACGCTCGACGAACTGCTCATCGTCGATGCCTACTTCGGAAAGATCGGCGCCAGCTCGATCCACCTCAACTTCGAAGTGCGCCGCACCGAAGCGCCGGACGTCGTCGTGGCCACCGGGAAGTACATCCTCGTGGCCGTGAAGCGCGGCGAGTTCAAGCCGACCGCGGTGCCGGATCTCGTTCGCGAGAAGCTCGCACCATACGTGGAGTCGTGACCCCCCCTGGGACCGCGGGCGTCCCGCCCGCGCGTACTTGGCAGCTATCCCGGTCAACCGCTACCGCGCGTACGCCAATCCGTCCGGGGTGTTCCCTGTCTCGATCTCGTAAGTGATCGAAAACGACTTGAGCTCCATGACCTGCACCTTCTTCGCGTTCGCACAGGCGACGAAGGCACGTTCGCCGTCCGGTGCCATGAGGATTCCCGACGGGCCCGCGGCCATCTCGACTGACTTGATCATCTCTTTCGTCGCCGCGTCGAAAACCAGCACCACGTTGGCGTCTGTATCGGAGACGAGCACCCACTTGCCGTCATTCGTGAATTTCACCCGGTTGGCCACCTTGGTCTCCGTCGGAAGGGTTTGCGTGACCGTCCCCGACTTGGGATCGATGATGGCGATCCCGCCGTTCGCTACGCGCGAGGCAACCCACAGCTCCGAGGCATCCGGCGCGAGATCCATCCCTTCGGGCCCTTTGACCACCGGAATCTGCTTGATGAAAACATCGCGCGGTAAACGGCTCAGGTCGAAGACGGTGACGCTGTTCGAGCCGATGTTGGCGGTGTAGACCGTCTTCTCGCCGCGCGGAACGATGATCATGTGCGTGGTGTCGGCACCGCTTCCGCTGACGAAGTCGATGCGGTCGGCCGCCGCGTCATACCTCGCGATGACCCGGCTCCCCTCGGCGGTGAACCAGAATCGCGACCCGACCGCGGTGATGCCATGCGGCCGCAAAAGGCCGGGAAGCGCGAACCGCCGCAACTCCTTGCGGTTCGGAACATCGACGACCGAAAGCGTCGTCCCCGGATTGGGCCCGGTCCCGTAGTTCGCGACCACGGCGATCTTTCCGTCGTCCGACACCGCAACCTCGTGCGGCCCATCGCCCGTCGGGATCGTCCCGAGCGTCTTCAACGTCGCCGGATCGACGAACATCAACGTCGCATCAGACTTGTTGAGGATCAGCAGGGTTTCGGCGCGGGCGGTGAGGGCGGCGAAGAGGAGGGCGAGGGCGAGACGTTTCATGGCGGTGAGTATGCCAGTGGGAAGTGTCTTTCGCGAGAGCTGCTCGAAAGAGATAGCGCTGGAAACAAGCTCCGCCTCAGCCTGGAACGAACGGGCATGACCTCACGCGGAGGCGCGGAGACGCGGAGGAGATGCCGAGGAAACTTCTTCCTCCGCGCACTCCGCGCCTCCGCGTGAGGTCTTCAATCCAGAAGCACACGCGACTGTAAGATTTAGCCATGGACACCGAATTCTGCCGACATCGGCGTGACTCCCTGGCAGAGCTGTAGTTGCATGTAGGCCTCAGAACCCGATGAAACTCGGCTCCGGCTGGATCTCGACGCCGAACCTCTTGCGAACCCCCTCCTGAATCATCCGGACCAGCTCCAGCACCTCCATCGCCGTCCCGCCGCCGCGGTTGATGACTGCCAGCGTGTGCTTCGAGGAGAGGCCGACATTGCCGTGCACGAAGCCTTTGTGGAAACCGGCCTGTTCGATGAGCCACGCAGCGGATAGCTTGATCTGATCCCCGGATGGAAAGTGGGGAACGTTCTCCGAACGGTGGCGAAGGTCTTCGAACCGCGCTGGCGTTACCACCGGGTTCATGAAGAACGAGCCATCGCTGCGCGTGTCGGGATCTGATGGATCGAGAACCATTCCTTTGCGCTTGCGGATGGCGATGACGGCGCCACGCACCTGCTGCAGATCACCGGCGTCGATCTCGTGCTCGTCGAGATACTTCTGCAGCTCGGGATAACGGATCGCCGCGGAGCCGCGCGGCTTCAGGCGGAAGGTGACGCCGGCGACGACGTAGCGGTCCTTCGCCGCGTGTTTGAACACACTCTGGCGGTAACCGAAACCGCACTCCCGGTTCGTCAGCGTCACCACGCGCCCGGTGTCGCGCTCGATGGCCTCTACGCCGACGATCGTTTCGCTGACTTCCTGTCCGTAAGCGCCGACGTTCTGGATCGGCGTCGCGCCGGTCAGACCCGGGATGCCGGAGAGGCATTCGATGCCGGCCCAACCGCGGTCGACGGCAAAGGCGACGAAGTCGTCCCACCGCTCGCCGGCGGCGACGTGGACGGTCACCGCATCGGGATCCTCGGAGAGAACGGTCATTCCGCGGAGGTCGATTTGCAGGACGACGCCATCGAAGCCCTGGTCGGCGATCAGGACGTTGCTGCCGCCGCCGAGGATGAAGAGCGGTGAGCGCCGGGCCTCGGCCCAGGCGATGACTTCGCGGATCTCGTCGACGGTTTCGGCGCGGACGAAATCCGCCGCCGGGCCGCCGATTCCGAGCGTGGTCAGGGGGGCGAGGGGGACATTCCGCTGCAGCCCGGGCGGTGCAACACTCTGCAACGACTCCGTCATCGCCGTTGCATTGTGCATCATCGCTGCCTGAGAATGCCTCGCATGTCAAACATGCCGGTTCCTGAAAAGCAATGGTTTGGACACCCTCGCGGACTTTCCACTCTGTTCTTCACCGAGATGTGGGAGCGCTTCAGCTACTACGGCATGCGGGCGCTGCTGATGCTTTACATGACGAAGTCGGTGGCGCTGGGCGGTCTTGGTTTTTCGACGCAACGAGCCGGCCCGATCTATGGCTGGTATACGTCGAGCGTCTACGGTTTGGCCATCCTTGGTGGTCTGTTCGCTGACCGCCTCTTCGGTCTCTACCGATCCGTTCTGGTCGGCGGCATCATCATCGCCCTCGGCCACTTCTCGATGGCATACCCTTCCGAAAAGACGTTCTTCCTCGGGCTGATACTGATCGCAATTGGGACCGGTCTACTGAAGCCGAACGTGTCGTCGATGGTCGGCACTCTCTACAACAAGGAAGACAAGCGCCGCGACGCCGGCTTCTCCGTTTTCTATATGGGCATCAACCTCGGGGCGTTGATAGCGCCGCTGATCTGCGGTCCCCTAGGCGAACGGGTGAACTGGCACATCGGGTTTGGAGCGGCCGGAATTGGCATGACCGCAGGCGTGATCCAGTACATCGCCGGCAAGCGCTATCTCATCGGTGCCGAAGCGCCCAGGACGGACTCCGCTGCTGCACGCGAGGAACACCGGACCTCGACCGGGCCGAAGACGCCGTTCACGTCCGCTGAGTGGGCGCGCATTGGCGTGATCGGCATTCTGTTCGTCTTCTCGGCTCTGTTTTGGATGGCCTTCGAGCAAGCGGGGTCGAGTCTTAACCTGTTCGCTGACCGCTATACGGACCGACACGTCTTTGGGTGGGACATCCCCGCAAGCGTGCTTCAGACGTTACAACCGCTATTCATCGTCATCATCGCGCCGATCTTCGCTTGGATTTGGCTACGGCTTGGCCGGTACGAGCCGTCAAGCCCGTCAAAATTCTCGTTGGGGCTGATTTTCGTTGGACTGGGAATGATGTTGCTTGTTCCCGCATCGCGGATAGCGCAGAGTCAAAACATGAAAGTCAGCATGTGGTGGCTGGTTGGCGTCTATCTCCTCCACACCATAGGAGAACTCTGCCTGAGTCCCGTCGGGTTGTCGGTGGTCACGAAGCTGGCGCCGCCGCGTATCGTCGGATTCATGATGGGTGTGTGGTTCCTGTCAATAGCGGTTGGAAACAAGGCTGCCGGGTACGCGGCGAGCCTTTTCGACACGATGCCGCTGCCGAAACTGTTCGGGAGCGTCGGAGTGATGACCATCGTTGCCGGCTTCATCTTGATGATGCTGGTCGTGCCAATCAAGCGGCTGATGCACGGAGTGAAGTAGCTCACACTACGACTACTCCCCGCTCCACACCGGTTTCCGCTTCTCGATGAAGGCGTTCAGGCCCTCGTTGGCGTCGCTGGTTTGCATCAGCTCGTCGAGATAGAGGTGTTCGACATCTCCGAACCGTTCGTTGAAATCGGCGTTCTGTGCCAGACGAAACGCGCGTTTTGCGAGCCTCAGCGACGACGCGCTCTGTCGATACAAGCGCCCCACCCACTCCTCGGCTTTTGCATCGAATTCTGCGAATGGAAAGACAGCGTTGACGAGCCCCAGGCGCTCCGCGGCGGCAGCGTCGATGGCGTCGCCGGTCAGCAGGAGCTCGAGGCCTTTGCGCGGAGCGAGCTGGCGTGAGAGCTGGTAGGCGGCCACCGGCGGAAAGACGCCGAGGTTGATCTCGGGCTGGCTGAACTTCGCGCGATCGGAGGCCAGGACGAAGTCGCATCCGAGCGCCAGCTCGCAGCCGCCGCCGAGCGCC
>Ga0247668_1000440_pt1 | contig 10192 bp, 9 predicted proteins | sample CNK09_metaG_FD_182737 | JGI IMG/M metagenome (GOLD analysis project Ga0247668, IMG submission 182737) | Soil microbial communities from Purdue University Martell Research Forest, Indiana, United States - CNK09 | ecosystem: Environmental > Terrestrial > Soil > Temperate forest > Bulk soil | place...
TCCGCCCTGAAGGCGCTCGCCACCTCCCGCGTCACACCGTCGACGAAGGAGCGCGGCCGCACGGAAGTTCGGCGCGCCGCGTATCTCGCGCACACACTGCCGAGTGGCCGGCGCGAGCCTCTCAGCGTCGCGCTCGGAGAGATCGCATCGTTCGCCGGCAAGATGACCGAGCCGCGCGCCCTCGCACTGATCGGCGAGCTGAAGGCAAACGACGACTATTTCCTCAAGCACTACGCACCGGCGCCGAAAACCGACATCACAGACGCGGACGGCATCGTCTACCGCTACTTCGCCGGGCGCTGCTTTGAGTTCCATCCACTCGCGAACTTCGGCGCGCTGAACGCGCGTGTCGCGGCAGGTGACATCGAAGGATCGCAACGCCTGGCCGATGCGCTCGTGGCGCGCGGTGTCTATCAGGCGAGCGGCGGTATCGGCTGGGAATACATGTTCCCCTACGCCGGTGGCCGCGCGCCGTGGCTCTCCGGGATGGCGCAGGCAGTCGCGGCGCAGGCGCTCGCGCGCGCCTCGGGCCTCGTGACGGCGGAGTCGTCGGCACTCCTCGGCAAGGCGCGCGCCGCATACCAGGCGATCCCGGGCCGGCTCCTGACCTCCGTCGCGGCGGGGCCGTGGATCCGCCTCTACTCGTTCACGTCGCTGCCGGTGCTGAATGCCCAGCTCCAGGCGGTGATCTCGCTGCAGTCGTACGCGACGACGGCGCAGGACCCAGTCGCGGCGGCGCTTGCAATGCGCATGCAGCGCGCGGCGGCCGCAACGCTGCCGCGCTTCGATACCGGCTACTGGAGCTACTACGCGCTGCCGCACGATCCTTCGCCGCTCGACTACCACGAGTACGTCGTGCAGCTGCTGCAGCGGCTCAAGTCGGCCGATCCGCGTTTCGCAGACGCCGCGGTGCGGTTCGCCGCGTACGAGAAGCAGCCGCCGGCGTTCCAGCTCGCCCCCGGCTCCCTCGGTGCGCTGTCGTTCTGGATCTCGAAGCCGTCGACAGTCTCGGTCGTCACCGGCGCAGGCCCGTCGCGGCGCGTCTCCGTCGACGGGGGCTGGCACACGCTCTCGTGGGGCGTGCCGAAGCGAGCGGGTGCGTACCCCATTCATGTTGCCGCGACCGACTCGGCCGGTAACCACGCCTCGTTCGATGCGCTGCCGATCGTTCGAGCGAGCTCGACGGTGCCGAAGCGCGCAACGCAATCTGCTCTCGATACGTCGTTGCAGCCCGCGCCGTCGTTCCGCGTCGGCGCCGCGCTCACCGACCCGTCACAGGCCGCACTTGCAGTGCAGGCGGGGCTGCACCTGACCCGCGTCACGGTGACGTGGCCGCCGGGCGCGACGGCGCCCGACCCCGCGCTCGTCGCGGCGTTGCAGCAGCAAGCTCCGATCGCAACGATCGTCGAGCTGGTCGCGACGCCGCTACCGGTTGATGACCCCGGGCGCGCAGCCCTTGCGCAATACGCCGCGGGGCTCGCTGCGAGTGTCCCGACGCTCGACGCCCTCGTCCTCGCGCCCGCACCGCTCGCAGCCGACACGCCGTCGTACACGGCCGCGTTCGGCGCGATCCGCGCAGCGCTGCCGGGCTCGCCGCTCGGCGTGGCGGTCGACGGCAGCATCGACCCGGCCGGGACGGTGGACGGGCTCGCCGGTCTCGACGCGAACCTGGTCGCGTTCCATCCTGCCGCGACCCCGGCGAAGGGCGTCTGGACGCTTGCGGATCGCTCCGCGTTCAAGGACGCGTTCCCCGATTCGGCGCTCGTGATCGACGGCGCGCCCGCGCCCTTCGCCGACACGCTGAAGACGGCCGCCTGCGGGACCGACGTGAGCGCGGTGCTGTTCGACCGGCTGTCCGACGCCACGCGCCCAGGGCTCCGCTCGACGATCGCGACCGCAGAGCGCGGCGCGTTCGTGTGCCCTGGCTTGTCCGCCGAGGCGTTGCCGTTCGAGATCCAGTACCCGGCCGCACTCACGCAACCGATCGCGGTCTCGCTCAACTGCAACCGGGACTGCCTCTACCTCGTCACGCTCGACGGCGCCGACGGCCGTCCCGTCGTCGCGAACCGCGGCCAGCTGAACGGCGGCCCGGCGAGCCCGCTGACGAAGGTCACGCTGCCGCGCGCGAAGCTCGCGCCGGGGGCGTACCGGCTCGACGTGCGGATCGTGGCGCGCGTGAACCCGGGAGCCGTGACGCGGGACCTCGGCCCGCCGCTGACAGTCGGCTAGCTCTTCTTGCGCCGGACGATCTGCAGGCCCCACGCGTCGCCCGACGCGAACAGCGCGTCCGGATCGACGTCGTCGAGCCAGCCGAGGAAGTGCGTCTCGGGATCGTCCTCGGTCGAGCCGTAGACTGCGGCCCGGCCGGCGTCGAGCTGCCTGGTCAGGTCGTCCCCGCGCTCGAGCGCCGCCAAGCGTTCCTCGACAGCGCTGCCTTCCGCGTACCCTTTGCCCATAGAAGAAGCGTACTCCGCTGCGCATCCCGAATTACAGGGGCCGGTAGCTCAGTTGGTAGAGCAGGGGACTTTTAATCCCAAGGTCGTAGGTTCGATCCCTACCCGGCCCATCTCTAGACGGCCTCAAGGAGCGCGAGCGCCTCGATCTGCATCGGCTCAGTGGTTGCGCCCGTTCGTGTTCCGGGTCGCACGAGGGTTGTGCAGATAACCGCAGCCGCAGCGAAGATCGCCGTGCCGTACCAGAAGGCCGTTGTGTACCCATGAACCGCAGCGTGCGCTGCCAGGTTGTCGATGTTGGTGTGGCCGGTGGCGTAGTGAGTCGTTGCGGTGGCTGCGACCGTGCTCAGGACGGCGATCCCGATCGCTGGGCCGATTTGCTGCACGACGTTCGCGAGTGAGCCGGCCACGCCAACGTCCTCGGGGGCGACGCCGACACTCGACAGGTCAAGCCCGACGATTGTTGCGGAGCCTGCGCCGAGGCCAAGCAGCGTCAGCCCACCAAGTGCCCATGCGTAATAGTGAGTATCGACACCGATCCGCGTCAGCAGAAACATGCCTGCTGTGCATAGGAGGAGCCCGGCGCCCATGAATGCGCGGGACGGAAACCGGGTCACGAGCCCGCCCTGAACAGCTGAAGCAGAGATCACAAGCGCGAGCGGTAGCGGCAGGAACGCGATACCGGTCTTCACCGCCGAATAGTGCAGGACGCCCTGGAAGTAATAGGTCAGAAAAAGGAACATCGAGAAGATGGCGATAGTGGCGAGGAACAGCACGAGCAATCCTGAGCCACGGTTGCGGTCACGGACGACGTGCAGTGGCATCAGCGGATACTTGCCTCGACGCTGGCTTGCGAGGAACGCGAGCAGAAGTAGGCCACCGGCGATGAGCGGGATTAGTGAGATTCCTGCGCCCCAACCGTCTGTCTCGGCTTTTGCGGCGCCGAACACGATCCCGAACAGCCCGGCTGTCGCGAGCGCGGTGCCGAGCACATCGAGGCGCGGCTTGTCCGGGTTGGTGTTGTTGGTCATCAGTGTCATCGCGCCGACCAGCGCAAGAGCTCCGAAGGCGACGTTGACGAACATGCACCAACGCCAGCTGACGTAGCTGGTAAGGACGCCTCCGAGCAAAAGCCCGAGAGCGCCTGCTCCGGCGCCGATCGCGCCGAACACGCCGAACGCTTTCCCGCGCTCAGCCGGGTCGGTGAACGTCACAACGATCATTGCGATCGCTGCCGGTGCGACAAGCGCTCCGAAGAGGCCCTGGGCGCCGCGAGCGACGATCAGCTCGGTGAAGCTTTGCGCCGCTCCGGCCACTGCTGAGGCGGCGGCGAAGCCCGATGCCCCGATGACGAACATCCGCTTGCGACCCCAGAGGTCCGACATGCGTCCCCCCAGAGGGAGGAGGCTGCCGAACACGAGCACGTAAGCGGTCACGACCCATTCGCGGTTCGCGGTCGAGAAGTCCAGCGCCCGCTGCGCGGACGGCAGCGCGACGTTCACGACGGTCGCGTCGATCAGCAGCATCAGCTGAGCGAGGCAGACGGTCGCAAGGATCAACCAGCGCTTCTCATAATGGGGGTCAGACGGAGCCTCGGCCAGATTCGGATTGGTCGGGCGGGTGAGGTCGCTCACGGTGGGTGCATTGCTCATGGTGTTGCCTCCAAACGGGGTTGTTGCCGGCCCGAGTGTTTTCGGGGCCTTGCTACTTCGACGATCAGCACGCTATCACATGCGTGCGCACGCACACAAATGCGTTCAGATATGGTTGCCTTGTGTTAGACTGAGCCGGCAATGTCCAGGAAAACCCCAGTTCCCCCCAAACACACTGCAGCCCAGCGAATCACTCCCGAGCAGCAGGCCACGTGGTTCGCACTCCTCTTTGCGCACGCTTCGGTCACAGACCGCATCGACCGAGATCTCCAAGAGCAACACGGCATCTCTTTCAGCGCTACGGAGATCCTTTGCCGGTTGCACGACGACGAGCCGCAGTCTGTGCGTGCCTTGGCCGACCAACTCGTCAGTGTTAGCCCGACTCGCGCCTCGCGACTCGTGCAGGAGCTCGTCGATGAGGGATACCTGCAGCGCGGCTCCGACCAAGGCGACGGCCGTAAGTCGCTGATCAGCTTCACCTCTAAGGGGCGCAGGTACAGCGAACAGGTCGCGCACACCTTTGAGGACGCCATCCTCCGGTACTTCATCGACCCACTTGACGACGAAGACCTCGCCGCCATCGCCAAAGTGTGGGACAAGCTCCGTGCCGCTCAGACTCAAGAGCTGGCACCGGTCTCGTCGTAAGCCGGCCGGGAACGCGAGCAGCAACAACCCGCAGCTCGACCGTTTGACCGACGCTTCGATCCTGCCGGCCTACCCGAAGCGGGGACGCGCCGGAGCCCGGAACGTCAGGCACGTGACCGCGGCCTGGCGCCGAGAGACAAGGTATGTCAGGGGGGGTCTCTGGCCGCTGGGGTCTGCGGCTGCGCGTTCGCGAGTCACGAGGAGTCTTCCTCGTGACTGTCGCGGTTCTCGGCGGAGCCGTGGCCGCAGGCTTTCTCTTCAACAGCGCGAAAGACTCGGATGCCGACGGTTTCGCGGCCGCCGGGCGCGTCCTGCTTTCGCCACACTGGGCGCACACCTACGCCGATCCATGGCTCCAAGCCGGACCGTTCGAACAGCTGATCTGTCTGCTCGGCCGAACGCTCGGGATGAACGCTCAAGGTGAGCCGCCCATGCTGAACGCGATCGGCGCAGCAGTCCTCCTGCTCGTCGCGCGCAGGGTCCTCGGCCGAGACTGGAAAGCGCTGCTCTACGTCGGAGGAGGCGCGCTCCTGCTTGGGATCATCAGCGACCTCTACGCGATCGGCCACCCATCGGAGCTCTTCATCGCGCTCACCTGGATCCTCGCAGCACGCGCCGCCCGGCGCGACGACGCACTTCTCGCCGGCCTGCTGCTCGGGCTCTCCGCCGGGTTCGAGACCTGGGGCCTGCTCGGGGCGCCGATCCTGTTCCTGATCCCGGCGCTCCGGCGGACCGTCCTAGCAAGCTGTCTCGCGCTTACGACCGCCGCAAGCATCTACGCACCCTTCGCACTGAGCGGTGACTTTCACATGTTCGATCTGCACTGGAGCATCGCCGGCGGCATCGCAGCGCGACTCTTCGGCCAGAGCTCCCCGTACACCTGGCACATGCGGCTAGCCGAAGCAGTGATCGTCGTCGGAATCGGATCCGCCCTAGCCCTCACTCTCCGACACCGCACCAGCACCTGCGTCTGGCTCGTGCCCGCGGCAACCTCGATCTGTCGCCTCTTCCTCGATCCCGTCCGCTACCCCTACTACTGGGATACCGGACTCCTACTGATCCTGATCGGGACGGCCCCGGTAATCACGGCTCCAGTGGCGTACGCCGAGCAGGTGCGGCGGCGATTCGGTCATCGATTCGCAGCGATGCCCGCACCGGTCGACTAACGTCGGCCTCGTCGTCGAGGATGTAGCCCGACTGGCGAACCGTCCTGATCAGCGGCGGCCCCTCGCGCTCGAGCTTGCGACGGAGGTAGCTGACGTAGGTCTCGACGAGGTTGACGCTGCCGCCGGCCTCGTACCGCCAGACCTCGCGCAGGAGTCGCGGCTTCGAGACGACGCGGCGCGGATGGAGCAGGAAGTAGCGCAGCAGCGAGAACTCGGTCGCCGTCAGGTCGATCCGGCGACCGGCGCGTGAAACCTCGCCACGGCGCTCGTCGAGCACGACATCTGCGTAACGGAGGACCTCCATTGCCCCACGCTGCCCACGCCGGCTGAGAGCCGGTTGTGAAACGGCGCTTCCTGAGGAAATTCCTAGGTGAAGCACATGCTGTCGTTAGGTGCACGCACGAAGATCGGTCACATCGCCGACCGCACTCTCCCGGAGGCGATGGGGGCGGACGCTGAACCGCCGACTGACCAGACAGAACTTGCTGCGGGCGGCGTCGCCGCCCGCAGCAGGTCCACGCGTTTGAAAGACGTATGAGCGTCGGTGAACAAGCGTGATCAACCCCACACGAGGGATCGGCCGATCACGCATGGGACGCGATGCAGCCCGTGTGTATGTACTGCGGCTCTCTGACCCGAACGACCTCGATCGCGTCTGCGCCTTCTTGCGCGGCGTCCAGTTGAACATGGGTGTGAACGAAGACGGGACGATCACGGTCACCGCGCCCGGCGCGCGGAGCCCGCTGCACGAGTGGCGCGAGATCGACGGCTACGTCACGACCTGGAACGCGCTCAACCCGGCGAGCCCGATCGGCCTCAGCGAACCGTGAGGTAGCTTCCTCGCTCAGGGATGAGCGACGACGCACCCATCTGGCGCCCGACTGCCGCGGCGATCGAGAGCTCAGAGCTGACGCGGTACCAACGCTGGCTCGACGCAACGCGCGGCCAGACGTTCGTCGACTACGCGGCGCTCTGGGAGTGGTCGACCACAGACCTCGAGGGCTTCTGGGGATCGATCTGGGAGTACTTCGAGATCGTCGCGAGCGTCCCGTACGAGCGTGTTCTCGGCAACCGGACGATGCCGGGGGCGGAGTGGTTCCCGGGCTCGAGGCTGTCGTACGCGGAGCACATCTTTCGCGGCAAGCACGACGAAGATGTCGCAATCGTTCACGCGTCGGAGACGCGGCCACTCACCGAGCTGCGCTGGGGCGAGCTGCGGCAGCTGACGGCGCGCATTGCAGCCGGCCTGCGCGCGAACGGCGTCACGAGCGGCGATCGCATCGTCGCCTACATGCCGAACATCCCCGAGACGACTGCCGCCTTCCTAGCGTGCGCGTCGATCGGAGCAGTGTGGTCGAGTTGCTCCCCCGACTTCGGCGTGCGCAGCGTGATCGACCGGTTCGCGCAGATCGAGCCGAAGATCCTGCTGACCGTCGACGGCTACTCATACGGCGGCAAGGCGATCGACCGCAGCGCCGACGTCGCCGCGCTGCAGGCCGCCATGCCGAGCCTCGAGCGAACCTTCGTGCTGCCCTACCTCGGCGCCGAGGGCAACTGGGACGAGTTGCTCCAGCCGGGCGAGCTGACGTTCGAGCAGCTGCCGTTCGATCATCCGCTGTGGGTGCTCTACTCCTCCGGCACGACCGGCCTACCGAAGGCGATCGTGCACGGGCAGGGCGGCATCCTGCTGGAGCATCTGAAGAAGCTGCACCTGCACATGGACGCCAAGCCGGATGACCGGTTCTTCTGGTTCACGACGACCGGCTGGATGATGTGGAACCTGCTGATGAGCGGGCTGCTGACCGAGGCCGCGATCGTCCTCTACGACGGGAGCCCGGGCTACCCGGACCTGAACCGCCTGTGGGATCTCGCCGCCGACGCGGGGATCACGTGCTTCGGCACCAGCGCCGCGTACATCTCGGCCTGCATGAAGGCTGAGATCGAACCGCGTGCCGGACGCGACCTTTCACGGCTGCGCAGCGTCGGCTCGACCGGCTCGCCGCTCTCGCCGGACGGATTCCGCTGGGTCTACGACAGCCTCGGCGACCTGTGGCTCTTCTCGACGAGCGGCGGCACGGACGTGTGCTCCGCGTTCGTCGGCGGCGTGCCGACGTTGCCCGTCTACGAAGGCGAGCTCCAGGCGCGGTCGCTCGGCGCCAAGGTCGAGTCGTTCGACGACGAAGGCAATCCGCACATCGGACAGGTCGGCGAGCTGGTGCTGACCGAGCCGCTCCCGTCCATGCCGCTCTTTCTCTGGGGCGACACGGACGGCTCTCGCTATCACGACAGCTACTTCTCGATGTACCCGGGCATCTGGCGCCACGGCGACTGGATCGAGCTCACACCGCGCGGAACAGCGATCATCTACGGCCGCTCCGACTCGACGATCAACCGCGGCGGCGTCCGGATGGGCACGAGCGAGCTCTACAGCGCGGCGCTCGCGCTGCCGGAGGTCGTCGACGCGCTCGCCGTCGACCTGCCGCGTGCAGGGACGCCCGGCTGGCTCGCGCTCTACGTCGTGCTGCGCGACGGGACACAGCTCGGCGACGCGCTGATCGATCGCATCAAGGCGCGCATTCGCACCGACTGCTCACCGCGCCACGTTCCCGACGAGATCACCGCCGTGCAGGCGGTACCGCGCACGCTCTCCGGCAAGCTCCTCGAGGTACCGGTGAAGCGCATCCTGATGGGTGCCGACCCGGCCACGGTCGCAAGCCGCGATTCGCTCGCGAATCCCGACGCGCTCGACTGGTTCGTCTCGCAGCGCGCCGCCGTCATCTATTCTCGTCAGTAAGCCGCCCGCTGCTGGGCGACCCCTCCGCGACGCAGCGGGCGATCTTCTTGCTGCTGTCGACAACACGAGGAGGGGACGATGCGGGTGCTCATCGCCGAGGACGAAACGCTGATCAGGATGGACCTGCGGGCAGGGCTCGAAGCGCACGGGCTCGAAGTGTGCGGCGAGGCACGCGACGGAAACGAAGCAGTCGAGCTCGCGCGGCGGATGCGACCGGATGTGGTGGTGCTCGACGTCCGCATGCCCGGGCTCGACGGCCTCGAAGCCGCGCGGCGGATCCAGGCTGCCCGGCCGACGCCGCTCCTGCTGCTCACCGCGTACGACGACCCGGAGCTCGTGACGCGCGCGATCGACGCAGGGATCTCGGCATACCTCGTCAAGCCGTATCACCCGACCGCGCTCGTGCCTGCAATCAGGACGGCGGTCGCGAGGCACGGCGAGCTCGAAGAGCTGCGCGGGCAGCACAAGCGGCGCTCGTCGAGGGGCAGGGCTGCGCGGCGTGACGAGTTGCTTGCTGCAGCGGCGCGCGTTTTCGGGGAGAAGGGATACGCGGCGGCCTCGATGCAGGAGCTCGCGGAGTCGATGTCCCTGAAGCCGACCGCGGTCTACCACTACTTCGCCTCGAAGGACGAGCTGCTCACCGAGATTGTGGTGAAGGCGCACGCGGAGGCGTGGCAGACGGTGTCGCGTGCGATATCGGCGACGAACGACGCGCGGCACGCGCTGTCGGCGTTCATCGAGTCCCTGACGAACTGGGCGGACGGGCGTCGTCACGAAGCCAGCATCCTCTTGCAGGCGCAGCCGATCTCCGAGGGTGCCGCTCGGGACGCAGTCCGGGAGGCAGGGGCCGCCTACCGCAACTGTCTCACCGAGCTCGTGCGCCGCGGCCAGGCGGATGGACAGTTGAAGCGTGACCTCGATCCGGAGCTGGCAGCTGCCGCAATTCTCGGCGCGGTGGCGGCGGTCACGTCACCGGCCCGCGATGTACGCGGCCGCGACGGGCGGGCGCTTCCTTCACTCGTGCTCGCAGGGCTCATTGCTTGATCACGGGACGGAGTGATCGAGCAGCTCGCGCACGCAGGTCGCGAGGGCATCGCCGCTGAACGGCTTCTGGATGAAGCCCGTGCCGGCGGTGCGCGCGCCGCTGCGGATGGTCGCATCTTCGGTATACCCGGACATGAAGAGCACCTTCGTCGCCGGCGCGATCGTCCGAATGCGATCGGTTGTCTCGCGGCCGTCGAGACCCTGCATGATCAGGTCGCTGATCACGAGCTCGATCGGGCTCTTGCGGTCTTCGAACAACCGGATCGCAGCGGCACCGTCGGCTGCGCCGATGATCTCGTAGCCGCGCTGGGAGAGCATCGACGACACGATCGTCAGGACCGCTGGGTCGTCGTCGACGAGCAGGATCCGTTCGGTGCCCTCCGCGCGCGGCGTCACCGGAGCGACCTCGGAAGCAGGCAGCTGCTCTGCGATCAGGTA
>Ga0247668_1000441_pt1 | contig 10177 bp, 8 predicted proteins | sample CNK09_metaG_FD_182737 | JGI IMG/M metagenome (GOLD analysis project Ga0247668, IMG submission 182737) | Soil microbial communities from Purdue University Martell Research Forest, Indiana, United States - CNK09 | ecosystem: Environmental > Terrestrial > Soil > Temperate forest > Bulk soil | place...
GATCACGTACACCGATGGATAGCGCCGCGACGTGTCCTCCGGGACGTACACGTGCAGCGGGCGCACGTGGGGATCGCCGAGCGGGTTGCCGCGGAGCGCTTCCGACGTGAACGACATCGTCTGCCAGCGGTCCGTACGATGAACATTCATGGCGCGGCGAACCTACCAGGACATCATTCTCGCCCTCGAGCGGTACTGGGCCGACTACGGCTGCACGCTGATGACGCCGTACCACACCGAAGTCGCCGCCGGAACGATGAACCCGGCGACGCTCCTTCGCAGCCTGGGGCCGAGGCCCTGGAAGACCGGCTACCTCGAGCCGGTGATCCGCCCGCTCGACGGCCGCTATGGCGAGAACCCGATGCGCTTCCAGCACTACTTCCAGTACCAGGTGCTGCTCAAGCCGACGCCTGACGACGTGCTGCAGCTCTACGTCGAATCGCTGCGGGCGATGGGGCTCGACACGGACAAGCACGACATCCGCTTCGTCGAGGACGACTGGGAGCAGCCGACGGTCGGCGCGTGGGGGCTCGGCTGGGAGGTCTGGGCAGATGGGATGGAGATCACGCAGTTCACGTACTTCCAGCAGGTCGCTGGGATGGAGCTCGACCTGATCCCGGCGGAGATCACCTACGGCATGGACCGCCTGGCGATGGTGATCCAGGAGAAGCCGACGGTGTTCGATCTCGACTGGGCGCCTGGGATCACGTGGGGCGACGTCTTCAAGGAGAACGAACGTCAGTGGTCGCACTACAACTTCGAGGACGCCGACGTCGACATGCTGATGCGCCACTTCGAGGACTACGAGCGCCAGGCGCAGCACCTCATCGAGCGACGACTCCCGTTACCCGCCTACGACATGGCGCTGAAGGCGAACCACTCCTTCAACCTCCTCGATGCGCGCGGCGCGATCTCCGTCACCGAACGCGCGGCCTACATCGGGCGCGTGCGGAACATCGTGCGTGACGTGGCCCAGATCTATCTCGAGCTGCAGCAGGAGGAAGGTGAGCATGCCGCGGCTGCTGTTTGAGATCGGTTGCGAGGAGCTGCCGGCCGCGGCGTGCATGGAGGCGGGGCTGCAGTTGCCGGAGCTCGTACGCGAGCACCTCGGCGCGCATCCGCTCGAGCTCTTCATCGGCCCGCGCCGGCTCGCGTTCCCTGTCGACCTGCCCGAGCAGACCGCGGACGAGTGGATCAAAGGCCCGCCGGAGAACCTGCGCGAGAAGGCGGCGGCCGGCTTCGCGAAGAAGCACGGCGTGAGCGTCGACGACCTGACCCTTCGTGACGGTTTCCTCGGCGTCGAGGTTCCGGGCAGACCGATCGCCGACGTGCTCCCGGAGCGGCTTGCTGCACTCGTCACCGGGCTGCAGTTCGGCAAGTCGATGGACTGGGGCGCGGGCTTCCGCTTCGCTCGTCCGGTGCGCTGGGTGTGCGCCAAGCTCGAAGACCGGACGATCGAGGTCGCGCTCGAGCACGTTCCGAGCGCCGGGTTCTCCTACGGGCATCGCCAGGCCTACCCGGGACCGGTCGAGATCCCGAATGCGCACGGCTACCTCGACGCTTTGCGAGCGGCGGGCGTCGAGCCGGACCGCGCGGTGCGCTACGAGCGGATCTGCGCCGGGCTCGATGCTCTCGGCCCGTGGCGTGACCCGCTAGGCAAGCTCGACGAGGTCGTCTATCTCGTCGAGTCGCCGCGGGTGCAGGAGGGCTCGTTCGACGAGCGCTTCCTGCGGCTGCCCGAGCGTGTGATCGTGCTGACGATGCAGTCGCACCAGCGCTACTTCCCGCTCGGCGGTAACCGCTTCGCATTCGTCGCGAACGCCGGCGACCCGGACGTCGTGCGCGCCGGCAACGAGTTCGTGCTGCGCGGCCGGCTCGAGGACGCGGAGTTCACGTTCGAGCGCGACGTCGCGGTCGGGATCGACGAGCTGGCGACGCGGCTTGCGTCGATCACGTACCTCAAGGGCGCCGGCTCGTACGCGGATAAGACTCAGCGGTTGATGTCGACCGTCAACCAGTTGACAAGCGACGGGAACGCGATTCAAGCCGCCACACTTGCCAAGGCCGATCTAGCTTCGGAGCTTGTCCGCGAATTCCCCGAGCTGCAGGGTCACATCGGAGCGACCTACGCGAGACTCGCGGGATACCCGGATGTCGTGGCGGATGCGATCGACGAGCAGTACTTGCCCGACTCCGCAGGCGCGCCGATCCCCAAGACCGCGGCAGGCCAAGCGCTTGCCGCCGCCGACAAGATCGATCACCTACGCGAGGCATTTCGACTCGGCCATGCGCCGACCGGTTCTCGCGATCCGTATGCACTGCGACGTGCGGCCATCGGGCTCAATCGGCTTGCGATCGAGGGAGAGGTGCCGGTTGACCGCATCATCCTCGGGCCTGCGCAGGAGTTCGTCGAGGACCGGCTCGAGGGGCTCCTCGATGTGCCGGTGGAGTTCGTCCGCGCCGCGCGCGCGTCCGCCGAGACGACGCTCGGCGGGGTTGCGCGCCTCGCGCAGTCGCTGCATGCCGCGGAGCGCACGCCGGAGTTCGAAGCGGTGCACACCGCCTACGACCGCGCCCACCGCCTCGCAGGCAAGGCGGAGCAGGAAGCCGCACCGACCCTCGACGACGCGCTCCTCGAGGAAGGCGCGGAGCGCGACCTAGCGAATGCCTTGAACGGCGCGCAGATCGACGAGCTCGCAGCGGCCGCACAGCTGGCGCCGCACGTGAACCGCTACTTCGACGAGGTGCTCGTGATGGCCGACGACGCGAACGTGCGCGCGAACCGGCTGCGCCTCCTCCTCGACGTGCGCGACGCGCTCGGCCGGCTCGGCGACTTCTCGCTCATCCCCCGTTAACGACCGAGGGCACCGGCGCAAGCGCCGATGCCCTCCTGGCCGAATGATGTCGCGGGCGTTATTTGGTGTGCGAGTGGCTCTTGCCGTGCTTGGTGTGATGCGCCACGTAGCTCACGCACTGGCCCTGGTTCTTGAACGACGGATTCGTGAACGACTTCCACCCGCCGTGCTTGCAGGCATTCTTCGACGTCGGCGGGCCGGTGACGACCGGCGCCGGGACCTCGGGCGTCCCGTTCACGCTGATGTTCGAGACGTCGGCTGTCCCCTGGACATCGATGATCACAGCAACATCCGTGATCGTGCCGGTCGGGAACGGAACCTGCCCACCGGCCGCCGCGATCGATGCGGCGTCGAAGGTGTAGGTCACGGTGCCGTCACTGTTCGTCGTCGGCGTGACGTTGTTGCAGCCGAGGAAGAACGTGCCCGTCGTGGTGAAAACGTTGAAGCGCGGCGATCCGCCCTGGCACTGTGCTGCATTCGCCAGTGTGAACGAGCCGGTCGTGAACGTCTGGCCGTTCAAACCGGTGATGTCGCCGTACGCGGAGGCGACCGTGGATGTGGGGCAGGTCTTGGCGAGATGCAGTGCGCCGGCGCTGTAGGTGGAGCTCACGCACGCGGAGTCGGCGGAGTTTTGGAAGTAGACGCCGGGGACGAGCGCGGCCGCGGCCGTGCTCGCAAGCACCAGTGCGATCGCGCACGTCGAAATCAGAATCAGTCTTTTCATGAAGAGGGCCTCCTCAGGGCTTTGGTGGCGACGCGATCCCGCCTGTCGCGCTGCGCCACGTGAATCGATTTTTGGTGTTCGAGAGGTCCATCCCCGGAGCCCGTCGGTTCATGCGCCTACGAGGTAAAGAAGTCGTAAAACGCGACCTGCTATTCGTCGGTCGGTTCGCCGTCCCAGTAATCGAGCGCTTCAATGCGCCCGATCACGCCGAGGCCGCGCCAGAAGATCTTGTTCGACCGCGGGTACCAGACGGCGTCGTTCGGACGCCTCGTCCCGTAGATGAGCATCGTCATCCCGCTCGGCCCGGCCTGAAACGCGTGTGCGATGCGCGTCATCGGCGGACGCGCGATCACATGGCCGGCGCGGATCGGAATGTCCTCGCGCTCGACGCCCTGCGACAACGGCACGGGCGCGGGCCACAGCTCGAGCGTGCCTTCGCCCTCGAGGATCACGAAGACCTCCTCGTCCTCGGAGTGACAGTGCGGAACCGCGCCGTGCGTGCCTGCGTCGAGGCGCTCCCAGTGCAGTCCCGCCTGGTCGGAACGCTCGTGTGTCGCGAGCGGTGCGGTGACGAACGTCTTGCGGTGCTCGAGCTCGACCTCGTCGACATTGACGATGTTCGCCGGCCTCGGCGCCGGATCGCCGTAGGCAAGTGGCGGCTGCTGCGCCTCGATGTCCCACGGGTCGTCCGTTCGGCCTTCTGCCCACGGCCAGCCGATGCGGATCGCGTTCGAGCGAGGCAGCCAGCCGAACTCGGTCGGGTAGTTCGTTCCGTAGACGAGGTAGTCCAGGCCGTCAGGCCCGGCGATCAGCGTGTGCTCCATTTCGTTGGCGCGCTGAATCACGCAGTCGCCCGGCCGGATCTCGTGCACCTCGTCGTCCTGCCACGCGAGGCCCGAGCCGCCGAGGATGTAGTAGAGCTCCTCCGACGCGCCGTGCGAGTGGGGCGGCGTCGGGAGCTTTCCGGGTGAGACCTGTACACGGTTCACGCCGACGGTCTTCGTGCCGGCGGCACGGCCGAGGAACCGCCACGTCGCATCCATCTCGCCCTTGGCGCGATGGTGGCCTTCGACCTCGTCCCAGTGCGCGACCCCCACGCGCGAGAGCTTAGGGCTTCGAGACGTTCACGGTGAAGGCACCGCGGCCGGAGAGCCGCTCGACCTTCAGCGTCAGGTTGCGCTCGCCGCAGATCTCGTAGCGGATGCTCGTGCCGCGGAGCACGAGCGTCCCCGCGTTGTACAGCGCGAGCCGCATCTTCGCCTTCGTCGGCGCGACCAGACGCGCGGTGAGCGTGCCGTCGAGGTGTGTCTGCACCCTGAAGGTGCGCACGACGCCGGTGCCGAACGAACCGTGGAGCTTCGACGCCGTCGGCCCGACCCACGGCGTGGTGATGTCTTCCTGCAGCAGCGTGAGCGCGGTCGCGTCGGGATAGAAGCTCGGGGCGACGATATCCCAGCCGCTGTCCGGGAGGCCGAGCTTCTGCAGGTTGAGCACGCGGTACGACTCGGCGAACGCCTCGCCCGAGTTCTGGAAGTAGTGGGACCCCTCGTCGCCCGGCGACGCCGTTCCGCCCGCCGCCTTCGCGCAGATGTTCTCGTACGACGACCAGCGCTTCGTGCCGTAGTTGAGGGCGTCCCACGGCGTGTCGTTGCTGCTGTTCGCAACGTGGTGCCCGTACTCGTGCGTGACGATCTCCTTCGCCGGCGGTGAGTCGAGCTGGTCCTCGGGCGACGCGAAGATCGTCTGCAGCGTCGGGTCGTAACAGGCGAGCGCCTGCGAGCCGCATTTCGTCTGGACGTCCGAGAGCGGCATCAGGTTGAGCGTCAGGCGCGCGAGCTCGGGCCCGTGGACAAGCGAGCCGAGGTAGGTCGCCCAGTCCTGCGGAAGTGCGTCATCGACCGGATAGCTGTCCGACACCTCGATGTGGACGAACGTGCCCATGCTGTCGCCCGAAGGGTACGAGCCGCCCCAGGCCAGGGCAGACGCCGGGAGCGCCAGCGCGATCACCACCACGGCGAGCAGGCGCTTCACGCGCCTCAGAGTGCCCTGCATTCCTAAGAGCTGCATGAGGAGGCGGTTAAGGTGCCGTTGATGAACCCCGTGGAGCTGCACATGGTCTCGGACTCGACCGGCGAGACCGCGCAGCGCCTCGTCCAGGCGCTGGAGGCCCAGTTCCCCGACCAGGAGTTCCTCGAGATCAGGCATCCGCGCGTCGAGACGGTCGAGGACCTGCAGCTCGCGGTCGAGCGGATGAAAGGCCGCGCGGCCGTGATCATCTACACGCTCGTGGAGCCGGAGCTGCGCGAGAGCATGCGCACGCTCTGCCGGAACGCGAAGCTCCACTACTGCGACCTGCTCGGCCATCCGATCGAAGCGGTCGCGCGCGTCTCGGGTCAGGCCGCGCGCATGAAGCCGGGTGCGAGACCGCCGCTGAACGAGGCGTACTTCCGCCGCATGTCGGCGATCGAGTTCGCGGTGAAGTACGACGACGGCGTCGGCTCGGGCCTGAGCGAGGCTGACATCATCCTCGTCGGCGTTTCGCGTACGTCGAAGACACCACTCTCGATCTACCTCGGCTATCTCGGCTACAAGACCGCGAACGTGCCACTCGTCAAGGGAATCGAACCGCCGCCGGAGCTGTTCACCGTCGACCAGTCGAAGATCGTCGGGCTGACGATCGATGCGCAACGGTTGTCCGAGATCCGCGGCGAGCGCATCCGCTGGATGCGCGGCGACCGCAGCTACGCAAGCCTCGTCGAGATCTACGACGAGCTCGACTATGCAGCCCAGGTGCACCGGCGGCTCGGCTGCCCCGTTCTCGAGGTGAGCGAGCACTCGATCGAGGAGATCTCGCACCGCATCATCCGACTCGTCGAGCAGCGCAAGGCCGAAGTCAAAGCCTCGTGAAGCCGAAACCACCGGTCCCGATCTGGCGCTGGGGCGTCTGGTACACCGCCCTGGCCGCTGCCCTCGTTTTGTTCTACGGCCTGTTCACGCCGTTCTGGTTCGGTCTGCGCGCGCTCGCCTGGATCGCGGAGTTCCGGTCACGCCGCCGCCGCGAGGGGTAGATTCCCCGTCCCGTGGCCGACCGCTTCGTCTATGACTTCGACGAGCCCACCACCGGTGGGCGGGAGCTGCTCGGCGGTAAGGGGATCGGGCTCGCGGAGATGACCCAGATGGGCGTTCCGGTGCCCGCGGGGTTCACGATCACGACGGATGCTTGCCGCGCGTACATGGTCGCGCGCGATCTCCCTGCGGGTCTCGAGGACGAGGTCGATGAGCACGTGCGCCGGCTCGAGGAGCGCGCAGGCAAGCGCTTCGGCTCATCCGACGACCCGCTGCTCGTCTCCGTGCGGTCGGGCGCGGCCGTCTCGATGCCGGGGATGATGGACACGATCCTCAACCTCGGGTTGAACGACGAGGCTGCTGCGGGGCTCGCGGCGCGCACCGGCAACGCGCGCTTCGCCTACGACTCCTACCGGCGCCTGATCCAGATGTTCGGCGAGGTCGTCGAGGGGATCGACAGTCACCGTTTCGAGTTCGACGATTCGGACGACCTGCAGGAGGTCGTGCAGCATTTCAAGCGCGTCTACCGCGAGGAGACCGGCAACGACTTCCCCGCGAATGCGCGCGATCAATTGCTGCGCGCCGTGCGAGCCGTGTTCGACTCATGGGACACGCCGCGTGCGCAGGTCTACCGGCGCGCGCAGGACATTCCCGACGACCTCGGCACGGCGGTGAACGTCGTGCAGATGGTGTTCGGGAACAAGGGCGACCGCTCCGGCACAGGCGTTGCGTTCACGCGCGACCCGTCGACGGGCGAGGCGGGCTTGTACGGCGAGTTCCTCGTGAACGCGCAGGGCGAGGACGTCGTCGCCGGTATTCGGACGCCGCAGCCGATCGAGGCGATGCGCGACACGTTGCCGAAGGCGTTCGAGCAGTTCGTGGAGACGATGCACCGGCTCGAGGAGCACTACCGCGACATGCAGGACATCGAGTTCACCGTCGAGGACGAGCAGCTCTATCTGCTGCAGACGCGATCAGCGAAGCGGACGGCGCCGGCCGCGCTGAAGGCGGCGGTGACGATGGTCGACGAGGGGCTGATCTCGCGCGAGGAAGCGGTGGCTCGCATCGACCCGGCGCAGCTCGACCAGCTGCTGCACCCGATGATCGACCCGAAGGCGTCGCTCGAGGTCGCCGCGAAGGGCCTGAACGCATCGCCGGGCGCGGCGAGCGGCGGCGTCGTCTTCGACTCGGAGACGGCGGTCGAGCGTGCGAAGAGCGGGCCGGTGATTCTCGTCACCTGGGAGACGACACCGGACGACATCTCCGGGATGATCGCCGCCCAGGGGATCCTCACGGTGCACGGCGGCATGACTTCGCACGCGGCGGTCGTCGCGCGCGGCATGGGCAAGCCGTGCGTTGCGAGTGCGGAAGACCTGACGATCGGCGACGGGACGGCGACGATCGGTGGCCAGGTGCTGCACGAGGGCGACGTGATCACGATCGACGGCGGGACCGGGCGGGTGTTCATCGGCGCCGTGCCGCTCGTGCCGCCGCAGATCAATGACGACTTCGAGACGATCCTCCACTGGGCCGACGCGCAGCGGCGTCTGAAGGTGCGCGCGAATGCCGACAACCCGGAGGACGCGACGCGGGCGCGCGAGTTCGGCGCGGAGGGCATCGGCCTCTGCCGAACGGAGCACATGTTCTTCGGCGAGGAACGGCTGCCGGTGATGCAGGAGATGATCCTCGCCGACAGCGAAGCGGAGCGGCGTGCGGCGCTCGACAAGCTGCTGCCGTTCCAGCAGTCGGACTTCGAGGGGATCTTCGAGGCGATGGCTGGGCTGCCGGTGACGATCCGGCTGCTCGACCCGCCGCTGCACGAGTTCCTCCCGGAGGAGCAGGAAGCGACGAGCGACAAGCTGCGCGCGCGGATCCGTGCGCTGCACGAGTCGAACCCGATGCTCGGCACGCGCGGCTGCCGGCTCGGGCTGATGTATCCGGAGATCTACGAGATGCAGATCCGCGCGATCGCGCGCGCCGCGCGCGCGGTGCAGGAACGCACGGGCGACGCGCCGCTCGTCGAGGTGATGCACCCACTCGTCGGCTTCCGCGAGGAGCTCGCGCGCCTGCGTGACCTGACCGAGTCGGTGTGGGCCGAGGAAGCGCCAGAGGTCGAGCACCTCGTTGGCACGATGATCGAGGTACCGCGGGCAGCGCTGCGCGCTGACGAGATCGCATCGGTCGCGGACTTCTTCTCCTTCGGCACAAATGATTTGACCCAAACAGTGCTCGCCTTCTCGCGCGACGACGCGGAGGGCAAGTTCCTGACGCGCTATCTCGAGGACGGCGTGCTCGAGCGCAACCCGTTCGAGGTGATCGACTTCGACGGCGTCGGCGACCTGATGCGCATCGCCGTCGAGCGGGGGAGACGCGTGAAGCCGGAGCTCAAGCTCGGCATCTGCGGCGAGCACGGCGGCGAACCTAGAAGCATCGCGTTCTGCCACGAGCTCGGCCTCGACTACGTCAGCTGCTCACCGTTCCGCGTCCCCCTCGCGCGCCTCGCAGCTGCGCAAGCCGCCCTGAAGGAATCGGGCACCGGCTCGTACGTCGCCGCCGGCGGATAACGCACAGCTCGAATCTGGTTCGCCCGAGGGCGAATCAGGTTCGGACTTAGGCTGAACCTGATTCGGTGTCAGCCGAACCAGATTCAAGAGTTTCGAGCTGCGCCACGAGCTTCTTCGGCGCCGTCATGCGATAGCTCTCGTCGATCAGGTCGGCGAGCTCCTCCCAGTCCTGGTCGACGTCGAGGTACGCGCCGATCCAGCCCTTCGAGCCGACGTACGGCGGGACGAAGAAGCGCGTCGCGTCGTTGCCGACGACGAGCTGCTGCATGCCGGGCGGCGCTTTGAACCACACCGACCAGCGTTCGACCTCGTGCAGCGAATGGCGCATCGCGAAGATCTTCCCGCGCACCTTGAAGCTCGGGTTGCCCACGCCGCCGGCTTCCTCCGCCTCCGGATAGGCGAGGCAGATCGCACGCAGCCGGTCCAGCGTCTCGGTCACGTCACTGGTAGTTGCGAACCTTCGCGTACGCGACGACCAGCGACACCACCGTCAGCGCGAGCACCGACGCGACGCTGTAGAGCGCCGAGCGGCGGAACTGCAGCAGCGCGAGCATCAGCGCCATGCCGCCGATCAGACCGCCGACGTGGCCGCCGACCGAGATCGACGTCGAGAACGCGAAGGTGATCACGAGGTTGAGCACGATCAGGCCCGCGACCTGGCCGCCGGTTGCGATGTGGCGGCGGCGTTCGAGAATGAAGAGGCCGCCGAGCACGCCGAAGATCGCGCCGGAGGCGCCGACTGTCGGCGTGAGCGGGCTCAGCACGAGCGCGCCCGCGGAGCCCGCGAGACCGGAGGCGAGATAGAGCAGCAGGAAGCGCCAGCGTCCGATCACCTGCTCCATGATCGAGCCGACGAAGTAGAGCGAGTACATGTTCACCGCGAGGTGGAAGAAGCTCGCGTGGAGGAACATCGCAGTGAAGAGGCGCCACCATTCGCCGTGCGCAACACCGAGCGGCTGGCCTGCCGC
>Ga0247668_1000443_pt1 | contig 10169 bp, 12 predicted proteins | sample CNK09_metaG_FD_182737 | JGI IMG/M metagenome (GOLD analysis project Ga0247668, IMG submission 182737) | Soil microbial communities from Purdue University Martell Research Forest, Indiana, United States - CNK09 | ecosystem: Environmental > Terrestrial > Soil > Temperate forest > Bulk soil...
AGCGCGACGCGCTCTGCGCTGCGGCCGGTCAAGCGCAGGTACTCGAGCGTGATCTCGTCGACCGGGAAGAAGCCGCAGGTCGCGCCGTATTCCGGCGACATGTTCCCGAGCGTCGCGCGGTCGGCCAGCGGGAGCGCGGTGACGCCGTCGCCGAAGTACTCGACGAACTTCCCGACGACACCGGTCCTGCGCAGGATCTCCGTCACGGTCAGCACGAGGTCGGTCGCGGTCGCACCCTCGGGCAGCGCGCCGCTCAGCTTGAACCCGACGACCTGCGGGACGAGCATCGACAACGGCTGCCCGAGCATCGCAGCCTCGGCCTCGATCCCGCCGGCGCCCCAGCCGAGCACGCCGAGGCCGTTGATCATCGTCGTGTGCGAGTCGGTACCGACGAGCGTGTCCGGGAAGGCGACGCCGTCACGGTCGTCGACGACGCGCGCGAGGTACTCGAGGTTCACCTGGTGGCAGATGCCGGTGCCGGGCGGGACGACCTTGAACCCGCTCAGCGACTCCTGGCCCCAGCGCAGGAAGAGGTAGCGCTCGTGGTTGCGCTCGAACTCGAGCTCGACGTTGCGGCCGAACGCCATGCGTGACGCGAACGCGTCGACCTGCACGGAGTGGTCGATCACGAGCTCGGCGGGGATCAGGGGGTTGATCTTCGACGGGTCGCCCCCAAGGTCGGCCATCGCATTCCGCATCGCAGCCAGGTCGACGACCGCGGGAACACCGGTCAGGTCCTGGAGGAGGACACGTGAGGGCGAGAACGAGATCTCGTTCGACGGCTCGGCCTTTGCATCCCAGCGCGCGACGGCCTCGACGTCGGCCTCGTCGCCGGTGCGCAGGACGTTCTCGAGCAGCACGCGCAGCGTGTACGGGAGTCGCGCGATGTCGTACGAGGCCTGCAGCTCATCGAGGCGGTAGATCCCATAGGAGCGATCTCCGACTTTGAGCTGTCCCGGCGAGGCCATTGCCCTCGATTCAACCAGAGAGGCGGTCCGCGCCGCTGAGCACTAGATGAACTGCTTGGCGAACTCGATGAAGTCGCGCTGCTCGACGCCCACGTGGTGGAGCGCGACGTGCGTGAAGCCCGCGCGCTCGAACTCCTCGATCTTCCCGCGCCATGCGGCCGGGTCGGCGCCGAAAGCGAGCAAGCCCTCGAAATCCTCCTCACGGACGAGCTCTGCGACCGCCTCGAAGTCACGGGGAAGCGCGAGCTCGGTCGACAGGTCGCCGCCCATCGGTGTGTTCGGTTGCCGCTCCTTGGCGAGTTTGCGCGCTTCGCTTTCGCTCGGTGCGAATGCGCCGGTGACCTTGCCGTAGATCGGGCCGGTGCCGCCCGCCTCCTTGAACAGTTTGACCATGTCAGCGTCGGGCTTTGTGTTCATCGTTCCGTCGCCCTTCGCGGCCGCGAGCTTGACGGCGTGCTCCGCCTTCGCCGCGACGATGATCGGCGGTGGCGGCTTCGGTGCGTCGTACAGCTTCGCCTGCTCCACGGTGTAGTGCTTGCCGCGGAACGTCTCGTACTCGCCGCCGAGCAGCGCCCGGATGATGTCGATTGCCTCGTCGAGCATCTCGAGCCGCACGTCGGCGCGCGGCCACTTGTCGCCGAGGATGTGCTCGTTCAGGTTCTCGCCCGTGCCGACGCCGAGGAAGAAGCGTCCGTCCAGCAGGGACTGAGCAGTCGCGGCGGCATGCGCGACGATCGCCGGATGCGTTCGGATCAGTGGGCACGTCACGGCCGTTCCGAGCTGAATCCGCTCGGTTGCCTCGGCGATCGCGCCGATCACGCCCCAGACGAACGGGCTGTGACCTTGAGCGTCGACCCACGGATGGATGTGGTCGGAGATGAGCACGTGCCCGAAGCCCGCGCCCTCCGCGAGCTTGGCGTTCTCGACGAGTGTCTTCGGTCCATGCTCCTCCGAGGCGAGCCAGTAGCCGATTTCCATTCACCTGGCGTACCAGGCTCGGCGGCTCGTAAACTCGCCTGCGATGGCGGAGCGGCACATCGTGGGCATCGGCGGCGGCGGGGACACGCAGGAGCAGACCGACCGGCTGTACGAGTACATCCTCGGGTTGACCGGGAAGGAGCGCCCGCGCGTGCTGTTCGTCCCGACGGCCTCCGCGGAGAGCCCCGAATACGTCGTCTGGTTCTACGAGCGCTTCGCGCGCCGTGGCGAGGCGTCGCACCTCAACACGTTCCCGTGGCCGCCCGAGAACCTGCGCGAGGTGATCCTCTCGCAGGACGTGATCAACGTCGGCGGCGGCAACACCGCCAACATGCTCGCGATCTGGAAGGTGCACGGCATCGACGTGTTGATGCGCGAGGCTTGGGAGAACGGCGTCGTGCTCTGCGGCGCGAGCGCGGGGATGATCTGCTGGTTCGAAGCGGGCGTGACCGACTCGTTCGGCCCACAGCTCGCCGGCATGGACTGCCTCGGCTTCCTGCCCGGCAGCGCGTGCCCGCACTACGACAGCGAGGAGGAGCGCCGCCCGCGTTACCGCGAGCTGATCGACGGCGGCTTTCGCGAAGGGGTCGCCGCTGACGACGGAGTCGGCATTCACTTTGTCGGCACGGAGCTCACCGAGGTCGTCACGTGCCGTCCTGGCGCTGCGGCGTATCGCGTCACGCGCGACGGCGAGGAGAAGCTCGAGGCGCGAGAGCTCTAGGCGCCAACCGCCGCGGCGAGCGCGGCGAGGTCTGCGGCGTCGTTGTAGGCCTGCACCGACACGCGGAGCACCCAGCCGTCGCGTGTCTCGACGATCGGCACCTCGATCCGATGCTCGTCGTATAGCAACCGCTTGAGCGCGAGCGGGTCGGCGTTCTCGACGCGGAAGCCGCGCATCTGCACGTAGTCGTCGGTGAGCGGCTCGAGCCCGAGGTCAGCGGCGGCGAGGAGCGCGTGACAACGGTCGCGCACGGTGGGCCAGTCGTGGGCCGCCTGGAACTCGATCGCATCCGCGACCGCGAGGAACGCCGACGGGTCACGCGTGCCCTGCCAGCGGTGAAGTTCGTGGAAGGCCGCGCCATCGCCCCAGTCCCACGAGACGACGAGCGGGTCGATCAGCCCCTGCGCGTCGGGTCGTGCGTAGAGGAAGCCCGAGCCCTTCGGCGCGCACAGCCACTTGTGACAGTTGCCGGCGTAGACGTCGGCGCCGATCGCCTCGAGGTCGAGCTCGATCTGCCCTGGTGCGTGCGCGCCGTCGACGATCGAGAGCACGCCCGCATCGCGCGCCCGGCGGCAGATCTCCGCGACGTCGTTGACGCGTCCGCTCGTCCATTCGACGTGCGAGCAGAACACCACCTTCGTGCGCGCATCGGGAACGAAATCGTCGAACGCGCGTCGTACGACCTTGGCGCCGGTGCGCCGCGTCACGTACTCCCACAGCAGCTCCATGCCGCCGTACTCGTCTTCGCCCAGTAGCACCTCGTCGCCGGGCGCAAGCTCGAGCGAGCGCGCGACCGCGTTCACGGCCGAGCTCGCGTTCGTCGCGAACGCGAGGTTGTCGGGACTCGCTCCGACGTACGCAGCGAGCGCGCGGCGCGCCGAGTCGAGGCGCGCCGGGAAGCTCCGTTCGAGGGCGAGGAACTCGACCGGCTGCCACTCCAGCTCGCGCTGGTAGCGCTGGTAGGCCTCGAAGACGGGCCGCGGGCACGCCCCGAACGAGCCGTGGTTCAGGTACACGACGTCTGGGTCGAGCAGGAACAGGTTTTTCACGGCTCTTAACTCACCTTTAATCGCGAATCGCAGGTCGGAAACACCTGGCGGTTATAACGGTCTTGTGGGGCGCACCCGGATCCTCTCTTTCCGCGCCATCGAGCTGCTGTTCGTCGCCGTCGTCGGCGGCGCGCTCGCGCTCGGCGGGGCGGCGCTGCTCGGCAAGCTCGGCAGCCACACGACGATCCAGCAGGTCTCGCCGCTCGGCGGAGGCGGCGTCGGGAACGTCACCTTGCAGGCACCGGCGACCGGCGCGCTGACGGCGGAGCAGATCTACAAGCGCGATGCGCCCGGGGTCGTGCAGGTGACGGCGACCGATCCGGCGTCGGGCTCGCAGTCACTCGGCTCCGGCTTCGTGATCGACAAGGCCGGACACATCGTCACGAACTTCCATGTCGTTCGTGGGGCGACGAAGGTGTACGTCTCGTTCTCCGGCCAGGACGAGCTGGCGGGAACCGTCGTCGGCGTCGACCCGTCGACCGACATCGCCGTGCTCACGATCCAGGCGCACGCGAGCGCGTTGACGCCGCTCGAGCTCGGCAACTCGGACGCGGTACGCGTCGGCGACACGGTCTACGCGATCGGGAACCCATTCGGCTACACGCGCACGCTGACCAGCGGGATCGTGTCGGCGGTGCAACGCCGGATCACCGCGCCCAACACGCTGCCGATCGACAACGCCATCCAGACCGACGCGTCGATCAATCACGGCAACTCGGGCGGCCCGCTGCTCGACGCCGGCGGTCGCGTGATCGGCGTCGCCTCGCAGATCTACGCCGAGAACAGCCAGCAGGGCAACATCGGCATCGGCTTCGCCGTCCCCGTCAACACGGTGCGCAACATCGCCGCGCAGATCATCTCGACCGGCAAGGTGCAGCACGCGTTCCTCGGCGTCGAAACGGAGCCGATCAGCGGACAGCTCGCGCAGCTCTACCACCTGCCGTCCTCCGGTCTGATCATCCGGTCGGTCGTGCAGAACGGTCCCGCCGATCACGCTGGGCTCCGCGGCGGCACCACCAACGTGATCGTCGACGGCGAGAGCTACCGCCTCGGCGGTGACGTGATCGTCGGTGTCGACGGCGCGCCGGTCTCCGCCTTCGAGCAGTTGCGTGACGCGATCGCACGCAAGAAGCCGGGTGACAAGGTCAAGCTCGAGGTCATTCGCAACGGCAGCAAGAAGACCGTCACGGCAACGCTCGGCCAGGCACCCGGAGGCTGAGCCAGACCGCGATTCGGCGCCGCTCCTTACACCTGCTTCACACTCGCTACCTTGTGCCAGATGGAGCGCGGGCACATCGTTCTCGAGCACACGCACGTCGTGGAGGAAGAGGAGCTCTGGATCGACGAAGACGCCGACCACAACGGGTGGTTCTGCGTCCGCACCGATCCGTTTCCCTGCCCCGCGGCGGGGTGCACGTTCGTCGCCGATTTCATGACGGCGGCGCACTTGATCCTCGTCTGGGAGACGCTCGACGATCCCAACCTCTTGAAGCACGCCGCCCGCGCCCGCGACGTCGGCCGGAACCCGCGGGTGACCGGCTACCGCACGGAGTTCGGTCTCAGCGCGTCGTACTACGCCTGGATCGCCGCGGGCCGCCCCGTGCACGGCGTCAAGCAAGCGTCCTAGCTGACGGTGGTCCTTCGTTGATCGCGTGCGATGGGCGTGCTCATGCAAGGACGCAGGGAGTGTTCGTATCGGGGTTATACGGACGCGACCGAGGACGCCGCATGAGTGCGCTCAGCGTGCGCGAGCGGCTCAAGGTTCACCGTCGGCTAGGCGCCACGTAGATGATCGAGCAGCACTTCGGCGAATCGAGCCCCTTCTCGCTCGGGGTCGAAGAGGAGCTGATGATCCTCGACGCCGTGACGTTCGAGCAGGTCGCGGCGGTCGATCGGATCCTCAAAGGCGTCGAAGGCCTTGACCTGCCGGGGAGCCTGAAGACCGAGCTTTTCGCGTCTGTCTTCGAGACGAACACCAACGTGTGCACGACGGTTGCCGAGGTCGACGAGGCGCTGCCGGTCCTCCGGCGCGCAGCTGCGGCGGCCGCCGAGCGGGAGGGGCTCGCGATCGGCGCAGCCGCCACGCATCCGTTCGCCCTGCCGGAGGCGCAGCCGATCGTCAAGGAAGAGCGCTACGTGACCTTCGTCGGCTACGGCGGCATCTCCGTGCGCCGCCAGGGCGTGCAGGGCCTGCATGTGCACGTCGGCATGCCGTCGGCGGCGGAGTGCTGGCAGTGCCTCGAAGCGATCGTGCCGTGGCTGCCCGTCGTGCTTGCGCTGTCGGCGAACTCACCGTGGTACGCCGGCGAGCTCAGCGGCATGGCGTCCAACCGCGCGCCGGTGCTCGCGGAGTTGCCGCGCGCGGGAGCGCCGCCGGGGTTCGCGTCGTACGCGGAGTGGGAGGCCTGGGTCGAGCGCCTCGTCCGGCTCGGTGTCACCGAGGACTACACGCGCATCTGGTGGGACGCGCGGCCGCACCCGAAGCTCGGGACGCTCGAGATTCGCGTTCCCGACCAGCCGACCGACGTACATCTCTCGGCTGCGTTCACGGCGCTGCTGCAGGCGCTCTGTGCAGCCGGGCTCGACGGAGCACTGCCGCGTGACGAGAGCGCGCTGGGCGACCGCGGCCGCGCCGACTACGTCCAGAACCGCTGGTCGGCGGCGCGGTTCGGCCCGCGCGCGAAGCTGCTGCATCCCGACGGGCAGAGCTATGCGCCCGCGTCTGAGCTCGCAGCAGAGATGCTCGAGCTCGTGCGTCCTGCGGCGCGCGCGCTCGGCGGCGAGCGGTTCCTCGACCTGCTCGACCCGAACGGCTGCGAGGCCGACCTGCAGCTGCAGTTCGATACCGCGCAGGGAGCGGCCGCGGATGTCGTGGCCCGCTCGCTAGGGTAAGCCCGTGGCTACCGTCACCGAGACGATCCAGGTCAGCGGCATCCGGTGCGAGAAGTGCGTGATGCGCCTCGCGGGCACGCTCGAGGGCACCGAGGGCCTCGAGTCGGCGAACGCGAACCTGATGGGCCAGGTGACGTTGTCCTACGACGACGAGCGCACCACCAGGGATGCGCTCGTCGAGGTCCTCTCTCGCGGCGGGTTCCGCGAGCAGCAGTTCGTCTAGTCGAGGTTCGAAGTCACGCCGCCTGGGTCCGCGGCGTTCGCCTGCCGCTCGCGCACCGCGGGCATGGCGTTCGGGTCGTTCCCTTCGAGCACGTCAAGCCGCTCGACCGGCGCGGGCTTCAGCCCCGCCCGCAGCGCGTCGGTCTCGGCGTTCTCGAGACCGTCTGCGTCGGCATCGGCCTGAAACGGCCCGTCGAGGCCGTAATGCAGCCGGACCTCGGCGCAGTCCCAGTGCTCGAGGTCGACCTTCGGCGAGTCCGAGACGACCTCCTTCGTCACGGTCGCCCGCAGAACCCCGTCCACCTCGTGCAGGAACTCGCGCGGGATCGCGTGCTTCGTCTTGAAGATGTGGCCGGTCTCGATCACGACGCAGTTGTCGCGTTCGGCCACCACGGTTCCGAGTTTCTGGTCGTCGCTCGTGACGACGCTCTGCTCCTCCATTTCGACCTCCCCCATGTCGGTATTCCGTTCCTTTCTCCCCAACATTAAGAAAGGGAATCCCGACGGGGAATCCAGCGTTTTGGCCAGTGCTAGGGTGGCCGCCGGATGAGTGAGAGCGCACCGACGGCCGCTGACACCCGCAGGCTCGCCGAGGAGGCGCGTGCACGTGTGCGGTTCGAAGAAGAAGCGCTCGGATTGAGCGACCAGGTCTACCGGGTCGCCCGTCGTCTCGTCGGTTCCCGAGAAGAAGCAGAGGACCTTGTGCAGCAGACATACGAGCGCGCATTTCGCTCCTGGAAGCAGTTCACGCCGGGGACCAACCTGCGCGCGTGGCTGCTCCGGATCCTCACCAACCTGAACATCGATCGCGGACGCCGCCAGCAGCGCGCGCCGCAGACGACGACGCTCGACAACGAGGCCGGCGACTACTTCCTCTACAACAAGCTCGAGGCGCAGGTGCCGGACGAGAACCCGGACGAGGAGCGCGTGATCGAGAAGCTCAGCCAGGACTCGATCGTCGACGCGCTCGCCGAGGTGCCGCACGACTTCCGCGACGTGATCGTGCTCGTCGACATCGGGGAGTTCTCGTACGCCGACGCCGCGCAGATCCTCGACATCCCGATGGGGACCGTGATGTCGCGCTTGCACCGCGGCAGGCGTATCCTCAAGAAGAATCTCGCCGACGGGGTGCCCGCGTAAATGATCGACTGGTGCGACAAGTGCGAGGAAATGATGCAGCCGTATCTCGACGGAGCACTGTCCGACGCCGAGGTGGAGCAGGCGAAGCATCACCTCGAGGGTTGCAGCTGGTGCGCGAAGCGCTACCACTTCGAGGAGCGCCTCCGGCACTACGTGCGTGTTGCAGTCAGCGAGCCGATGTCGGCCGAGCTGAAGGCGAAGTTGTCCGCGCTGCGGACGCCGCTCGACGCGTAGTCGCTCTTACTGAGAAGCGACGGTCTGCGGGCCGACGATCTCGAGCAAGTCGCGCGGGCCGAGGCCCGGAGCCTCCTGCGCGACGACGCCGAGCTGGCGGGCGAGCCGCAGGCCGACGTCGCGTCCGCCCGGGCCGTAGTAGACGGTCGAGGCCGGGTAGTCGAAGCGGTCGGCGCGACCGACCTTGGTGATCGTGTAGCCCATCGCGCCGATGCGGCTCGCGACGGTGCGCGTCCAGCTGATGTCGCCGTTGCCGTTCTCGACCGTCACGTGGAGCTTCCACGGCGGCACGAGGTTCGCGTTCGGGATCGCCTCGACCGTGCGTGTCTGGGTCAGGTTCAGGTTCGGCGCGAGCACCATCACCGCGAGTGCCGAAAGGAGCGCCGCAACCGCGCTGACGACGATCAGCCGCGCGCGGGCGTTGACGCGGAACGAGCCGGCGATCGGCAGGCCGGCGAGCCGGCGCGCTTCGTAGCGGTCGATGCCGAGCCCGGTCGCGTAGAGGACGGCTGCGAGCGCGGCGGCGCTCTGCGAAGGGAAGCGGTAGAGCCGGCCGTCCTCGAGCCACTCGATCTCTTCCTCGGTGAGCCCGCTGCGGTAGGCGACCTGCTTGACGGTCAGGTCACGGCGCTCCCGAGCCTCGGCCAACGGCGAGTGCTCCGGGATCGCATCGAGTGGATGCGCGAGCTCGAGCATGGGGCGGTCCTCCTTCGTTCCTCGTGCCTACTCCCCTTCTATCGGCGGTAGTCGACGTCCCCTGGAGGGTTGAGGTCGGAGCAGTCGACGAGCACGGTTTTGAAGGAATCAGTCTCGAGGGCGCGGCCGCCCGCGTCGGGTATGGCGCCCCAGGCGCTGCGGGCGAGCACGACGGGATGGCTCCGCGTGCCGTCGTACGACGCGGCGAGCACGGGGTCCGGGCAGGCCAGCAGGCGCTCGATCGCCCGCGGATCGAGGCCCGGGCCGTCCGCAAGCACCACGACCGCCCGGGTCACGTCCTCGCCGAGTGCCGCCAGGCCGCAGCGAAGCGAGGCGCCGGGGCCCGCGTCCCAGTTTTCGCACTGCACTACCCGAGCTTGTGTTGAGTCAACACAAAGTTCGTGCGCTCCTTCGACCACGACGATCTCGTCGACCGGGGCTGCGGCGAGCGCGGCCAGCACCGCCGGGAGGAGCTCGCGCTGCTTGACGCCGCCGTACCGCGACGACGCGCCCGCTGCGAGGACGACCGCGGCGATCAGTGGACCGTCAGGGTGGCTTTCTCGATCTCGACCGTCTCGGTCGGGACGCCCTGCCCGCCGCTCGAGGGGTCGCCGAGCTGGCCGATCTTGTCGACCACCGCCTGGCCTTTCGCGATCGTGCCGAGCACCGCGTAGTCGGGCGGCAACTGCGCGTCCTGCGTCGTGACGACGAAGAACTGGCTGCCGGAGGTGCCCGGCGGCTCGGCGCCGGTCTTCGCCATCGCGACGACGCCGAGCGTGTAGCGCGTCGAGGCCGGCGGGATGTCGACGGTCGTGTACCCGGGGCCGCCCGAGCCGCTGCCGGTCGGATCGCCGCCCTGGATGATGAAGCCCGGCACGATGCGGTGGAAGATCGTGCCGGTGAAGAAGCCCTTCTGCACGAGACTCGCAAACGACGCTGTCGTCGCGGGCGAAGTCTTCACCGCGAGGCGGATCGTGAAGCTGCCGCAGTTCGTCGTGATCCGCACGTCATAGGTCTTCGTCGCGTCGAGGGGCTTCGTCGGCTTGCTCTCCGTGCGCGCCTTGCCGGCAGGTGCCGTGACTGAGAGGCAGCCCGCCGCGTCGGTCGTCGTCTGCTGCGTTGTCGTCGCCTTCTTCGAGCTGCCGCAGGCCGCGAGGGCGAGAACGACGAACAGTAGAGGCGTGATGTGAAACGCACGCGCACCCGTGGCTGGTGGCTCAGACACGGCGCATCTCGCCGCGCCTTTCAAAGACGTGGTCGGGCTTGAAC
>Ga0247668_1000444_pt1 | contig 10156 bp, 9 predicted proteins | sample CNK09_metaG_FD_182737 | JGI IMG/M metagenome (GOLD analysis project Ga0247668, IMG submission 182737) | Soil microbial communities from Purdue University Martell Research Forest, Indiana, United States - CNK09 | ecosystem: Environmental > Terrestrial > Soil > Temperate forest > Bulk soil | place...
GGTGCTCAAGCGCGTGGTGCAGGAATTGGGTGACAATAGTTTGCTGGCGAATGCGCTGGTGGCAACCAACTCAGCTCTGCCCATCACCGTTAGCGGAGCCGCCGCCCCCGATCTCGAATTCATCGTCCGCGAGGCGCCGCCTTACCTTTACATTTTGGCGTGCAAACGCGAAGGGACGACGGTCAACGTGACCTTCAGCGGCTTGCCGGCCTCCACGGGCAACAATGGAGAACTGCTCTACGAATCTCCCCGCGCGGTCCTGGCGCAGAACGGCCAGTTTAGCGACTGGTTTGGGCCGTTCGAGGTGCACGCCTATCGCTTCTACAACACCAATCAGGTCGTCGCACAGACCAATCACTTGATTCTCTACGAGCCCTTTGACTATGCGAACATCGGCGGCCCGGTCAGCAGCAACACGCCCGCGAATTGGTCGGCCAACGGAAGCGGAGCGAATGACCTGAACGTGACCAGCGGCAGTCTTGCGTATGCTGGCCTGGCGGCGCCGGTTGGCAACAGCGTGACCAACGGCGGGGCGGGGCTTGGCGTGCGGCGGCTGTTCGGCGCGAGTCTGACCAGCGGAGCAATTTATTTTTCGGCGTTGTTCAACATCAATAATCTCGGCTATGGCGCGTGGAATGGGGCGGCAGCACAAGTCGGCGCGTTAACGGCGATTGACAACACGAGTTTTCGATTGGCCGTGATGGTGCGCTCGAACAGTGCTTTGGGCTACGTGGTCGGTGTGCAGAAAGGCGGCGCGGGAGCAAACTCGACCTTTGACGGCACCGAATACCATGCCGGCGATACGCTGTTTCTGGTCGGGAAGTATGATTTTAACGTGTCGCCCAACGTGGTTTCGCTCTGGATCGATCCGAGTCCATCCACCTTTGGCGCGGCCGTTGACCCAGCCGCGGGCTTCATTTCCGCGAGCTCAGGGACGGATGGATTCACCATTGATCGTTTCAACATGCGGCAGAATACAGCCTCGAGTGTTCCTGCGGCAATGCAGTGGGACGAACTGCGGGTCGGCGCGTCGTGGTCGGATGTAACACCCGTTCCATCGCCGACCGGCACAACGCTGACAGGTTTGAGGCAACTCAGCGCCGGTGCATTTCAGTTCGCCTACACAAACACGACTGGGAGCGCACAGGGATCGAGCGTGTACGCCTCGACGAATTTAATTGAATGGGCACCGATCGGGAACGCCGTTCCGATCGCGCCGGGGCTGTACCAGTTTACCGACACCACGACGACGAATTATTCGCACCGGTTTTATCAACTGCGCTCGCCGTAAACTAAACGTCAATCACGGGGCCGTCGCCGCCGCCAGGTTTGTCCGGAGGATGACGTTTTCCGCGACGGACTTCGATTCGTGTGTCGCCGCTGCCCGTAAGCGTGTTGAGCAGCAGCGTCACGAGGCTGATGACGAGCGCGCCCCAAAAGGCCGCGCTAAAGCTGTCCACCCGAAATTGCGGCACGAGCGTGCTCACCAGGAGCAGCAGGACCGCATTGATAATGACGCGAAATAATCCCAGGGAGATGATCACAAGCGGAAGGGAAAGCAGGGTCAGGAGCGGGCGGACGAAGGTGTTCAGAATGCCGAGCAACAAAGTGGCCGCAAGCAGGCTTTGCCAGACCTCACAATGAATGCCTCTGACGATTTGAGTGGCAACCAGGACGGCCAAGGTGCAAATCAGCCATTGCTGCAAAAAGCCTTTCAGTTGCGCGGGCATCGTTACATTAATGGTTCCAGCTTCTTTGGCGAAACATCAGCTCAGTGATGGTGAGATAGTTCTGGACCAAAGGCAAGCAGGCAGATTAAGAGTAAGATTACGATCAAGATTAGGATTAACAGTGAGAGTAAGAGAGTATGGAGTCCCGGCTTTAGCCGCCTGGGCATCCGTTGTTGCGAGCATGGAAACTCGGTGGTGGGTGTTAACCCCATTTGTGACCAGACTGTTTCGTAACTAAAATGCTGCGTGACTTTTAAAGCACACATATCTAAACTCCCAAACCAAACTAGAAAGGCTTAAATTGTATGGACAGCAGATCGCAAACCGAAAAAGAGCACACCCACCGCGCAATCGAGGAAGCCCGCCAGGCCGGCCAACACCTCCAGGCCGGCGCCAGCGAAATGGCCGAGGCTGGCCGTGAAACGGTCCGCCGATTCGGCGACGCCTGGGAGAACGCCAAAAACAATATCCAGGAAAAAGCCGTCACGAGTGTCAAGGCGACGGACCGAGTCATTCGAGATCATCCCTATGAATCGATCGGCATCGCTTTCGGAGTGGGTGTGCTAATCGGTGTGCTCATCAATCGAAAATAAGCTAACATGTTCAATTCCGAGCCCGCTTCGCCAGGCCTGCTGACTTCAGTGCGAAAGCTCCTCGACACCGGTTTAGCCTCAGTGCAGAACCGGGCTGAGCTTGCCGCGGTGGAATTCAAGGAAGAAAAAGATCAGGCGATTGAGTTGATGCTGTGGGCGATGGTGGTCTTCTTTTTTGCGATGATGGCCGCAATCATGTTGACCGCCACGGTTATCTTCGCATTTCCGGGAGATCAGCGGGTCTATGTGGCTGGCGTGTTCGCGTTTCTTTACCTGGCCGGCGGGGTCTGGGCCTTCCTGGGGTTGAGAGCGCGCCTGAAGAAACAGCCCGTTCCATTCTCGGCCACCGTGGACGAAATCAAGAGAGACCGCGAATGGCTGACAAAGTGAACGGGTTGGCGGAACGGAAACGCGAATTGCTCGCCCGCAGCGAGTTGCATCGGCAAACTTTGCAAGCGGAGTTTCGAAATATCGAAACGGCCACCGCCTGGGTGCCCAAAACCGTCCAGATGGTTCGTGCGGCGTATCCGGTGCTGATGCTCGCGGCCCCGTTATTGGGCTATGCCTTCGCGCGAAAGAAACGGCGGCCTTCGAATGGAGAAGCCCCAGCCCCCTCGTCGCGCGGGATCGTCGCCAGTGCCTGGGCCGGTTACAAGCTCTTTCGCCGGATCAAGCCCCTTTGGGATGGGCTGCGTACCTGGAAGAGTTAGCAAAGGTCGCTGAAAAACGGGGTGGAAACCCCAATAGCGATTTTCCTGATCGAGCGTATTATTCGGATAGGGATTAGCAGGGATTAAGGCGCTGGCCGGGCAAGGAGGAAAAAATGGGTGTAGGTTTTAAGGCGGGAACCGGCCAGCGCCCGTAAAGCTTCTGCCTGATTTCAGGTTTCCCCTCCAGTTCCTGGCAGGAGCGAGCATACCGCCCCCCGCAGTGGGGCGTTTGGCCTAACGGCCAGCCTTGCCTTTGCTCGCTCCTAACAGGGTACTGGAGGAGAACCGAGTTCGGTTCTCCTTCTCCTCGATGGAAAACCTTCTGCTGCTTGCCCACGACCTGTTTGAAACATTTTCAACTGTTAGCGCCTGCAATGCCAATTGTTCCTTTGGCACGCACAACTGTTAGCGGGGGAAACACCCCATGGCACGCAACCGGAGTCGGCTTAGAGTCATTTCTGTAAGGTGAACACAAAAGCAAAGTAAAGGGAAAAATCGTATGACGATGAAAAGCTTGTTAGTGATTATCACAGGATTGGGTCTGGCTGCCAGCGCAGCCAAGGCGGCGCCGTTGGGAATGCGGTATGACGCGGATACAGCCGATAAATTCCCGCCACACGAATTGAGCCTGGACCTCTTTGGGACGTATGCGGGGAAGGACCGCTGGGGTGGCCACAAATTCCTCGATTCCTCAGGCAACCCCGGCAAGGACGACCAATGGGGGGGCGGCGCGGGGTTAAATTTCTTCCTGACCCGCTTCGTGGGTATTGGAGCCGATAGTTACATTGAAGAATGGAAATGGCCGTATCGCGTCAATGGCAGCCTGATTCTGCGCTATCCCCTGCCCCAGATGGGAGGGCTGGCGCCTTATATCTTCGGCGGCGGCGGCCGTGAATTCAAATACCTGACGCAATGGACCTATCATGGCGGCGGCGGGCTTGAATTCCGATGGAACCGCAACGCGGGAGTTTTCGGCGACGTGCGCCGCGTCTTTTCCGATCGAACCAGCGATTTGGACTATACTTTAGCGCGCGCCGGTTTGCGACTCAGCTTCTAAACCGCATTTCAACTCAGCGCAGGACGCCGGGGGAAGTCTGATTCTCCCGGCCTCCTGCTTCGATCGGCTCTGCCTCCTGAGTCGTGGCGCTCTGCTCTTTGCTTTCCCCGGAATGGAGTGGCCAGATGTGGAAGCCGCCGCGTCCGAAGATGCCGATTTCCCAGGTGCCCCAAATCCCTTTGCCTTCGCGAAACCCGCGATAGAACACGTCATGTGCGCCCAGATAACTCTTTGTCCAATGGCATTCCTGATTGGCCGGATCGTAACGGCCTCTGATGGCAAACGGCCCAACATTATCACTCCCGCTTCCGGTCATGTTGCCATTGGCAAAGGTGAGATCGAGGTCCATCCGGTATTTCTCCTTTGCGCCGGAGTACTTGTAAAACCCAATCCACGGCCCTGAAGGAAACAAATCGTCGCTCACGTCATGAAAAGCTTCAAGAACCTTTGGCGGCGGCCAATGATTTCTTAAGATTATGCAATAGTTCGTCGGCATTCCGTCCATCTTGCTCAGGCACCAGTTCTTTATAAGTCGTGAGCGTGCTGACGGCGGCGGCCAGTTCGTTGTTGATTGCTTGAACGAGCGCCAGGTTGAAATACACATTCGCGAACGTCGGATCGACCTGGGCCGCCATTTCGTAATGGATTTGTGCCAGGCGGTAATCGTTCAGATCGAAATAGAGGTTGCCGAGGTTATAATGGGCTTCAGAATGACGCGGGTCGTATTTCAAAGTGTTCGTGAAACAATCGAAGGCTTTGGTGGTGTTTCCCTGTTTGGATTCAATGATGCCTAGATTGCAATAGGCATCGGCGACGCAATCCTGCTCCTCGATCGCCCTCCGGTACAACTGAGCGGCTTTCAAGTCGCCTCGCTCATCAAACATCAGTGCTTGCTCGAAACGTCCCAGGTCGGGGAGGAATTCCAAGATCTGCGCCGTGGGCTGGGAAAAGAGAACTAACTGATCCGGGTTCTCGGCCTTCGTGCGTTTGCGGACCCGCCTGTAACCGAGTTTCGCCGCTTGAACGGGAAATTTTATGATTTGTCCCATTCAAGCCTTCACCGCTGATATTAAGCCACCTGTTTTTTCGCCTTCGCCGGCTTGGCTTCGACCGCCTGCTTTTTCTCGCCTTTGGCCTTTTCCATCGGCTTCTTCTGCGCTTTTGTCCGCTCGATGCTCTGCTTGAGCGCGGTCATAATGTCCACCACCGGCTTTTCCTGTTCCGGAACGCTTACCACTTCTCTTCCGGCAATTTTCGCCTCAATCATCTCCCGCAATGCATCCCGATAGCGATCGGTCAAATCCAGTTCCTTGAGAGTCGAAGTCATCGAGTCCACCAAACTGAGCGAGAGTTTTAGTTCTTCTTTATTCGTCTCCTTGTTCTCGATCTGTGGGACGTTCTCCATCTTTCGCAGCTCCGTCGGGTTGCGCAGTTTGTAGAGGACGATGCCGGTTTCCAAAGGCGAAATCATCACCACTTCCTCGCGGTCGCGAAGGACAACTTTCCCGACCCCGACCTTGCCGCTGGCCTTGAGCGCCTGGGCTAACAATGAGTAGGTCTTGGCTGCGACCAGGCCGTCCGGGCCGGCAAAATAGGGCGATTCATAAAGGGTGGGATGAACTTCGCTGGCATCGATGAATCCTTCGATTTCGATCACTTTGGTGCTCTTGAGTTTGATCTTCTCCAAATCCTCCGGGGACACGATCACGAATTGTTCGGGCTCGTACTGGTAGCCCTTGACAATCTCTTCCGAGGTCAGCGTTTTTCCGCACTTCTTGCACTTTTTCTCGTAACCGACGGCGCCGTTATCCTCCTTGTGCAACTGGTTGAACTTGATGGCGTCTTCCGTGTCCACCGCGTTGTAGATGCGGATCGGAATCGTGACCAGTGAAAATCGGATGTGGCCTTTCCAAATGGATCTCATAACTCACCTCGGCTTGAATGGTTGAAGGTTGCGTCCTTGAGGACGGGTATTGGGGCGGCGTTGGTTACGTTCATATGTTCGGATACGGAGCATGACACTTGCCAATAATCGGCTTTATACAAAGGTCAAATCCGGGCGCAACCGGACAAACACGGGCTCTCTTAAGATGCCGTCTTTCGTTAATGAAGCAAATTGCACTTCGCACATTAGTTTCGGCGCAACCCAGACCGAGCGCGCATCATCCAGCGTTTTCTCTTTAAGGGGTCTGGCAATCGGTGTCAACTTGTTTAATTCGGCAAAAACGGCCCTGATCGTGTCCTCGTCAAAGCCTGATCCGACCTTCCCGATATATTTCAATTTGTCGCCATCGGCTTGCGCGAGGTGGAGCGCGCCGAAACTTGGTTGCCGATCCCCTTTGCCGCGCGTGTAGCCGATGATCGCACACTCCAGTGTTTGGCGCGTTTTGATCTTCAACCAGGCTTCGCTTCGTTTTCCGGGCTGGTAGGTGCTGTTGCGCTGTTTGGCCATGATGCCTTCCAAGCCCATTTGTTTCACCGCTTCGAAGAACGCCGCTCCGTCTTCGACAAATTGACTGACACGATACACAGAATCTTTCTTAATCGCGTCCTCAAGCCATTCGCGCCGGCGGGTGAGAGGTTCGTTCATGATCGCCCGCCCATCGAGGTAAAGACAATCGAACACATAACACATCGCAGGATATTTAGCCTTGGCGCGCTCAATCGACCCGTCGGCAGTTTGCTGCATGCGATAGATCACATTTCTGAAATCAGGTCTGCCATCCGCTTCAAGGCAGACAATTTCCCCGTCAAACACGGCTGACGTTGCGCGAAAGGCCTGCTCCGGAACCAGCAGTTCAGGGAATTGCCGGGTGATGTCGAGCCCGTTGCGTCCATGAACCCGCACTTCGCCCTCATCCAGAAAAATCACCGCGCGAATGCCGTCCCATTTAACCTCAAAAACGTAATCATCCGAACTGGGCGGTTTGAGGGCGGGCCGTGCCAGCATCGGTTCGACGCGAACACGCAGCCAATCGGTTTGCGGAGTATCGACACGTTCGAGAAGCCACTGATTTTCCCGGGTGCGATGAATGCGATATTCACCGTTCAACTCGCGCGATTGCAGACGAAAATAAAATCCATCCTTTTTCTCCCTGGTGATTTCGTGACGTCCCTGGGCGAATTTCCACATCATCCCGCCGCCGTATTCGCCCTTGGGGATTGCGCCTTCGAAGTTCACGTAGTCGAGCGGATGGTCTTCGACGCTAACAGCCAGCCGTTTGATGCCGGGACGCGGCGGCAAGCCTTTCGGAACCGCCCACGATTTTAAGACCCCGTCGCGTTCCAGCCGCAAATCATAATGCAGCCGCGAAGCATGGTGCCGGTGAACCACAAAGGCGCTGCCCTTTCCCATGATTTCCGCCGGTAGCGGCTCCGCAGTTTTATCGAAACTGCGTTTTTGGGAATAGCTTTCAAGCTGGGCGGGTGTCTTGTAAGTCCGTGCCGTCCTCCCTCTCCCATCATGGGGCGACTGTTGGGGCGAGGGGTGAGAATCGTCGATGGTTTCCGAATCACCGCTCCTTCTCCCTCTCTCCTTAAGGGGAGAGGGTTGGGGTGAGTGGTCGGATTGTTCGATCGTTCCCGGATCGCGAATCGGTCGTTCGGAAGCGGGAGCAGCAGAGCGCGCTGGTTTGTTGGCACCCCTCACCCCGGCCCTCTCCCCTTTGCCCGCCTCCACTTCGTTCCGGCGCGGTCGTGCCGAAGCTCCGAGCGAAGGAGGAAGGGGAGAGGGAGAACGACTCACGGCTCTTTCCGTGTGAATCGGCATCGCATACGCGCCCATCGCCTCCCACGGGTCACCCTCTTGCGCGATGCGCTGTGGAACGCTTTGCAAGTTGAATACCGCCGGACTATCCAACGAACCCAATTCCTCCCATTGCAGCGGCGTCGAAACAGGCGCTCCCGGCGCTCCTCGCACACTGTACGCAGCAACGATAGTCTGTGATTGCCGGTTGCGATAAATATCGAGCAGAATCTTGCCCTTTCGATAATCCTTTTTTATCTGCAAGGTGAAGATCGAAGCATGTGCCTCCACAAATGGCTGGGCCACAGCTTTCGCTGTTTCAAAGCCTTTGGAAAAATCCCACTTTGGCTCGATAGGTGTTACGATGTGCAAGCCTTTGCGGCCCGTCGTCTTGACAAATGGATGGTAGCCAAAACTTTCAAGGTGTCCTTTGAATTCGAGCGCAAATTCTGCGAGCTGCGGAAATTTGAAATTCTCCGGCGGATCGAAATCGTAAACGATGTAATCCGGTTTATCAAAATGCGGCGCGCGTGAATGCATCTGATGCAGTTCAACGCAGGCCAAATTCGCCAGCCAAACCAGCGACGCTTCCTCGGTCGCGATCACGTAATTGACCTTTTCTTCGCCGAGGACCACGGATTCCAGCCAATTCGGCGCCCACGCAGGCAGGTTCTTTTGAAAGAATGATTCGCCGCCGACGCCGTCCGGATACCGTACCAGCGACAGCGGACGACCTTTCAGGTGCGCCAAAATCGTCGGCGCAATGGTGACGTAATATTCGATCAATTGCGCTTTAACGATATGGTCGTCCGGGAACAGAACTTTCGCCAAATTCGACAACTCCAGTCTCCGTTTGCCAACCTGCGCGATTTGAGAGGTGCGTGAGGGCATCAAGTCTTCGCCTTTTTCGCCGCGACGCGGCTGGCGGGCGTTTTCAGGTCTTGCTTCTTGATCAGCCGCCAGCGTTTCAGTTGTTCCGTGTCAAGTAGCACCAACAAAAACGTATCGCGTTTTCGACGAAAAGCGAGAGCGGAGCAGGCTCTGATTCTTTCGGATCCCCACACACATAGCCCAAGCGCACAGCACGCGCACCTTCGGCGACGAGACACGCTGAGGCGTGGACATCAGACGGGCCATGACTTTGGACCTTGGACTTTGGACTATCATTGTCTTCCTACCACCTCCGGCCACCGATCAGTCCTGGTCGCACTCCGCCAGCAGCTTTTGATATGTTTCTTTGGCCTGGTCGTAAGCGGTCCTAGCGTCTTCCTTTTCCGCGGCTTTGATGAAGCGATCCTTTTGCGAGAAACATTGTTCGACACCTTTGAGGCACCACTCAGCACTGCGCCGGGAGGCGCGAATCGGTTTGTCATCGATCAGCACAAAAATCGGGTTGGTGTGAGAGGACGGCAAGATACGCAGGGCCAGCCAACTGCTGCGCGCAATCGGGACCTCGAAGGCAATGTCCCGGATTTTGCCATCCGCCACGAGATTTTTGCGCGCAACGGGATAGCCGTTAACGATGAGTTCCACGGGCACTTCGCGGGATTCGCCGATGCGGGCGCGTTCAATATCCCAATAGGGCTTCTGGTCGAAATGGCGCTTTTGCAAATCAGGGTTTGGCTTCTCATTGAGCAATGCGCTGACTTTGGCAGACACTTTCACCGTGTCGCTCTTCGCCAACCTGAGTTCGCTGCCATTTTCGCCCATGGCCAGATCGTTGGCCTTGAATTCCAGCAGATGGCTTTTGCCGTCGCTAACATAGTTATGCCCCTGGCGAATGCCCTCGCACCACCTGTCGTAATCGAGTTTGCCGTCCAGCTTCACATAGGAACGGCCCAGGCCGACTTTTTCGCCGTAGATGCACGGGAAATCGGTTTCGCCACTGATCCGGGTGCGAAAGCCGACGTTCAAAGTGTGATACCAGATATTCAGTTCCCAGACCGATGGGGTATCGACCATCGACAGAAAATCAACCGCAGGCACAGGCTGGCCATTTGGGCCGGGCACTTGCTGGGTGACATCGATGATGTATTCATTGGCGCCGATGCCGCTGAAAGGCGGGACAACATAATTGGGCAGTTCATCCGTTTTGACTTCCAGCCCCCATCCCGAGTGAGCGGGACCGCAGACGGCGCCTTGCTTTTTTGCCCAGCGCAGGGTGTTCAGGCAGAGCGTTGGCCAGTGATCTTTTGAATCGCCTCCCGGATAGATTTCGTCTTTGAGCCGCAGCAAGACGAGGTGCCCGGACTGATGCGAGCCGAAGCCCGAAACCTCGATGTCATAACGCAGCAAGTAGGGATATTGGGAAACTTTGTCCA
>Ga0247668_1000445_pt1 | contig 10153 bp, 1 predicted proteins | sample CNK09_metaG_FD_182737 | JGI IMG/M metagenome (GOLD analysis project Ga0247668, IMG submission 182737) | Soil microbial communities from Purdue University Martell Research Forest, Indiana, United States - CNK09 | ecosystem: Environmental > Terrestrial > Soil > Temperate forest > Bulk soil | place...
CTATTCGTGGTGCCGAACTGGTTGCTGACCTTGGCCGAGTAATTTCCCATGTCAGCATCCTGAATACTGCTAACGGTCAGTGTGCCGGTGGTGGCGCCGATGATTTTCCCGCCGTCAGCCAGCGGGTTGCCTTCTTTGAACCACTGATAGGTAAAAGGCTCGGTGCCAGAGGACGCGACGTTGAAGATAGCCTGTTCGCCGCGCTGGAGGGCCGAACCAGTGGGTTGTGAGGCAATGACGGGGGCCATGTCTGTAGGTAAGATATTAGTAGCGAGCGCCAAGCTGGCCGGGTAGGCACGCACACTCAGAATTCCGCCGGTGGGAAGCGTGTGATACCAGTAGCTCAGGGTGCAGGAGATGTTCGTGTTCATTGCCGGCAGAACCTGCTTAATTGAGTTGGCGACAGAACCTGAGCCGGTGGCAACGACGTGCAGGCTGGAGTTGCCCGAATGAGTGTAGGTGTTCGTGATCACGGAGCCACTCATGCCGGTCGGAACTGTCCAGGGACCGCTCAGAGCAGATTCAAAATCGCCGTTAGTGATCAGGTTGATTCCGGCAAAAGGGCCGGACAGAGGGACTAACGAGACATCATCGAGATAGGCCTCGCCGGCAAACTGCATGAAGATCAGCAGGTTGGTTCCGAGGCTGTTGCTGGCGGCGCCAATATTTCCGGTGAAAGCCGCGAAGCGCCAGCCAAAATCGCTGTAAAAGTTCAATCGAGCCACTCGGCTCGTTGATGAGTTGTAAGGATTGGTCACGACCGCCGAGTAATCGCCGACTTGACCGAAGCCGACATTGCTCAAGGAGAGCACCGCGCTATTGGCGCCGGGAATGATCGTTCCGTTGAAGAGCCATTGATAACTGATCGGGGAACTCCCAGCGGCGCTAACAGTGAAGCTGGCGTTGGTCGTCGCGTTTGGCCCGTTGGGAAGCCGCAGAGTCTGGTTCTGGGGATGACCAGTAATCACCACTGACACCGCCCAATTCGTCGGGTCATTGCCGTAACCGGTGCGGCTGAAGCGATGGAGAAAAGCGCCTGTGAGGAGCGTCGGCCACGGCGGCTGGTCGGAATAGCTGACCTTGTCAACCAGGATGTAGTAAACGGCATTGGCATTGGGGCTGTTCGTCGGCTCCGGAACATCAGGACGCGCCAGTTCGATACTGTCACCGGAGTTGTCCAAATGGCCATCGAAAGGACCGAACAATGGCATCGTTGGCGCAATGGTGTTATCAACTCTGAACTTGTCTGCGGCGACCGGGTCCGCCGGATTAAACGGCACAACCAGAACATGGCCGGAAGGCGGCAGGATCACATTGGTCGGGAAAGTATAATCGATCCCATCCCGCAAGTGCCAGGTGTTCGTCGGAAAGTCCGGGTCAAAGAGCGGCTGGTCCACTGCGGTAATGTTCTCCAGTTCAATGAACTCATCGATTTCATTGTTGCTGAAAACACTGAGAACGTCCGGCGGATGAAAATTGATTGCAGAGATGACAATTGGGCCAACTTTAGGGCCAGTATTGGCGAAGCCGAGGGAAGGTGTCGCCTGAGCCGGGAAATGCTCCTCCCCAACGCTATTGATGTACCGGCCAAAGGTAACTCCGTTGGCTTGCGCGCCGAAATCGAATCCATGAACGTAGCCGGTCAGGTTCGTGATCGCGTCGCCGGAGAAGAGGTAAACTTCCTCTCCATGGGAGCTGAGATTAAATACTACTCCGAATGAATTGCTGGCGTAAAAGACAAGGTAGCCATTGGCGGCGATCGTGGCGCCATCCGGAATGCGGAACTGCTTTGGCTGATTGAAATCATCCGTGAGAAACCAGCCGCCAATATTTACGACCACGTTATTCGGATTATAAAGCTCGATCGCATCAGTCAGAGGCGGATCGGTGTGAGTCAGAACCTCATTGACCAGGATTGGCGTTTGGACCGCCACTGGAGGATCGGTCAGACCCGGGGAGCCTCTCTCATGGGCGCTGGGACGCCAACTGCTTTTTTGATCCCATGTGTTCCAGGGAGCGTTTTCATCCACGATGACCAGTGAAAACCCTAAACCGTCCGTGATCGGGTACCAGCCGTTGTGGTATGTGAAATCGAGCACTTTTTCGCCGACGGCGTCGTCGATTCGCAAATTCTCTCCGCTGTTATCAAGGGCGCCGATGTACTGGCCGGCAATGCTGAAACCGCCGCCGTAGCGGGCGGTGAAGCCAGCGATATTTGCCACGACCAGCACCGTTTCTCCGGGAGCCAAATTGGTCACGGCGCTTCCGGTGAAACCGAATTCGATCCCATTGGCAAAGTGAACTCCATTGAGGTTCAGCGTCACGTTGGTGCTGATGTTTTTCAGCTCAAGATATTCGTATTGCTCCTCTGAGCCGCTGGCGGCGCCAGGATCGCGCGGAGGATGATACATGACTTCGGTAACGCGCAGATACAATTGGGCCGGCGACGGATTCCCGGGATAAGTATTAGTCTGGGAATGGCCGTATTTGTCGGTGAGAATGATCGACTCGCCGCGCGCTGAGAGTTGGCCTTTAAACGGACCTTCCACATATAAACCCATCCCGCCCCTGGGCGGCGCGGCGCGATTACGAAAAGCCTTCTTATCCGCCACGACATAGACTGAGTTGGACGACGGAATCACTACTCCGCCCTGGAAGGTGTGCTCGACCGCGCCCGAAAGGGTCCAGCCGGAGATATCGACCGCGATGCGGTTGGTGTTGATTAGTTGAATATATTCCTCAGCCTGGTTGCCAGTAGAGGGATTATAATCCAGGGCGCCGACTAAAATGACCACATTTGTCGGCTGCGAGTTGGTAAAGTTGAGCAGGTCATTACCGGTAAGGCCCATCAATTGATTGAAGACAAACGTGCGCCTGGCTGGCAGATAGTTGGTCTTCAATTGCGCAAGAGCCTGAGGCAGGGTCCGCCAGTAAATGCTATTGGAGGAAAAAATTGCGGTCGCCCCGCCCCCCCAGGTACCCCACTTCGCGAGATCCAAAGCGCAGTCCGGAGCAAGGAGAGGGAGCCATTCATCGATCCGTTGTTCGTAGCGAAGTTGCTCGGCGGGAGTGCCGTTGGTCTGTTGCAATTCGTCCATGAGCGTGCGGCAGCGGCGCAGATACATCTGGTGAGTGGCATCGATCCCTCGGCCGGCAGGCATGTTCAGCACCACCTGGAAGACACCGTTGTTGTCCCAATTCCCCCAGATGCGATTGTTCGGATAGACGGCATCGTCCCAATAGGTTTGCGTGCTGGACCAGTTGCGGCCGAAGGAGAGATCCACGTCCCACGGGAATGCCTCCCACTCCCCTGTGCCATCGGAATCCCGGTAAAAGTAATAGTTCTTGTGGCAGCAATCCCAGTCGCTGGTGACACTGCGCGCGGCCAGCATGTTAAGCACTTCGGAGATATCGATATTGTCATACATGTAATTCGTGCGGGCGGAGAGCGACACGGAGGTGGCGGCAAAGGAATTAAACAGGGACACAAGGTCGGCATTGCCTTCCCACTTCCGCGTTTTCTTTTCTGCATTGTTATTCACACCGAGGCTTGCCTGCGAGACGTCCGTAAAGGTGACGTACATTTTGTAAAGCGCGCCGTTCGGGTCTCGGCCAATGCGCTTGAGAAAGTCGTCGCCTCCGTTTTCCACCATGCTCCAATCCCCGAAGAAACCGCCGTTGGTCTGGACGCGAATGGGGACATTGAAATGATAAGGCGACCCTGCGTCACGATAGGTATCGAAGGCCAGGATATTCTTCATGTGTGACTTGTCCGAATAAGTCGTCAGCAGGTTAATATCGCCGACCCGCTTGGCATCCGGGTTCCACAGAAAATGGTGATCCGGATCGAAGTCCAGGTCATAACTTTTCTTTAGGAAGTCCGCACCCGCGCTGGATTGGCCGTGACGATTGATGCCAATATTGTCGTAGAACTCGCCCAGATAAGAAATCGTGCATTGATAGCGGCCGAAATTGTCATTGTTCGCAGCATTCAAGGTAGCTGGAGGAATAAAGAGGTGCAAAACGGGCAACGGATTGGTCAGGGCCGGGTTCTGCACGACCGTACCGAAATATTGCGCGGAGAAGGCCGGATCGGGGAAGGGCGGCTGGCGCGTCAGGGAGTTCTGCGAGTCCGTGGCCGTCACGTAGTAGCGAACCATTTGCCCAACCGTAGAAATCGTGTTCGGAATCGTAGCTCCATAGATTCCGTCGCCGGCCGTGCCGTCACCGTGCAGTCCATCGTCCAGCATCACGACATTGGATTCGCTCCCGAACATCACACGATAATACAAACGCACCGTTCCAATTGGATTGATCGTTCGGACAACCCGCGCCGTCACCAGCAGATCCTGATCGTCCTTTGGCTCATTCGGACTGTGCGTGACATCCAGCACCAGCGGCCCGAGGTTCGTCGAACCAGGCCCGTTGATCGCCCCGGGCGTCGGTCCAGTAAAATACGCCCGGCCGGAGGTATCAATCGTTACCACCGTGGCGCGCAACTCCGCCACGACCAGAAAATCGCCATCACTGGCGCTGCCGTTCAAACCCTGAATGGCTAGCACATTCGTGCCGACGCGCAACAAATCGCGGGCGCGGCTTAGGCTAATCTCTTCAAACTGGCTCGCCTCGGCATCCAGACGCGAGGCTATAGCAACAGAGTCGCCGACCGGCATGTCCGGGGCGTTGCGACTGGCGACCGGCGTGCCGTTGAGGTAAACGATGATGCCGTCATCGTACTTCAATCGCAAGGTCAGGGTGTCAAAGCCAAGGGTGTTCGTGACCGTAAAGGGAATACGCAGATAGGCCGAGGCGTTGATGTTTCGCATCAGGGGGCCAACATCGGTCATGAATTGATTCGACAATGTGGTCGAACCCGAGATCGTCGCGTTGAGAAAACAGATGTCGCCGATCGAGTTGGTGGTGATGGTGCTGGGCCCGGGTTCAACTGTGAAATCAATCTGGTCCCCAACTTGGACTGCGAAAGGCGCGATGGTTTTGTTCGTCCCCGCGAAATCGCTGGCGGTGAGCGCGATAGTGTCGATTTTTGTCCCATTCAGAAAGACCTTCGCCACCGTTCCCTCGCCGGTCAGATCCATTTTGGCAAAATGCCAATCGATGGTGATTTGGCCGCTGATCTCACTGACCCAGCGCCGAATGACCCAGTGTTCCAGCGCGTTCGTCCCGGTTCCCGGAAAGAGATTGGGCCGGCTGATGAGTTGGCCCAACGTATCAAAAGGCGGCTCTCCATTAAACCAGTGCCACTGCGCGCCGTCCCAGAAATTGACGGCGCTCTGCGGCCCTCCCCCGCTGGGAAATGGCACGAACGGCGCATTGGAATACGTCGCGCTTGAATTCGTCTTGACCCAAAATCCATAAAACCAGCCGCCCGCCCCTTGCAGGCCATTGGCCGACCAATCATTAAAAGAATCAGCCACCACCGCGCTGTCCGCCGCCGTGCGGATGACCGCCGTAAACGTGGTCGTGTCGCAAGAATCGTTATCGGCCGCGCCGGCATCGATCACGAAATCGACCAGCGACCCCAAATTCACATTGACGATGATGGAGTACCCGATGCTGGTTCCGAAAACCGTCCGCTGAAAGACCTCGGTCCCGTCCACCAGAATCCGCCCAATCGTGCCATCGCCGCAGGTGCCGCTGACGCTGCTGCAGGCCAGCGTGCCCGTGATTCGCACCCGCCCGTTCGTCTCGCTCACCCATCGCCGAATGGCCCAATGGTTCGTCAGCGCGGGATTGCCATTGCTCCCGCTCGGAGAGCCGCCAGTGCTCGTGATTTCCGTAAAGGGCGGATTGCCCGCTGGCCAGTCCCATTTCGTACCATCAAAATAATTCGTGCTACTCAGCGTGTTCCCGGTGCCGCGTGGGAACGCCACGAAATCGTTCGTTGGATCGTAAATTTCATCACTGTCGGAAGTCTTGTCCCAGTATCCGTAAAACCAATTGTTCGCCCCCTGAGTGCCGCTGAATTCGGCCACCGAGTCCGCCAGAGTGACCGGTGCGAACGTTGCCACCGGGTCCGTTTCAAATCCAACTCCATTGATCACCGCCAACCAGGCTGAATCGTCATACTCCGGTAAGGTCCAGAGCGTATCCATGCTGCTGGTCGGCGGCACCGCAAACCGGGCCGGCGCGCCCGTGCTCACTAGCATCACGGGAGTTTGCACCACGGGCAGTCCGTAGGAAATATCCGTCCCCTGGATCGGAAAAGGATTATAGGCCGAAGCGACCGTTACCCCATCGGGATAGAGCAGGGCCAGGTACTCGCCGTTGCGCTCGAGCTTGAAATTCGTGTGCAGCGGCCGGCCCGGCGTGCGCCGGTTCTTGTTCGACGCGAAAACAATCAGGAACGAATTAGGCCCGATGTTGGTCTGTGGAAACTGCCAGGTGCTGCCGCTGTCCTTCAAGAACCACCCGTTGAGATCGACTGTGTTCGTGCCCGCGTTATAAATCTCGATCCAATCCTCAAAATCGCCGTCCTCATCCGCCAGCGTGCTCGTGTTCGAGGCCATCAGTTCCGTAATGAGCAAATTCGTCTGCGCCGACACGCTCACGACCGGCACCAGCAACACCAAGCCTGCGCAAAAAATCAGCGCGCGCCAGCGCGGAAACCCGACGGCAGGGATATTGGGAAAAGCCAGCGTTTCGAGGGAACGATTCATTGATTTCATAAACGTTAACCATTCGTAACAATCCGGTCCGGGCAAACAGCGCCGCGCGCCGTTCTTTCAACTCATTCCACGGCAATAGGAGCCGACATCATCTACTCTGGGACAGGTCTGGTATTTGCGGAGATCCTGAACGGCTCATTAAAAAAGTCAAACCTTCATTTTTGCTGCCACCACAGTCGAGTCATCCCTCCCCGCGACGGAATGAGGGGATTGCCATTGAATCAAAGCATGACACTGCATTCTTCAGCCCCAGCGGGGCGGCATGTTTATGGTATGTAAGGGCAAAAGGCAAAAGCTCCGTAGGAGCGACATGTAAACCGACCGCCTCGCTGGAGCTTTATGCTTCCACTCGACCCCTATAAACATGTCGCTCCTACGGAGCTTGAACCATTTCTTGATTCGATTCTATAAACATGCCGCCCCGCTGGGGCTGAACGACTCCTTCCGTCCTTAACTGTGATTTGTTGGTTTGCGCTTTATTCAGCTCAGCAAATCAGCCAGCCTATGACTGGCACGCCTTACCAATGACACGAGCCAGAGCAATTTCCGGAGCCATCGCGGTTTTGGCAGCGTCGGCGATTGGCCTCTACCTGCTCGTTCACCCTCATTTGCCTAAGAGCTCGGGCCTGGCGAGTGAGCGCCTGACCAGTTCTCCTCCGCAAATTCTTGTGCTGGACTCCTCCTCGGAACGCGGGCATCGGCTGGCACAGATTTACTGCCAAACCTGCCATCTCTTTCCAGAGCCAGCGCTCCTGGACAAGGCGACTTGGGAAAATGGCGCTTTGCCCGAGATGGCGGCATGGTTGGGGCTGACGAAACCGAAATTGGAAATCCGTCGTGATGGCGGAGTCATTACCGAGGCGGATGTATTTCCTCCGTCTCCCATTATTGCACAGGAAGATTGGGAGGCGATCCGCAGTTACTATAAAGCGGCCGCGCCGGAAAAACCACTGCCTCAGCCCGAGCGGCCACCCATCCAGCCGAATCTTAAACAATTCAGGGTCAGAGAACTCGCCTACCGTCGCGAGACACCCATGACGACGCTGGTGAAAATCGACTCCAACCGTCTCTACGTGGGCGATGCGATGACCCGAACGCTCGAGGCGCTCAATGCCGCCGGGGAGCGCGAATTCGCGGTCGAGTTCGACAGCGCGCCGACTAGCCTGAGAATTCAGAATGGCCTTCTCGATCTGACGCTGATCGGGCGGCTGTTTCCCTCCGACGACACGAAGGGGAAACTCCTGAAACTGCACCCCGAGACGGACGACATGAGAATCACAAAAGTCCTTGGCCAATTGCGGCGGCCCACGGACACGACCTTTGCTGACTTAAACGGCGATGGGCGCGAGGACTTTATCATTTGCCAGTTTGGGAACCGGGTCGGACGCTTCTCCTGGTTTGAGAATCTAGGCGACGGCAAGTTTGAAGAACACATCCTCCTGGACAGAGCGGGAGCAATCCGTTCACAGGTTTACGACGTGAACGGTGATGGATTGCCGGATATTTTTGTCTTGATGGGCCAGGGGCGCGAAGGGCTTTTCCTGTTCCTCAATCGCGGCAAAGGCGTCTTCGAACAAATCACCTTGATCGAGCAGCATCCGGCCTTTGGTTATTCCTATTTTGAACTGGTTGATTTCAACCATGACGGCCACATCGATTTGCTCACGGTCAACGGCGACAATGGGGAGTATCCGTCGCAGCCGAAAAATTATCATGGTATTCGAATCTATTTGAATGATGGGAAGAACAAGTTTTTTGAGAAGTGGTTTTTTCCGCTCAATGGCGCCTACAAAGCCATCGCTAGAGACTTTGACGGGGACGGGGACCTCGATATTGCAGCCATTTCCTTTTTCCCCGATTACCGGAAATCACCGGAGGAGAGCTTTGTCTATTTGGAAAACAAGGGCGATTGGAAGTTCGATGCTTACTCCTTCCCACAATCCACCGCCGGACGGTGGATTACGATGGATGCCGGCGACCTCGATGGCGATGGGGACATCGATATCGTCTTGGGTTCGCTCGTCCTCGGACCTCGCAGCACCTTCATTCCTGAGTCTCTTCAGGCGAGCTGGAAGACCAACCATTTGCCGATCCTCCTGCTGGAAAACGTGCAAGCAAAGTCGAAGAGATAGCAGAGCCGCAACGCATCCGGACCTCCGCCGCTCAAAACTTTAAAATGAGGAATATTGTATCCAGCCGAAAAAAGTCTTCACAGTTTGTCTTGGGCTCCGCTATAGTGGTCGCAATCATGTTGAAGATGAAATGGATTTTGGGCGCGGGCAGACACGATTCGCCCAGCGCACAAGGATTAAGATGCCAGAGGCCGGCGGCGGCTCGGTTCAGTTTATTCGGATATATTGCCGAGGCATGGGCGCTTAGACCGTGGTGATAGCCGGGCTGCCCGGAACGCGGCTGTTCGCACTAGTGATTGGTCTGGCCGCGCTGGCGTCCCCTTTGTTTGGTGCGGCGCAGAATTCTCAAGTGGCGGGTTCACGCCAATTTCCACCGGGCACGGTGACAAGGCTGGAGGACTTGCCCGCCAGTCAGTTGCGCACCCACCTGGAACGCCTGGCTGAAGGTCCACGCCAGCGCGCTTTGGAGCAATTGAAGAGCTTTCATTTCACGGAGCTGGATTTGGGTTCGCTCGATGTGGACGATGAAGGGGCGCTGTTCTATGCCGATCACTTCACCCTGGACCCGGCCGCCATCCCGGCCCAGGAAGAATCGGTGGTACCGGCACTGGCCCTGCCCGTGAGTCCCTTTCCCGTCAGCCTTATTTTCCATAGCCGGAGCGGCTCCTCCAACGTGCTGTTCCTGAACTTCGCGGGCGAGAATGTCACCAACACGCAATGGAATGCGTCGCTTGGACGCACTCTCATTCCGGCCATTGCCTTTAGCACGGATAACAATTACTCAACATTCAGCGATGCGGAGCAGCTTGCGATTCGGCGAATCTGGCAACGCGTTTCAGAGGACTACGCGCCCTTTGACATCGATGTCACGACCGAACGGCCTGTCACGTTTGGCATACGCACGGCCGAAGCGCTGATCACGCGAAGCACCGATGCGAACGGGGCGGCGAACCCATCCTCCAGCTCGGGTGGCGTTTCCTATGTGGCGACGTTTGCCAGTTCCAGTTACTTGTACTTTTTTCCGTCCTGGATCTACTTCGATAATCTTTCCAGCACCGATTCCTATATCGCAGAAGCGGCGGCACATGAAATCGGCCACGCCATGGGACTAAGTCACGATGGCCGCACGGATGGAACGCAGTACTACTCAGGACACGGCAGCGGGGACATCTCCTGGGGCCCGATCATGGGCGCAGCCTACGGCCGCAACGTAAGCCAGTGGTGCAAAGGCGAATATTACCTGGCCAATAATACCGAAGACGCTCTGGCGATCATCACGAGCAAGATAGTTTATCGAACGGACGATCACGGTAACACACCGCAGACGGCCACCCC
>Ga0247668_1000446_pt1 | contig 10146 bp, 6 predicted proteins | sample CNK09_metaG_FD_182737 | JGI IMG/M metagenome (GOLD analysis project Ga0247668, IMG submission 182737) | Soil microbial communities from Purdue University Martell Research Forest, Indiana, United States - CNK09 | ecosystem: Environmental > Terrestrial > Soil > Temperate forest > Bulk soil | place...
CAGCCGGTCGGCAAGCGCGGATAACAGGATGGCGTTGTAATCGTCCTTGTCCGCCTTGAACCGTGCCGCGATAGGCTCCTCGCCGTGCCCGGTAGTAACCACGAAGGCCCCGATGTGATCCTCTTTGCCGATCCCGGCCGGCGCGACGAAATCGGAAAGCGCCAGATTAGGCGTGTCGCGTTCGCGCGAGACCTGCTGGCGCAGCGTGTGGAACGCGCCAAGCCGCTTCTTGCGCGTCTCGTCCGTATAAAGAACGATGTCGTCGCCTTCCGATTCCGCCGGCCAAAAACCGATCGCGGCCCGGGCGGTCAGCCATTTCTCCTCCACGATGCGCTTCAGCATGACTTGCGCATCGGCAAAGAGCGAACGCGCCACCGGCCCCGCCTGCGGGTCGTCGAGGATGTCGGGGTAACGGCCTTTCATTTCCCAGGCCTGGAAAAACGGATGCCAATCGATATAGGGCACCAGCTCGCCCAAATCGTAGGCGTCGAAACTGCGCACCCCGAGGAAACGCGGCGCAGGCGGTGCATAGGACGCCCAATCGGGCGCAAAACGGTTAGCACGCGCCTGGCCCAAAGTCAGCCGCCGCTGCGGTCCACCCTTGTTGTCGTGCGAGGCGATGATCCGCGCATATTCGTTCCGCACATCGCCAATATAAGAGGCCCGCGTCTCTTTCGAGATCAGGGTCGATACCACGCCTACCGCACGCGACGCATCGGTCACATACACGGTCTGGCCGCGGGTATAATTGGGATGGATCTTCACCGCCGTGTGGATGCGGCTGGTGGTGGCCCCGCCGATCAGAAGCGGAATGTCGAAGCCCTCGCGCTCCATTTCGGCCGCGACGTGGCACATCTCATCGAGCGACGGCGTGATCAGGCCCGACAGCCCGATGATATCGGCCTTTTTCTCCCGCGCGATTTCGAGAATGCGCGCCGCCGGCACCATCACGCCCAGATCCTCGACGTCGTAGCCGTTGCATTGCAGAACCACGCCGACAATGTTCTTGCCGATATCGTGGACGTCGCCTTTCACCGTGGCCATGATGATGCGGCCGGCCGATTCGCGTTGCGCGCCCAGCTTCTCCGCTTCCATGAAGGGAATGAGATGGGCCACCGCCTTCTTCATCACGCGCGCGGATTTCACCACCTGAGGCAGGAACATCTTGCCGCTGCCGAAGAGATCGCCGACAACGTTCATGCCGGACATCAACGGCCCCTCGATCACATCAAGCGGCTTCTTGGCCCGCAGGCGTGCTTCCTCGACGTCCTCCATCACGAAATCGGCAATGCCATGCACGAGCGCATGGGTCAGGCGTTCCTCGACGGGAAGGCTGCGCCAGGCGAGCACCACTTCCGGATCGGCTTCCTCCCCGGATTTGCGATATTTCTGCGCCAGCGTCAGAAGACGCTCCGTCGCATCGGCCCGACGATTAAACAGCACGTCCTCGATGCCGTCGCGCAATTCAGCGGGAATATCCCCGTAAACGGGAAGATTACCGGCATTCACGATGCCCATATCCATGCCGGCCTTGATCGCGTGGTAGAGGAAGATCGAATGCATCGCCTCGCGCATCCGCTCATTGCCGCGGAACGAGAAAGAGAAATTCGACACGCCGCCCGACACATGCGCAAACGGCAGCCCCTGCCGAATACGGGTCACCGCATCGATATAGGCGTGGCCATAATCATTGTGTTCTTCAATGCCCGTGGCGACGGCGAAAATATTGGGATCGAAAATAATGTCTTCGGGCGGAAAGCCGACCCGATCGACGAGAATTTCGTAAGCGCGCCGGCAAATCTGGAATTTGCGATCGGCCGTATCGGCCTGGCCCTGTTCGTCGAAGGCCATCACCACGACGGCCGCGCCATAGCGGCGCACTTTCTCTGCCGCCGCGACGAAGGCCGCTTCGCCTTCCTTCAGGCTGATCGAATTGACGATGGGCTTGCCCTGCACGCATTTGAGACCCGCTTCGATCACGCTCCATTTCGAGGAGTCGATCATCACCGGCACGCGGGCAATATCGGGTTCGCCGGCGGCCAGATTGAGGAAGCGCGCCATCGCGGCTTCCGAATCGATCAGACCCTCGTCCATATTGATGTCGATGATCTGCGCGCCGCTTTCGACCTGGCCGCGCGCAATATCGAGCGCGGCCTCATAATCGCCCGCAGTGATCAATTTGCGGAACTTGGCGGAGCCCGTGATGTTTGTGCGTTCGCCGACATTGACGAAATTGATCTCGGGCGTCAGCGTGAATGCTTCCAGGCCCGAAAGCCGCAATTGCCGCGGCTTCTCCGGAACCTTGCGCGGCGGCAAACCGGCAACCGTTTCCACGAAAGCGTGGATATGTTCGGGCGTCGTGCCGCAGCAGCCGCCGACGATGTTGACCAGGCCTTCGCGCGCGAATTCGCCGATATGGGCGGCCATGGATTCGGGCGTCTCGTCATAGCCGCCGAACGCATTGGGAAGACCGGCATTGGGATGGGCGCTTGTCAACGTGTCGGCGATTTCGGCCAAGTCCGACACATAGGGGCGCAACTCCTTCGGGCCCAAAGCGCAATTCAGCCCAATCGCAAACGGAGCCGCATGGCGCAGCGAATGCCAGAACGCCTCGACGGTTTGCCCGGTCAGCGTGCGACCCGAAAGATCGGTGATGGTTCCGGAAATCCACACCGGCAAGCGCTCGCCGAGTTCGGCAAAAACCTCCTCAATGGCGTAAATCGCGGCCTTCGCATTCAGCGTGTCGAACACCGTCTCGATCATGATCAGATCGGAACCGCCCCGGATGAGGGCGCGCGTGGCCTCGGCATAGGTCGCAGCCAGCGCGTCGAAGCTGGTATTGCGGTAGCCGGCGTCGTTCACGTCGGGCGACAGCGAGGCGGTGCGATTGGTGGGGCCAAGCACGCCCGCGACGAAGCGCGGTCGATCCGCTGTCGACAATTCGTCGCAGACTTCGCGGGCGACCCGCGCTGCCGTTTCGTTCAACTCGCTCACCAGCGATTCCAAGCCGTAATCGGCCTGGCTGATGACCGTGGAATTGAAGCTGTTGCTTTCGATGATGTCCGCGCCTGCGTGTAGATAGGCGCGGCCAATTTCACGGATCACGTCGGGCTGCGTCAGCACCAGAAGATCGTTGTTGCCTTTCAGATCGCGCGGCGAATCGGTGAAACGGCTCCCGCGGAAATCCTTCTCCGACAGGCGGTAATTCTGGATCATCACGCCCCAGGCGCCATCGAGCACGAGAATGCGCTCGCGCGCGGTCTTCGTCAGCCATTCGAGCCGTTTCTTGCGTGCGATGTTCATGCCGCGACCGGTTTCTTCGCCGCCGGCTTGATGCCCAGAATGTTGCACACCGCAAACGTCAGTTCGGCCTGGTTCAGCGTATAGAAATGGAACTGATCGAAGCCTTCGTCCTTCAGTTCGCGCACCTGCTCGACCAGCACGGCGGAGGCCACCAATTTGCGGCTTTCCAGATCGTCATCTAGACCTTCATAGAGCGCGCTCAACCAGTCAGGCACGGTCGCGCCGCAACGTTTGGCCATACGTGACATTCCTTTGAAATTGGTGGTCGGCATCAGTCCGGGCACAATGGGAACCTCGATACCGGCTTTGCGGACGCGCTCGCGAAATCGCGGGAACGCATCAGGTTCAAAAGCGAATTGCGTGATGACGCGCGTGGCGCCCGCATCCACCTTTGCCTTTAGAACCTCGATATCCCATTCCAGCGACGGCGAATCGGGATGTTTTTCCGGGTAGCCCGAGACGCTGATCTCGAACGGCGCGATAGCGCGGATCGCCGCGACCAGTTCGGCGGTCGATTGATAACCAGCCGTATGCGGAGTATAGCTCTGGCCGGGTTCGGGCATGTCGCCGCGCAGCACCACGATATGGCGCACGCCGGCCTCCCAATAATCGCGGACGACGGCATTCACGGCTTCCTTCGACGCGCCGACGCAGGTCAGATGCGCCGCTGGCTTCAGTTCGGTTTCCTCGACGATGCGCTTGACGGTTGCATGGGTGCGGTCGCGCGTGGAGCCACCGGCGCCATAGGTCACCGAAACGAAATGCGGCCGCAACGGCGCAAGTCGACGAATCGAATTCCACAGTTGCGTTTCCATTTCGCCAGTCTTGGGCGGGAAAAACTCGAACGAAACGGCGCTCGTATCCGTGGGGACTGCCAGGCGTTTCAGGTTCATGCCACGGCCTCGATCTTCCTCCGGCGCGCTTTCACGCCCGGCGTTTCACCTACCCACACCATCACGGTCAACGCCTCCGCACAGGAGCGCGGCGCCAGCGAATCGGCGGCAACCGCTTTCAGCCCGGCGGTTTTGAACCAGCCCTGCACTTCGGAATCCGCAAAACCGAGCCGCCGGTGCGCATGCTCCGCCCGCAGGAATTCGAGCTCGTGCGGGGCGAAATCGGCAATCAGGATGCGCCCCCCGGGTGCCAGCACGCGAACCGCCTCGCGCAACGCCGCCTGGGGATCGTCGAGAAAATGCAGCACCTGATGAAACAGCACGGCGTCGAAGCCGCTTCTCTCATCGCCGTCGGCAAAGGGGAGCCGGTACACATCGCCGCGCCGCACCTGGCAATTCAAGGTGCCCGCCCGGCCCAGCCGATCGCGGGCGATGGCCAGCATATCGGGGCTGACATCGATGCCAATACCGCGCTTGATGTGGGGTGCGAGCAATTCGAGCATCCGCCCCGTTCCAGTGCCCGCGTCCAAAACCGTGTCCAGGGGGCCGCGCCCAAGCAGCCGCACGATCGCGGCTTCGACATCGTCTTCAGGGACATGCAAAGAGCGGATCCGCTCCCATTGCGGCGCGTTGGCGCGGAAATAGGCCGCCGCTTCCTCGGCGCGGGCAGCGCGTACCTGGGCGAGCCGCCTCTTGTCGTCGAAAAGAACCGGATCGTTCTCGGCATCGGCCAAGGCGGAAACCGCCCGCGCAAGCTCGGCCGCCTTGCCGTGATCGACAGCGCGGTAGAACACCCAGGCCCCTTCCTTGAACCGTTCGAGAAGGCCCGCTTCGCAAAGCAGCTTCAAATGGCGGCTGACCCGGGGCTGGCTCTGCCCCAGAATCTGGATGATTTCGCTGACCGTCAGATCGGTCTTGGTCAGGAGCAGCAGCAGGCGCAGCCTGGTGGCGTCACCGGCGGCACGCAACATGCCCAAAAGCTTTTCCATGCGGCCAGCCTTCCCGCCCATTTCGATCCTGATATAAACATATCTTTATATCATTATGCAAGACGGATTATGGGGCTTGTTTTTGGTCAATCTTCCGGCAAGCTCTGTATGCTAAACATGGTTACCAGGAAGGTGGGCACTGCGTTTCAATGCAGCCTCGCCGGTATATTCAACCAGGCAGATTTCAAGAAAATGAGTATCTACAAAGGGATAATAGGCGCGCTCGCGGCATGCATCCTGCTTTCGGGATGCGCCAGTATGGGCAATACCGAGGGCCCGCAGGATATCAACGACCCGCTCGAATCGTTCAACCGGGTGAGCTTCGATGCCACGCTGGCAGTGGACAAGGCGGTGTATCACCCGGTCGCCGACGGCTATCGCCGGATCTTTCCCGAGCCGGTGCGTAATACCGTCCGCAATTTCCTCAACAATTTGGATTCGCCGATCATCTTCACCAATGACATCCTGCAGGGAGAGATGGACCGGGCCGGGGTAACGCTTCTAAGGGCCGGGGTGAATACCACCATCGGTCTTGGCGGCCTTGTCGATGTCGCCTCCCGCTGGGGTTATATTCGTCATTATGAGGATTTCGGGCAGACTTTGGCCGTTCACGGCGTGGGCGAAGGACCTTATATCTTCGTGCCGCTGGTGGGACCCGGCAATCCGCGGGACATTCTGGGATGGGCAGTCGATATTGCCTTCGATCCCTTCACCTATGCCCAGTGGCGGGAAAAAATCTGGTACCAGGTCGGCCGGTCGGGCGTCGATTATGTGGATTTGCGCGCGCGCAACATCGAGACTCTCGATGAGGTCCAACGGACGTCGCTGGATTTCTACGCCTCGGTGCGGAGCCTATACCGGCAGACGCGCGACAACGAGATCCGCAACGGTGCCACTGAAGTTCAGGATTTGCCGGATTTTTAGCCGATTCGGGTAAAAAGAACGGCCGGGAACGAAGCTAAGTTCCACACGTTTTGCCACCTTACGGCCACAGATATTTTAAACGCTCGCTGGCCGAGGATGAATTTTGGAGAGCGCCATGGTTTCACGCGTGTTTGGGATTCCCCTTTGGGCGAATGTATTTTCCGCGCTAGCTTTGCTGGCCGGTGTCTTTCTTGCCGCGCCCGCAGCCTATGCCGCGGCCGCGAATCCGGCGGAGGCATTTGTCCAGCAGAATATCGATAAGGGTTACATCATCCTCAACAATACGTCGCTGTCCGGCGATCAGCGCCGTACGCAATTTCGCGATTTCATGCTGGGGCTGACAGATGTGAAGCGCATCGGCATGTTCACGCTGGGCCAATATGCCAATGGGGCTTCGAAAGCCGACGTCGACGCCTTTATCATGGCGTTCACCGATTATGCGGTCGCGGTCTATGAATCGCGGCTCGGCAAATATACGGGGCAGACGCTGAAGGTCACCGGGTCCGACGCACGCTCGGCGGACGATGTGGTGGTCAATGCCGATGTGGTCAATCCGCAGGCGCCGGCGAATGCCCCGCCGATCAAGGCCGCGTTCCGCGTGCGCAAGACCTCCGACGGCAAGCCCATCGTCACCGACATGCAGGTCGAAGGTATCTGGCTTGCGCTGTCGCAACGCTCGGATTTCACGGGCTTTCTGCAGCAGCATGGCGGCAGCATCACGGCCCTGACGGACAATTTGAAGATGCAGGTCCAGCAATTGCGGAATGCTTCGAATTAGCCGCCGGCCATTTGCTTGTCGACGAGGTCGTTGATCTTCTTGACGAGGCCAGCGGCACCCGAACTAGCGATCGTCGAAGCGAAATCCGCCCGGCGCACCGCAAGCTGGCTGACATAACCGTTCAGGTAGACATCCACGACCTTCCACTTGCCGTCGGCCAGGTGCATTCGATAGTTGAACGGCACGGTCTCCTTGTCCGTCGTCAATTTCGATTCGACGATCTTGTCGGTGTTGCGCATCTTGACCATCGGATCGACAGTGAATTTCTCACCGCCATAGGTCGCGAAATTCGCGGCATAATTCGAAATCGTCATCCGCTCAAAGGCGTCAGTGATCGCTTTGTGGTCCCTGTCGTTCAGTTTTTGCCAGGCCGGGCCAACCGAAAGCTGGGCCATGACCGGAAGATCGAAAGTCTCCCGCACAATCGGGGTCAATTGGTGATATCGGCCCTGAAGGCCGAGCTGCGAGCCCTGCTTCATCGTATCGACCAGAGCGGCATAGAAAGTTTCGACTTGGTGCGCGGCAGGGTCCGCCGCATCGGCGGCGCGCAGCGCCGGCGCCAGCATCAGCAGGACAGCGAGGGCTATCGGGAATCGAAACATCGCCATCCTCATATAACGCGTTAAAGTCAATCTTTACGCGATGATTGCGGCGGCATCGTGGTCCCGCCCAAGCGTGGACAGAGCCGTGGCGACGATCGATTTCGCGTCCAGCCCGGCGATTTCATACATATGCTCGGGCGTGTCCTGGTCGATGAAGCGGTCGGGCAGCACGAGGGTGCGGATTTTCAGACCGCGGTCAAGCAAGCCGTCCCAGGCCGCGAAATGCAGGATGTGCGAACCGAAGCCGCCGATGGCGCCGTCCTCGACGGTCAGCACGACTTCGTGATTCAGCGCCAGGCGCCGCACCAAATCCGTATCCAGAGGCTTCGCGAATCGCGCGTCCGCCACCGTCGCAGACAATCCGTAGCCGGACAATCGGTCGGCGGCCTTGAGACATTCGCCCAGCCGCGAACCGAAATTCACAATCGCGATGGAGGCGCCTTCGCGCAAGATGCGGCCCTTACCGATGGGAAGCACCTCTCCCACCGCCGGCAAGGCAACGCCCCGACCCTCGCCTCGCGGATAGCGAAACGCGCTAGGCCGGTCGTCGATGCTGCGTGCGGTCGCCACCATATGCACAAGCTCGGCCTCGTCTGCGGCCGCCATCACGACGAAGCCCGGTAGAGTCGCCAGATAGGTGATGTCGAACGCCCCGGCGTGCGTGGGGCCATCGGCGCCCACCAGGCCCGCGCGATCGATGGCGAAGCGCACGGGCAGCGACTGAATGGCCACATCGTGCACCACCTGGTCGTAGGCGCGCTGCAGGAACGTGGAATAGATGGCGGCAAACGGCTTGAAACCCTCCGCTGCCAAACCGGCAGCAAAGGTTACGCCGTGCTGTTCGGCGATACCGACATCGAAAAAGCGTTTCGGAAAGCGCTTGGCGAAGAGATCGAGACCCGTGCCGGACGGCATGGCCGCCGTGATGGCAACGATCTTTTCGTCGCGTTCGGCCTCCGACACTATCGCGTCGGAAAAAACCTTCGTATAGCTCGGCGGGCCGGCAGCGGCTTTCTTCTGTTCGCCGGTCAACACGTTGAACTTGGAGACGCCGTGATATTTGTCCGAGGACGCTTCGGCCGGCGGATAGCCCTTGCCTTTCTGGGTGACCACATGGACCAGAACGGGCCCGTTGCCGAGATCACGGACATTTTCGAGCACGGGAATCAAATGGTCGAGATTGTGGCCGTCGATAGGACCGACATAATAGAATCCCAATTCCTCGAACAGCGTGCCGCCCATCCAGAAGCCGCGCGCATATTCTTCGGTGCGCTGCGCGGCGACACGGAAGAAACGCGGGAAGCGCTGGGAGATCCGTTTCAGGAAATAGCGCAGGCCGCGATAGGTCTGGCTTGACACCAGCCGCGCGAGATAGGCGCTCATTGCGCCCACCGGCGGGGCAATCGACATATCATTGTCGTTGAGGATGACGATCAGCCGCTCGCCCAGGGCGCCGGCATTATTCATCGCCTCATAAGCCATGCCGGCGCTCATCGCGCCATCGCCAATCACGCATACGACGTGATTTTTCTTGCCCGCAAGGTCGCGCGCTGTGGCGAAGCCGAGGCCAGCCGAGATCGAGGTCGAGGAATGCGCCGCCCCGAATGGATCGTAGACGCTCTCGCTGCGCTTGGTGAAACCGGACAAGCCGCCGCCTTGCCGGAGCGTCCGTATCCGGTCGCGACGGCCGGTCAAGATCTTATGCGGATAGGCCTGGTGTCCGACGTCCCAGATGAGCTTGTCGGAGGGCGTGTCGAATACGTAATGGAGCGCGACCGTCAGTTCGACGACGCCAAGACCTGCGCCGAGATGGCCGCCGGTGACCGATACGGCGTCAATGGTTTCCTGGCGGAGCTCATCGGCCACCTGCCGCAACTGACAGCGCTCCAAGCCGCGAAGCGCCGCGGGGATGTCGACCCGATCGAGCAAAGGCGTTTTCGAGCGTGCCGGCTCGTTGCCGCGCGTTTTGTGACTGTCTTCGTCCAGAACCTTCATTATGACTCTCGATCGAGCAGAAATGACGGAAGCTCTCGCAGATCGCTCGCTTTGTCGCCATAGAATGCAAGAGTATTCGCTGAACGTTGCGCCAGCATTACAGCTTTATTTCGTGCCCCGTCGATACCCAGGATGGAGACAAGTGTTGCCTTGCCCTTCTCCTGATCCTTCCCTACGGACTTTCCTGCCTTCTCGGCCGATCCGAGCACATCGAGCAGATCGTCGGTGATTTGAAACAGCAGGCCGATATCGCGCGCATAGGCGAACACCCGGTCATGATCTTCCGGCGCCGCGTCGGCAAGAATGGGCCCAGCGGCACAGCAAAATTCGAGCAGCGCACCGGTCTTCATCTGCTGCAGCGTAATCGTATCTTCGGCACCGAAGCTACGGCTTTCCGCCTCAATGTCGATGATCTGGCCCCCGATCATGCCGTCCTGACCCGCCGCTTTTGCGAGGCGTTCAACCAGGCGGCACCGTATCTCCGCCGAGGGGTGAGTCTCGCGATTCGATAATATCTCAAATGCGCCCGTGAGAAGGGCGTCCCCCGCGAGCACCGCGGTTGCCTCGTCGAACGCCACGTGGGTCGTCGGCCGTCCCCGGCGAAGGTCGTCATCGTCCATGCAGGGCAGATCGTCGTGGACCAAGGAATAGGTGTGGAGCAC
>Ga0247668_1000447_pt1 | contig 10111 bp, 22 predicted proteins | sample CNK09_metaG_FD_182737 | JGI IMG/M metagenome (GOLD analysis project Ga0247668, IMG submission 182737) | Soil microbial communities from Purdue University Martell Research Forest, Indiana, United States - CNK09 | ecosystem: Environmental > Terrestrial > Soil > Temperate forest > Bulk soil...
CCTGGTACCAGGCTCTTTATACGAAACCTAATGCAATAAACGGTTCTGGGCTTACTGCTTTACAAGCTCCTATGGTTTTCACGGGATCTTTATTTGTTGGCTTAACATCCGGAACAAGTTATCAAGCATTTGTTCCCCAAAAGGCTATTACCTTAAATGCCGCATCTTTTATGGTTGATGTGGCTAGTGCCGGGGGAAGCGGGGACACATTAACGTGTGGAGATGCTTTTGGTCATAATGTCTCAGTGGTTAGTCCGAATGCAGCAGCCGCCGGAACATTTACAACTACACTTGGATCAGCCAGTATTGCAGCAGGAACAACTGTTTATATGCGAATGGATAGTGGTGCTGTGACAAAACCACAGGGGAATACATCTTGCACATATGTAATGCAATAATGAAATAATAAATTTCAAATGAAAATTACAGGAGTATTTATGAAGAAATTAATGATAGTTATTACAGTGCTAGGACTTGGATCAATTTCTTTTGCTGCTGATGATATCGTTGCCAAGCGTCAGAACATGGAAGCCAAAGCAATGTTTTATGCAACTCAACTGGATGATGCCCTAGCTGGACTTGCGGCCATAAAAGCGGAAAGAGCAAAATTAATTCAAGATTTTCAAGATTCTGATTTTTCACGTATTGACATTAAACATATGAATGCTGCTATGGTAGGAACTCTTTTAGATTTTGTAATTCCAGCATTTCAAACAACGTATGTCGATGCAGACAATGCAGGACGTAATGTTCAAATTATTCTTCAAATCAGAAATGGAAATCGTTAATTTTTAAAAATGAAACACTCCAATATTAACTGGCCTCGTTTGGTTGACTTCTTAAAGAGACAAGTTGGCAAACCTTATATTTTTGGAGTGGAGAACGATCCAAACGAAAACAATTGGGATAAATATTTGGCCTGGGACTGTTCGGAATTGGTTCAAGTGGGGTTTGCAAAGCTTGGGATCGACGTTCCCGACGGAAGTTATAACCAAGACAAGATTTGCGTTTTGGTGACAGGCCATCCTATTGTCGGAGATTTGGGTTTCAAATGGCACCCCGATACACAAGTCATTCATCACGTTGGGATCTATATCGGAAATGACAACATCATCGAAGCCAAAGGAAAGGCCTGGGGCGTCGTCCAGACCCCGCTTAAAACGTTTGAATCGTCACCCGATTGGGCGCATTGGTCACGTTTGAAAGTCATACAGGATGCTTAAATGGATACTGTGTTTGAAGGGTTGGGACATATCATTGGGAATGCCGAAACTCTGGCGAAGTTGGGAGCTATTGGAGCATGGGTCTTCTTCACTTTGGTCCTTCTCATCCACGCCGTTTGGCTTCAGAGACTTCAATCGAAAGGGGCGGAAGACTCTTACAACGCCCGGATCGAAGAAGCGAAATCCAGCATCATGATGGCGAACGCTTTGACGAAGCTCGCCGATGAAATCCGAGAGAAATGCGGGGAGAAACATGCTTAACTTAAAGAAATGGATTAACAAGAAAAGTAACATCGCCCGAAAGACCGCTGGACTTGAAGAATTGAAAGCAGCAACCCGGATGAAAATGGATGTGGCCCAATCTATTCTGGATCGACGCGAAAAAGACCGGCGGGAAGAAGATCGACGAATCGAAGATTTGCCGGTACCTTTTGAACGACGTAACGGATTGAAACTAGCTTAAAGGAGAATTATGAAAAAATTACTGTTTACAATAATCACCGTGCTTGCCCTATCGCATGGTGCAAAAGCAGATGACATTTTCACCGCCACCTTGCTTGATCATGTGATGACTGTGACTCAAATAAAGAGTGGCGAAACCACCCTTGCCTTGGTTGACTCCGTGGTTCAGATTGGAAGCTACAACAAACTTTCAATTCTGGATCTTCAAGCTGGATTCAGCAACAATGTTAAACCCGAATCAAATGAAGCTGCCGGGGCCAATTGGATGGTTGGTGGATTTTTTAAGATCAGCACCTTGCTTAAAGATAAAATTCATTTCCCCGATCAATGGAAATTCCTAAATAGTCTCGAACATGGTCCGGTTTACTTTTATGATCTTCGAACCAAGAAAGACTTTGTTGGGTATCAGATTGGCCTAGCGTTCGGTTTAAATCCTAAGAATTAATTATGGGATGGATCCTTTCCAAACTTAAAAACTATGGGGTAGCCAAAGCCATTGATGCTCTGGATAATATTGAAAAGCCCCTGGGCGATAAGATAAACTCAAGTATCAAGCAGTTCAACGAGCTTGACGGGTATGGTATAGCAGTCTTGGTCATAGACGAGATTCAGGGACTTTTAAGGGCTTATTTCAAGATTCCTCCACCGGGAAAGCCGGGAGAAAAATAATCTTCCGGGAATCCCGGTATCATCTCCGGCCGTATTCCCACGGCTAACTGCGGGATTTATCCCTCGCAGACGTGCCCTGGGGCAGTTTAAACTTTCTGCCCTGGGGCTTTTCTTTTTTGAAACTTTCCACTTGACAGAAGTCGTAATTATGGTAGTCTATGGTTTATAGTTACCTGGGAAGTATAAACTATGGGAATAAAAAAGGATAAAAATGGAAAAAGTTGAAATACAAACCGCTATGTTCTTCGACGACCGCGGCTATCGAATCAAACTCGGACAGCAATCATTTTTCGAATGTGCTTCCGTCACAACTAAACTTGGAATTGAAGACAAACCATTTCTTTATCGGTGGTATGCCGAACTCGGATGGGATCAAGCCCGGAAGAAGCTCAATGAGGCAGGGGAGCGAGGAAAACGCATCCACTATGCCATGTACATCTATCTCATGGGTGGGATGGTGGTTTACAATCAGTGGCAGAATCCGAAATACACGGATCAACAAATTCAAGAATTCAAAGACCAAAACCCCTATTTCATGGTTTTGGGAAATCAAGATGAGATGCTGGCTTTGTGGAAGATCCAGAAATTCTTTGATATTGTCAAACCAGAGATAATTAAGCTTGAAGAAACCGTGTGGCATGTTTCCGAAGGAATCGCCGGAACCTTGGATATAGTACTCAAGATCGAAAAAGGTAACTATGATGTGAATGGAGCGAAGGGGCTAGTTATTCCCGAGACTGGGATCTATATCGGAGACTTGAAAACCGGCTCCATGGTGTCCGAGTCGGCCTGGGCACAGATCGCAGCCTACCAGAAGGCCTTTGAGTCATTATCGGGCCTTAAAACGCAAGGTGGGTTCGTTTTGCACACATCTGGAAGCAGCAAGAAAGGGATTGAGGGATTGTCCGTACCTCTAAAGACTTCCGAGGAACTGAAGTCGGACTATCATATCTTCAAAAGTCTCTCTTACGTCTGGGATCAGAGGAACCCAAATTTCACTTTGAAAGCTTTTGAATTTCCGACCATTATTCAGAGGGTATCTGCGTGACAAAAGAATTGATGAGCGATATTATCCATGTCTGTGCAAATTTGGGATATTTTAGTGATATAGAGTTGGGACGTTTTTTTCGGAAAGTATTAACTCGCGAAATTGAAAAAGGAAAAATCAAAGATAAGAAGAAGAAATCATGAATGAATGTGAGCATAAAAATCTTTACTATGGAGTCTGTGAAAACTGCGGAGCAATTGTTAATCCAAAGGCCAGAAAATGAACGAAGAATTTAACCATGTTTCGTTATTGATGCAGGAACCGCTACCCGATGAGCCCGAAGCCCTTATTCTGGCCCTGGAGAATATCGAGGTTTGGAATTCACGGATGCAGTTTCTTTTGGCCAAAGCCAATTCTGATGTCACCTTTGCCAATTTTAGTGGATTACCAAAATCTGGTACAGAGCTTGAGAGAAAAACAGAACAAAAATCTTATGCCGCAGAATTTCAAGAAGTAAAAGATAAAATAGAAGGACTTTGCGAAGCAATCAAAACACGAATAACATTAGGCCAGTCAATACTCAAATACTACAGCACAACTCAGAACATTCAATACAAAGATAAATCATTAAAACAAATACTAGGAGACAATCAATGAAAGACTTGAATCAGTTCGTGAAAGACAATCAGAAATTCTTCAAAATTGGCGATGGTGAAACATGGGTAGGAACTTATCTTGGATACAATATCGGAATCGACCGATTCAATCCTGACAAAGAAGTTGCCAATTACAAGCTCCGCGCGGATGGATCAGAACGGAATATCTTTTGGGGAACCGGACGGATGGACGTGGCGATTACGTTCTCTAAAATGAAACCCGGAACCATGATTTCAATTACACGCAGTGGATCAGATAAAACAAATACATCCTATAAGATCTTTCCCATTGAAGGTGGCGTGAAATCTTTTGATCCCGATGCTGGCGATGCACAAGAATGAGAAATAAATTCAAAAGGAGAAACCAATGAATAAAAATCAATTGCAACAAGGTGATGTACTACTTAAAAAAATAAATCAATTGCCAGATGGAGTTATTGAAAAAGCACGAGATAATGGTTCTATTGTATTGGCATATGGAGAAGTTACGGGACATGCACATCGGATTGTTGATATAGATGCAATGTTTTATGAGAAAGATGGTAAATCATATTTAAAAAATTCAAAATCAGTAATTTTAGGCCATGAAGAACATCATCAAATTATCATTGAACCTGGAATCTGGGAAATTGGTCAAATTCAAGAAAAAGATTGGCTAAGTGGAATGGTTCGGAAGGTGATTGATTAATGTTACCTCAATTAGTTTCTGCTTCCGTGGGGGATTCCGTGAGGGATTCCGTGTGGGCTTCCGTGGGGGATTCCGTGTGGGCTTCCGTGGGGGATTCCGTGTGGGCTTCCGTGTGGGCTTCCGTGGGGGATTCCGTGGGGGCTTCCGTGGTAAAAAAAGGAGATAGAAATGCTTAATAAACTTTCAAAAAATCAAGAAGAATTAAAGATAAAAATAAAAGAAGAATGGATTAATTATTGTTTATCGGGGAATTCCGAATTAAATTATGAAGATGCTGAACTTGGAATAAAGTTTATTTACGATAAAATTAAAAAACCAAAACCATTAATAATGGTTGCAGATAGTCCGATTGCGGGTATTGCTATCGCTAAATTGTTTGGTTCAAAAGAAAAAAATACTAGCTATTTTGGATGTGGATACGATTCAGGATGGGTTTCATTTTATGATTATTTCACAAGAATTGGAGTTTTACAGAATGAAGATTTCAATAAATTAAATATATTTGTGAAAAGTGGTGCGTGGGATACTTTATTTTTTGAAAAATTATGCATTTTAATTAGGCGCCCTATCTCTGTTATTAAAAATGAAAAAGGACAATTACATAATCCGCACGGAAAATCCGTTGAATTTCGTGATAAATGGGGAATTTATTGTCTTAATGGTGTCCGAATGAAAGAAGATCACGTAATGTTGCCTGCTGAAAAAATAGATGTGCAAGAAATTATTAAAGAACAAAATACAGAGGTCCGCAGGGAATTAATCCGCAAGATAGGGATTGAAAGATTCATCTTGAAAACTGATTCAAAAGTTTTAGATAAACATGGTGATTATGAACTTATTTCCATAAAACTTTCGGAAGAAGTTCCCGATGCAAGATATCTTAAAATGCTAAATCCTTCTATTGGAGTTTGGCATGTTGAAGGAGTAGAAGGGGATACTATTGAAGAAGCTATTAATTTTCGGGCAGGGAGAATTATTTCTAAATCAGAAAATTGGCAACCTTCTCTTTTAACTTAAAAATGCGAAATAAAACACAACGTTTGAAATCGAACTTATGGAAAATCTTTTCGATCTATATTCGGAAAAGAGAGTTGGATGATTTTGGATGCGCTCGATGTATCACCTGTGGGAACTTTGCTCCGTGGAAAGAAATGGACGCCGGTCATTATATTGCGAAGACTCACGGACTTTCCATCTACTTCGAAGAACGCAATGTTCATCCACAATGCACGGCTTGCAATCGGTTCCGTCGAGGAAACTTAACGTCCTACGCGATTGCGTTGCGGAAACGTTATGGGGAGACGATTCTGGAAGAATTGGATGCTATCAAACATCAAACCAGAAAATTTTCAGTTAGCGACTATGAAGAACTGATTGAAAAATACAAGGCTTTGATATGAACGACGACTATTTCGAAGATCAGCGTGCGGCGAGTCATTATTTCGAGGAGGAATGGGTGCAAGACATGGAAACTCTTTTCACGCTTCCCGAGATTCTTTGGTTGTTTCAATGAGACTTGAAGATCAAGTTTGCTCGCTGGAACTCGCCAAGCGGTTGAAGGAATTGGGCGTGAATCAGGAAAGTCTTTATGAATGGGTGGAGCGTTGGGGGGATAAAACGTGTGGCATCTTCCCATCCGATAATGACATCGTAAATACTAAGTGGTCCGCCTTCACCGTGGCCGAGTTGGGGGAAATGCTGCTGCCCGACATCTATTCTTATAAGACGCCTGATGGCTCGTGGGTTTGTGCAAGAAAATCACCGACCTATTTGGTTGATGCAGAAACCGAAGCCGATGCCCGGGCCAAGCTTTTGATTTATTTGATTGAGCAGGGGTTGGTGAAACCATGAAAGCTACGCTTGAAACCATCCAACGAAATGGAACCTGGGTCTTTGAAATTCCAGTTTCAATTGTTTATTCTCAGGCACCAAAGAAAGGGGAGATGTTCAATTACATTTTAACCTCTACAAAGAAACCAGCACGAACTTTGCCTATTACCGATATCACCCAATTTGATAATTGCAAACGAATTGAAACGAGCCGGGCTGTTTATGATTTCATGGAAATCAAGTAATGCACTACTGGAAACTTTATGTTTCTGAATTGGTGATAGTGGGACTCTGGTGGATTGCATTTTCTGATTTTGATTGATTTATTGCGCTACCCACGGTCCCTATAACCGCAATGGCGGTACAGCCTATGGCTTACGTCAGGCCGCAATAATAAATTGCCCCGAATTGACACTGCTTGTCTTGGTGAGCGTTCTCGTGAGTCCGTCAGGTTGACAAGCGACCAGTACGGCAGGGATAGGGGCAATAATTTTTCGGGAGAAAGAATGGATTGCAATAATTGTGACACCTTGGCACCGCCGCCCATTAACCTGGGAGACATTGACAATGAAGGCCGTGGCAGTGAAGGCTTCTGGATGAATGCCCGCGGAATCGTGGTCAAATGGGACGGCCGGCATTTAAGAATTGATGACTATTCCAGGTGGATCATCCCTACTTTGTGGCTTGCCGGAATTCTTTTTTGTATATTCGCCTGGCACATAATAATCAAAATTTTCCAATGGATTATAAAATGAACCTGGACCATACGCGCTTGGAATTTGGATTTGATGCTCATGCCTGGTTCCCAAAAGCTGAATCGGAACATTGCCGAATTTGTGGAATTTCTCTTTTTGAGTTATTGGAGAAAGCTTGACAGAGAAGATTCGGAAATAGTTCTTGTAATTAAATCGAAGTAAAAGGTAAAGTGAATAAGTGAACCCGCTAGAATCAAACATAATTTACCACACCTTTCGAGGTGTACTAAACCACACGTCCTTTACCTTAGCGGGTTCTGCGTGTGGTTTTTTTATTCCAATATGGAAATAATCAAAGAAATAATTCACACCGAAACAATTACACCAAAAAATGGATTCGATATTGTCGTTAGATCTATCTGCGATAAAGACGGTAAAAACTCAAAGAATACATTGGTTAAAAAAACATGGCGCATAACTGCAATAGGTTACAAGTGGTACGCGGGCCATAGGGGTTTAAACCTCAATGATTTATCTGAAATTAAAAAAAACTGGCCAAAGATTTTAAAGGCAATGATGAAATAAATCCGAAATGGCGTGATGATTTAAAACTAACCGCGCGGTGAATTCCGCAGCCAAAGATTTCACCTACTTGACGAACGACGGGCATAGATGACAGGTGATTTGGCAAAGTGATGTCAAAGCTTGAAGTATAGAGAGAAACGTAACTTAGAGAGATGATTTTTCGAGGTTGTCCCCTACCGGATGGTAGCGCCATCTGCTTCCGATATCAAAGTAGTAGGGCGGCGAAGCTTGGGTTCGACTCCCACACCTCGACTTTCTTTCGGCCCAGCAGGTTCAAGCCTGTAAGAGTTATCTTCTCAGACGTTATAGTAGAACCAGTAGATTTTGTGACGGCGGCGTTGCTTAAGGGATTGCCTTAACTCGAAAGAGTGAAACGCTAGAAGGTGCCATGGAGACATGGAGTCGATGAGGTGGCAGGGCTAAAGGTTGGCCACTGACCTACATGCAGCCTCATAGAGCATTACAGGCCAAATGCAAGTTGGTTAAATTCCAACCCGTCACAAAGATTTAAGAGTTCAAAAGAGTAGCAAGAGGGGCTAAGAGTATGCCCAGAGGATTGAACTGTCTGAAAATAGATTTGACATGCTTGCGCTAATATGCTATACTGACTTATCTCGACGGAAGAGATAGGAGGAAATTATGATCTGGTATGAAATCGTAGAAGGAAAGCATGGAAATGATTATGACAACGCGGGAGACTATACCAGCCTTAGCAAGGCTCTTTCCTATGCCAAGAAATCAAAATATCCATATGTTCGAGTAGATAAGTTTGACGGTGAAGAAATGTATGACGGGGATTATTTGGATACTGTATTTGAGAAGAAAACTTGAAGTGCCCCAAGTGCGGCCACAACATCAATGAGGCGGCCCAGCTTGCCCGTAGACGCACGAAATCATTAACAAGGGAACAAAGAGTCGCCATTGGCAAGAAAGCAGCAAATGCAAGATGGTCTAAAAAGGTCAGTGAAACCAACAGCAAAGGAGAGATATGAGATACCATGTTTGTAAATTTCCATCTTTATATGGGACTCCAATGATAATGGGAAGTGTTGGGGTAAAAAATTCAATAAATGCAAGCCATGCGCTTCTCTAGCTAATAAGAAATATTTGGAGGGACGCAAGATGATAGAAGCGAGCAAGAAATGAAAAAGCCAACCGCACAAGAAGTAACTGATTACGCCTTAAGCATGGGATTTAAACTGGACGGTCAGCAGTTTTGTGATTATTACGAATCCAAGGGCTGGTTGGTGGGTAGATCCCCCATGAAAGTCTGGAAAGCGGCTGTTAGGATATGGAAAGCCAACAGTGCCCGTTTCGGCTCTCCTACACAATCCTACGAAGCCCCAAACCTATCCAAGATTGAGGAGCAAAGGCGTAAAACCGAAGAAATCATGGAAAGGGAATATGAAAAGCGACAAGCCGAGAGAAGGGCTTTAGAAAGGCGTCAATTACGCACCGAGAAAATGCAGCAAATATGGGATCATAATTAAGTCTTGACATGGAAAACTTAAAGAGCCATAATTACTACATGGCAGAAAACTTAATCATCAAACCATGCGCTTACTGTGGAAAACTTTTTGAAGGCGGACCACGAAAAAAGTATTGCCAGAAAAATCATCAACAATACGCCGGGACAAAGAAGTGGACCATTAAAAATAGTGTTACCGTTACACCACCGAAAGCAGAAGCAACAAACTGACTTTTTTTATGTTCGTGAGCAATAATTACGGGAGGTTAAAAATGAAGAATAAAAATAAAGCTGTACTTGTTACAACGGAATATCGAGGGGTGTTTTTTGGATATATAAAAGACGATAAAAAATTGCCGAATGAAATCACATTAACCAATGTTCGAAATTGTATTTATTGGTCTTCGGATATTGGAGGTTTTCTTGGTTTGGGGAAAAAAGGTCCCTCCTCTTCTTGCAAAATTGGTGTAGAAGTTCCTGAATTAACTTTATGGAAAGTGACAAGTATCAGTCCTATTTCCAAAGAGGCAGAAAAGAAATGGAAACTTTAAAGATCACTAAGGAAATAGCAATTCGAGCCATTTTGCATGGAGCCTGCAAAATTCCCAAAGTAGGATCTTTAATTAGTGAATTTTCACAATCAGATCTTGTTTGGGCAGAAAAAATGTTTTTGATTGATGATTTCACGCAACCATTATGGACATTATCTGGCTCTGGCTCTGGCTCTGGCTATGGCTCTGGCTATGGCTCTGGCGATGGCTCTGGCGATGGCGATGGCTATGGCGATGGCGATGGCTCTGGCGATGGCTATGGCTATGGCTCTGGCGATGGCGATGGCGATGGCGAT
>Ga0247668_1000451_pt1 | contig 10059 bp, 6 predicted proteins | sample CNK09_metaG_FD_182737 | JGI IMG/M metagenome (GOLD analysis project Ga0247668, IMG submission 182737) | Soil microbial communities from Purdue University Martell Research Forest, Indiana, United States - CNK09 | ecosystem: Environmental > Terrestrial > Soil > Temperate forest > Bulk soil | place...
GGTTGGGACATCTCTGCGCCCAAGGGGGGCGGACGCTTCACCATCAATGTCCCGGTGGCCAAAAATCCCGATGGCTCGCCGATCATCGGGCCGTCGATGGAAGAATTCGTCGTCGACAACGCCACCACGAAGCGAGGCCGGCTTACCTACCCCGCCGCCACGCTCGACAAATCGAAGGCGACGCTGACCGTCCGCACCCGCTACGAGGATGCGCCCGTGACGGTGCCGGCAGACAAATGGCAGTATACGGATGAAAAGGGCACGGCGATCAGCCTTGTCGATGACACGCCGTTCGAGAAGGGCAAGCTCTACACCTTGGTCTATCAGGCCAAGGACCCACTGGTCGGCGGTTTGGGTTTTGCGGCGATCCGCGATGTCGGCGCGTTCTTCCGCAGCGCGAAAGCGGACGATGCCGGCACCGCCAATCCGCTGGCAGGCGATGTTCAATATGTCTACACGGCCTGCCAGTCGCAGCCGTGCCGCACGATGCACGATTTTCTCTGGCTCGGCTTCAATCAGGACGAGTCTGGCAAGAAAGTCGTCGACGGCATGATGAATTGGATTGGCGGCTCGACCGGGATTTTCACCAATTTCCGCTTCGGCCAGGGCAGCCGCACGCAGCGCCAACACATCGCGCGCTGGTTCCCTGAATTCCAGGGGCCGTTCACCAACCAGGTGATGCTCGATCCCATTACGCGCAAGACGGACGGGCGGCTCAAGCGCTGCACCGAGACCAATACATGTCCGAAGATCTTCGAGACGAATTCAGCCAATGAATATTGGTCGAAGGACATGGCCGTCGGCCTGGTCGACACCAAAGGCAAAGACCTGACGAACGAGCCGGCGAATGTCCGCAGTTATTTCATCGCCAGCATGTATCACGCTGGCGCCTTCCCGAATAAAGGCAAGGGCATCTGCCAGCAGGTCCGTAGTCCGCTGACGCCGACCGCGGTCCTGCGCGCGCTTCTGGTCGATATGGATCAATGGGTCAGCAAAGGGACAGAGCCGCCCGCGAGCCGCGTGCCGAGTGCGAACAAAGGCACGCTGGTGTCGCCATTGCCGCAAGCGAACCAGGGATTCCCGAAGCTACAGGGCGTCACCTACAATGGCCGCATGCATGAGGGCGACCTGTTCGATTTCGGCCCGGATTTCGACAAGGGCATCATGACGGTGCTACCGCCCAAGCATCTGGGAACACCCTACCCCGCCCTCGTCCCGAAGACCGATGCCGACGGCAACGACATCGCCGGCATACGCATCCCGGAAGTTACGGTCCCGGTCGCGACCTACACGGGTTGGGCACTCCGCGCGAACAGCGGCGATGATGGCTGCGACGGCGCGGGCCAGATGATCCCATTTTCCAAGACCAAGGCGGAACGCATGACGAATGACGATCCGCGGCTCTCCATCGAGGAGCGCTATCCCAGCCATGAGGATTACGTGACCAAGATTTCGACCGCGGCCAATGCGCTGGTGCGCGATCGCCTCTACCTCGATGAGGATGCTCAGGCCATCGTGAAACGGGCCCAGGACAGCGCGGTGGCGAAGTAACGGACGCGTACAGACGATCGCGCTTCAGACGCGGCGTGGTACAGATTCCGTCCTGCATCCCAAAACAAGAAGGGCTCTCCGATGGGGAGAGCCCTTCCATTGTCAAACTGCGGCTGAAGACCGCAGGAATAGTCGCTATGCCAGGCGAATTCCGACAGAGGCGACAATCCAGCTATCTGACCGCAGATGAAGACAATGAGACACTGGATCACCTCCTTTCGTTAAGTTGCGAGAGCCACAAGGTAGGGGGCGACTGGCTTAACTGCAATGCCCGGAAGCCCGCTTTTTCGCCCGTTCAGTGCTGCAGCGCTGCGGATTAATTCCGTCGCCATCTCGCGCATGCACGACAATACCGAATCCACCGTAGAAAACCCTGAATTGCTGACGAATCGGTCGGCTTCCTGAGACTGACGATAGGCAGCTTCCAGGGGCCTTCCAACGGCCGCGTGCGCCCTGGCCGCATCGAAAATTGTGTTCGCAAGGACAAGCATGGGATTCCAAGCTGTAACCGCCCACGATTAAGGAAAAAACACCGCCATCGCAAAGACAATTTTGGGTCCCATCGGTGAAACCCTCGGCTGTCATCGCAGCGAGAATCGTCCAAATCCGGCTGCGCTGCGCTGCGTTGACTTGGCTCAGCCACTTTGAAGGGGCTTCAGCAGCGCCAAAGCCGATTTTCTTGCGAATGCGCGCTCGGTTAAGTATCTGATCCGATTCAGTGGAAGGGCGTGCTGCGCCGCCCCTAAGAAGTTTGCGCCGTCCCCGCTATTAACCGTGCGCGCGGGTTTGACTAAAACTGCGGTGGAAATCGTTGCAGTTCTGCGTCACGAAAATCAGAATACCGTTTGCTGCGAGCTAAACTGGAGTACGAAATGTCCGAACGACGCCGGCGACACAAAAGGAGGCAAAAGTTGAGGGAAGCCTATTTGTTGACGGTCATTGTTCTGGCTATCGGGTCGATTGGAATTTGGTGGATCGTATCCATCGGCTACAAGCGGCCCAAAGGAATCGTGCAAACCCCGAGGGTCGAACTGATTCCGACCGCTTCACCTGCAATGCTCGGAGTGCTCGGATCAAGGCCATTGCCCGCGCAGACGCCGGCTCGGACAAAGGGCACCGTCGATTACGCTTGACGTCTACGGCCACTGATTTATGCCCAAATGGGGCCGCTGGCGCGGTATCCTGATTTTGCAGGATGGACGGGTGGCCGAGCGGTTGAAGGCACCGGTCTTGAAAACCGGCAGAGGTTCACGCCTCTCGTGGGTTCGAATCCCACCCCGTCCGCCATTTGTTGCCGATAGGTACTTGGGATTCTTCGCCTAAAAATAAAAGGCGAACCGAAAAACTCTAAATGTGCCCCGCAAGCCCGCAGCACTGACCCACAAGCCAGTACTAGGGAGTAGTCTTGAAGGGTATGGGCTCCGTCGAACACCATCTCACGCGTGAGTAAAGAGAACTATCTGGCCCAACGCAGTGGACGAGGAACTGTCAGGCCTAGGGGGAGCAAGTTGTGCCAGGCCGCACGGTTCTTTCAGGGCGTGGTTGAGCTTATCGGAGTGGAGAGAGCTTTTGCGATTTAACATCGTCCCCATTAAGAATAATCGTTATTGTTCATATTGTTAGTGGATTTCTGCATTTAGGTCACAAAATCAGACTCGACTCGTCAACGTTTTATGTTCTCTATTCGTTCTAATGAGGACGATATGAGTACGAGCGCGGAAAAAGTAGCGGCATTGCGCCGGTCGTTAGCGACGGATGGGTTGGATGGCGAACTGTCACGCGCTCTCCCTCTTGGTCACGTTGGGGCCGATGCCGTTTTGCCCGGTGGTTTGCGGATTGGCGCGTTGCATGAAGTCTATGCTGCCGATCCGGTACATTCCGCACCGGCATGTGCCTTCGCGACGGCTCTCGCGCTTCGCCTTGGCGGCACAAAAATCCTGGTTTGGGTCGCGACGGATTTTTCGTCGCTCGAATTTGGCGCGCCTTATGCAAATGGATTCCTTGAACTCGGTCTCGACCCGGCACGCCTTCTCTTCGTGCGGATGCCGAATGGCGAAGATGCCTTGCGTGCCGCAACGGACATTCTGGCTTGTACCGGCGTGGGCGCACTCGTGATTGAGATTCCGGGCCCGGTGAAGGCGCTCGATCTGACCGCTAGCCGCCGTCTCTATCTCGCTGCCGCCCACAAAAGCGTGTCCGTTATTCTTCTGCGGCCTGGCGCAACGCCCGAGGCGAGCGCCGCCGAAACCCGTTGGCTCGTCCATGCCGCAACATCGCCACCGCTCCGAGAAGAGGATTGGGGCATACCCCGGCTCAACGTGCAATTGCTGCGCAATCGGCACGGAGAGCTAGGCAATTGGGAGATGAAATGGGACTGTGGCAATGGACTTTTCAAGCAACCGGACAATACCAATTCAACGCCGCATCATAGCGATCTGGCTGCCGCGTCTTTCGACGGATCGCTTGCAGCGCAAGGCGGATTGCAATAGGCCGTCTGACGTTCCACTCGTTATCGCAGCCAAAGCCGATAATGCAATGCGCATTGCCGCGCTCGATGCGCGGGCATCCAAATGCGGCCTTCATGTCGGCCAACCGCTCGCCAATGCGCGGGCGATGATTGAACCGTTTGACGTTGTCGAAGCGGATGAAGCCGCCGATGCAAAATTGCTGAACCGGATCGCGGATTGGTGCGACCGCTTCACACCCTTCGTCGCGGTGGACGGTCCTAACGGCCTTTTTCTCGACGTTACAGGCGTCACGCATCTGTTCGGCAACGAACGCGCCATGATGGAAGCGGTTCTCACGGCCATCAAAAAGCAGGGCTTTGCCGTGTCCTCGGGAATGGCCGGTACGGCCGTCGCCGCGCGGGCATTTAGCCGCTATGCGCCGAACACTATTGCCGCGCCTAGTGGAGAAGCACAAGCGATTGCGCCGCTGCCGGTTGAAGCCCTGGAATGTGCCGACGCCATCGCTCATGCGCTCAAACGCGCCGGTCTCAAAACCATAGGTCAGGTTGCTACACGCCAACGCGCCGAACTGGCCTCTCGCTTCGGGAAGGCTTTCGTTTTCACGCTGGAGCGCGCCCTTGGGCAAAATGAAAGCCCTATCTCGCCGCGTTTGCCGTTGCCTGACTACATGGCGGAACGCCGCTTTGCCGAACCTGTTACGGTCGAGACCGTTATCCTCGCGACTTTGCGCGGCCTTGCCGCCGATATTGCCCAAGTTTTGGAACAGCGTGGCCAAGGCGCGCGGATGCTCGAAGCCGTTTTCTTTCGTGCGGACGGTGAGGTGCGGCGTATCGCAATTCAGACTGGTTCACCAACCCGCGATCCTATCCTGATCGAACGGTTGTTCCGGTTAAAACTCGATGCCTTGCCCGATCCGCTCGATCCCGGTTTCGGGTTCGATCTGATCCGCCTCGGCGCAACTCTGGCCCAGCGCGCTGAAGATCGAAGCATCGGATTCGATGACAACGCGAACGATAAAAAAGAAATATCGCAACTGGTCGATATGCTGAGCGCGCGGTTCGGCAGCCATCGCGTCTTGCGCTTCATTCCGCAAGATACGCATATTCCCGAAGCCGCGTCGCTTGCCGTTCCCGCTCAATATGCTGCGCCCGAGAACATCGTCTGGCGAAAAAAGCCTGCGACATCCAAGGGGCCGCGCCGCCCTTTGCGCCTTTTTGCCAAGCCGGAACCTATCGATGTCGTGGCGCAAGTGCCTGACGGGCCCCCCATTCGTTTTCGCTGGCGGCGGGTATTGCATACCGCGTCCTTTGCCGAAGGCCCCGAACGCATTGAAATGGAATGGTGGCGTCATGACGGGAAAGTGCCGACCCGTGATTATTTTCGCGTCCAAGACAGCGAAGGACGGCGTTTCTGGCTTTACCGCGACGGTCCCTATCGTCCCGAAGCCGCATCGCCGCGCTGGTACATGCATGGTGTCTTTGCATGACGACAAAAGACCCGCGCGATTCCCGCCGCCCAAAAGCGCCAAACATCGTCACCCTGCCGAAAGATAAGGGCGAACGCGCCCGTCCTGCAGTCCAGGAGCCGGGCGCCTATGCCGAACTTGCCATAACGACCAATTTCTCTTTCTTGCGCGGCGCTTCGCATCCTCATGAATTCGCGGCTGCGGCAACGCTGGCGGGCTTAACTGCAATCGGCATTGCCGACCGCAATACGCTGGCCGGGGTTGTGCGAGCCTATGACGCGCTTGAACAAATTGAAGGCGACAGGCCGAGATTGCTGGTCGGGGCCCGGCTGGTGTTCGCCGATGGGACCCCGGACATTCTGGCCTACCCAAGTGATCGCGCCGCCTATGGGCGTCTTTGCCGGTTGCTGACCACTGGTAAGCTGCGGGCCAAGAAGGGCGAATGCAGCCTTACCTTCAGCGACCTCCTGCTCTGGCGCGACGGTCTTCTGCTCGCGGTCATCCCGCCCGAGGAACTGGATAAGGGCGATTGGGGACACCGGCTTGATGCGCTGACCGAAGACCAGGGACGGGAGAGGATATGGTTGGCAGTTTCCATGCTTCGCCGGGGCGACGATAACAGCCGCTTACGTCAGTTATGCCGAGTCGCGCGCAATTACGGGGTCCCGGTGCTGGCCATCAACGATGTGCTCTATCACGCGCGGGAACGCCGCGAGTTGCAGGATGTCCTCACCTGCATACGCGAACATAAAACCCTCGATAAGGCGGGAACGCTGCTCGAAGCCAATGCCGAAAGGCATCTCAAAAGCCCATGGGACATGGCGCAATTGTTCCATACATGTCCTGAAGCAATCACCGAGACGATCCGCTTCGCGAATCTGATCCAGTTCTGCATGGGCGATATTAAATATAATTACCCCGACGAACCCGTGCCTGCCGGAAAAACCGCGCAACAGCATCTTGAAGATATGACATGGGAGGGCGCGAAGAAATGCTATCCCGAAGGCATCCCCGGCAAGGTCCGGGCGACGCTTGAGAAAGAGCTTCGGTTGATCGAGACGCTCGAGTATGCATCTTACTTCCTCACCGTGCGCGACATTGTGGGCTTCGCCAATGCAAGGGGCATTCTCTGCCAGGGTCGTGGATCGTCGGCCAATTCCGCCGTCTGTTACGTCCTTGGCATAACGGCGGTCGATCCCAATTCGATTGATCTGTTGGTCGAACGGTTCATTTCGCAGGAGCGCAAGGAGCCACCCGACATCGACGTGGATTTCGAGCATGAGCGGCGCGAGGAGGTCATTCAGGATATTTATCGCCGGTACGGGCGCGATCATGCCGCGCTGACGGCGACGGTCATCAGCTACCGCTCGAAAAGCGCCATCCGCGAAGTCGGCAAGGTCTTTGGTCTCACAGACGATGTAACAGCGTCCCTGGCAGGCGCGGTGTGGGGCAGTTGGGAGCGGGGAAGCTGGAGCGAGGACAAGGACGAACGGATGAAACAAAGCGGACTTGCATCCGCCAATCCGACCATCCGGCGCGCCGTGCATTTCGCGAATGAAATTCTCGGCTTCCCGCGCCATCTTTCACAGCATCCCGGCGGGTTTGTTCTCACCCGTGACCGGCTCGATACCATCGTGCCCATCGGCCCCGCCGCGATGGAGGATCGATATTTCATCGAATGGGACAAGGACGACATCGACCGGCTCGGGCTTATGAAGGTCGATGTGCTTGCTCTTGGTATGCTCACCTGTATCCGCAAGGCATTCGACCTTATGCGTGCGCATGAGAACATAGACCATGATCTCGCCAGCGTGCCGCGTGAAGACCCCGCCGTCTACGACATGCTGTGCAAGGCGGATGCCATCGGCGTCTTTCAGGTCGAGAGCCGCGCACAGATGAATATGCTTCCGCGTCTGAAACCGCGAGAGTTCTACGATCTGGTGATCGAGGTGGCGATTGTACGCCCCGGCCCCATTCAGGGCGACATGGTTCACCCTTATCTCAAACGTCGAAGCGGGAAGGAAAAGGTCATTTTCCCAGCGCCTTCGTCCAATCACGGACCGGAAGATGAACTCGCCAAGGTCTTAGGCCGCACCCTTGGCGTTCCGCTTTTCCAGGAACAGGCGATGAAACTCGCCATCGTGGCCGCCAAGTTCACGGCGGAGGAAGCAAATCAGTTACGGCGGGCCATGGCGACATTCCGCAATGTCGGCACTATCGGAACTTTGGAACAGAAAATGATCGAGGGCATGACAAGGCGCGGCTATGACCGCGCGTTTGCCGAACGCTGTTTTAATCAGATCAAGGGGTTTGGAAGTTACGGGTTTCCCGAAAGCCACGCAGCGAGTTTCGCGCATTTGGTCTATATCTCCGCTTGGATCAAATGCCATCACCCGGCCGCATTCGCCTGTGCCCTGCTCAATGCGCAGCCAATGGGCTTCTATGCCCCCGCTGAAATTGTTCGCGATGCGCTCGACCATCATGTGGACGTTCTTCCCCCCGATGTGAATTTCAGCGCATGGGACAATACGTTGGAGCGGAAGGCGTGTGGCGCGCTCGGCCTGCGTCTTGGATTCCGGCAGATAGGCGGCTTCCGCGAGGATTGGGCAAACATCATCGTTCAAAAGAAGGGAGAGGGGTTTTCGGCTTTCGATCAATTTACGCGCCTGGCGCAACTGCCGAAGGCGGCACTGGTGATCTTAGCCGAAGCGGACGCCTTGCGTTCTTTCGGCATGGACCGCCGCGAGGGGCTTTGGTCGGTAAGGCATCTTCCAGACGACGATGCTCTGCCGCTTTTTGAAGTGCGGCAAGCGCCCGATCAAGCGCCAGAACACAATCAACCGCTCCCTGTTATGCCGAGAAGCGAGCAGGTTCTGGCCGATTACCAAATGCTTCGGCTCTCTCTTAAAGGCGATCCCATGGAATTTGTTCGCGATGTTTTCCGCAGCGAGCGCGTGATGACTTGTGCCGAGGTGGGAACGATGAAAGACGGCACATGGGGAAAATGCGCGGGTGTGATCCTGGTCAGGCAGATGCCAGGTACTGCGGGCGTCGTTTTCATAACGCTGCGTGATGAAACGGGCATCGCGAATGTCGTGGTCTGGCCGTCCATCTTCGATAAATTCCGCAAGGAAGTGATGGGCGGGCGTTTGCTGCTGATCGAGGGGAGAATTCAGCGTAGTCCCGAAGGAATCATTCACCTGGTGGCGGATCGCATCACAGACCGTTCCTTCGAGCTTGAACGGCTCACAGAAAATTCCTTCCGGCCAGAGATCCATGCCGATCAAATTCCTCCACCACCGGACTCCCGTGAGATGCAGCGTCATCCCCGCAATGTGCGCGTTCTGCCGAAGTCGAGGGATTTTCATTAAAGAATCAATCTGTCGGAAAACGATAGGCTGTGATCAGTGAGGTTCCCAGACCCTCGTTGGAAGGTCATAGGCATGCTTTGCGTTCTTCCACGCCGGTTTCTGGGCCGCACAATATGCTGTGGTCGCCTCCCGGAATTGACAGATCGCGCTGCCCCAAGGTTACGTCGGTCCTAGCAGCCCTGCGGGCTTCGATTGGATCGGTGCCCGCGTCATCAACCGGAGCAGCGTTTGTCGAGATGTCAGTTCAGCTTCCGGCCCATGCAAATGTTTCCGGGTTTGGGCTAAGATTCATTAGGCTACTTCGAATCGGTCGAACGGAACACGGCAGCGATGTTGAACATATTGCAGCAGAAATCAGGCACATGTGCGAGGCGGCGCGCGGGCTTTCAACGCCGGAGGTAGATTTATGCTCGCGCATTTGGCTGCCCTGACGCGTGGGGACTTTGTCCCGATCGTTGAACCCATGCAGGAAATGGTGTGGGTGGGCGACACGAAAGGGCAATGCGTTTATCTGAACAAAGCCCTGCGTGATTTTTGGGGTGTGGAGATCGCCGATCTCCCGCGCTTTTCCTGGTCATCAACGCTGCTGGGGGAAGATGCAGATGCACTTTTCAGCGTTTTGAACGATGCAATGACCAATCGGGTCCCTTTCACCGTTCGGGCAAGGTATCGCAGGGCGGATGGCGCGATTCGCACTCTGCAGACCCGCGCCGAACCGCGGTTTGCGCCCAACGGTGAGTTTATGGGGATGGTCGGCGTGAACACGGACGTAACGAATTCATTGGGCCTCAGCGTGTGAGCATATGCGAGGGGCGCCGCCCTTACGATAAGGGACAAACACTGAGGGCCGGGGATACGCCAGATGCGCGAGAGTGGTAGAACGTCCATGTTTGGCCATTGCCGCCCGATGCGGGGAAGGAGATTCTGCGCCAGACATTAGGCCGTTCAGCAAGCGGGGGACGCTAAGTTGACGGATGCTAAAGAAACGCCGCAGGAGCGGCGCGAACGCTTCTTGCGCCTCGCCGCCGAGGCGGAGGCAACAGCTTTGCGTCAAACCGATTTGCCAACGAAAATCGCGTGGCTTGATTTGGCCAAGTCTTGGGCAGCCATGGCGCAGGAAATTCCGTCAGGCGAACGCTAAAGCTGCCGCAGACACCGGATATTCTCTGATCGATCCGCCGGTCTCTATGGCGATAAAACTTTT
>Ga0247668_1000452_pt1 | contig 10038 bp, 19 predicted proteins | sample CNK09_metaG_FD_182737 | JGI IMG/M metagenome (GOLD analysis project Ga0247668, IMG submission 182737) | Soil microbial communities from Purdue University Martell Research Forest, Indiana, United States - CNK09 | ecosystem: Environmental > Terrestrial > Soil > Temperate forest > Bulk soil...
GTCTCTGGAACGGCGCCGCCTGTATCCCTGACAGGTGGGTACTTCTCGTGCGTGATCTCGTCCCCTGTTGTGCACTGATCCGAGCCACATGGCGCCGCTTATGCCACCGCCACCACGTACACGTGCTTGCCGCTTCATCCCCACCGCCATCACTTCTCTCTTCCATCCCCTCTCCGACCGATCTTCCCCTTCCTTGTTCCTATGCCAACTCCCCTTTCGGCTCGACTCAAATCCCAGACGCCAACGCCTTATGGATCGCCCGATCGTCCAACACGAACAATACGAAGATCCTCGAGCTAGAGGATAAGCTCACGACGAGCTCGAGGTTGCATCATCTACGGAGGATGAAGTGCTTTGGCTGGGAGCGATCTGCGCGCGTCTATCAATGTTAGCCGGCGCATGGGACATGTCGGTATGGATGGAAGAGGATGAAGGTGGCAAGCAAAGCAGCGCATGGGACACAATCTTTGCTCTTTTGGACCGTGGTAGACTGGGGTACAAAGAGGAAGGAACGGTGCGTGCAAGATTGCCCTTGTGGAGCGATATGGCTGACATCCGCATAGATGATCGTTCAGGTGCTTAACTCGTTGACTCTACACATCATCTGGGAGGCCAGACGGTTATCGGCTGTGGTCCAGCCGTCACCGGATGACAGGCGCCTCAGGGAGTCTTTCCGTGAGCAGCGGGAGGCTCTCCTCAAAAGACTCGTTGAATACGCTGTAGGCTCCCAATCGAACCCAACCGACGGCATCCGGAGAGTGGCAAGTACTCCGTTACTTTCTCAAAAATAAGTTACCTGACACCAGTTCGTTTTGTAGGTCTTCCAAAACGTCCTTAATCTCCACATTCTCTTCTGTCCTCCGCCAGAACCTGAAGTCGAACCGTCTCCGGAATGCTTATCCCTAACGCTTGACGAAGAGGTTCATTTCGTTGTGCGGCTTTCGTGCTGGCCGAAACTGAACGCTTTACGGAGGAAGTGGCTGTGCGTAATGAAGACACTGATGGATCAGATGACGAACGTGCTTCCGGCGATAAGGACACAACTCCCAAGAAGGGTATTCGGATGAGGGGCAAGAAAACAATGAACGGTACGAAGGAGGCAGGAGCCGCGGCCCCAGTTGGTGCGCCAATCGCTAGCTTTGGTGTTTGGACTTGGGGATTTACCACGTCATTATCTAGGCAAACAAACCACACGCGCCCAACTCGAACAAGAGTATGTATTTATGGGTATTGTCTCGACATTCCTGCGGGCTATCCGCGCTGGGGCTATTCATCCGAGGCATAGCGCCGTCCTCCTTGTGCACCACGACGAGTATCTTAATGGGGTGGCTCCCAGTCCCACGCTGAGGCAGGTGCGTAAAGTCACTGCCCTTGTTGGGGCAGAGCAACGAGGTAGAATTGTGCTCGCGGTCGAAGCTCTATGGGAGGATGTCAAATCCATCAGCGATTGGGAGGTGCTGCTAGAGGTTTTGCTACTGGACCATTCAGCTAGAACAGACGCCATCCATGGGTCACGAGGGAGGAGATTGAAGAACAGTAAAGGGAGCACCGACTCAACAGCAAGCGAAGCTTGGCGTCTGGAGGAGGTTGAGGAAGCGGTCCTCTTGGAAGTCTTTGTTGCCTCTTTAGGCAAGGCAAGGGCGAGCGCCGCTGCTGCAAAGAAGGTACGTGCTTTTACGGTCCGCGCCAGAATGTTAGTTTACATGTTCTTTTTGTAGGGCGAGGAGGACACCGTGGTGTCGGATATCACGCGCGCGTTGATCAAAAGCCTTCCTCAGTCATTTACCAAACATCAAACAGATGAGGCACGCATCGCTGTCGTTCTCTCAATACCTCTGCTTATGAATCTTGACCTCTATCTGGGGATGGGGATGATAACGGTCGGTCGTCCGTTGGGTATATCGTCCATAAAGCTGAAGTACCTCACAGGCATATACTAGTCTGTGGGGTGATGTCACCAAGCAGTTTGCTTCCCATTCATCGTCGGTCGTCCTCTCTCCTGCTGTGGCAACAATCCGTTACCTGATGGACGCGACAAGCTATCCACCTTGAGCTGTCAAGACCCACAGCGTACGCGATGCCTCGCCTGTCGAGCATCGCTCGGGACCCCTCGTCACTGGACTCGTTTAGTTGGAGTTAGGATCTGCACTTTCTATCCCTGTACGTTTTCTTTGTCCTCTTCGTTTATGGCTCCCACGTCCCCCTCTTTAGATTTCTCCTTTCTGCTTAGCCACTGGTCCTGGTCAAATACGTTCTCGCTTCGCCTTCGCGCCCGTCGCCACACCTTGGTTACAACACTCGTTCATTTTCTCTTCGACATCTGTCAACGTCGTGTGGGTCTGTCCCCGGCGAAAACGTTTACACCTTCTTTTATATCTTTTCCCCCTTTTTGCTCACTAGCGTACTTGTCTCCTCGTGTCGAACACTGCGTCGTATAAATACCATCGTCCGACCTTGCTGAACAGCAGGCAATTCGGCCCCTTTCTCCTCTCTTCGTCTCGTGTGACCTCTTCCGACCTCGCCCAAACCGACCAACAATCAATCGAGCCAATGCGCTGACAATCATCTTCCGTTTTCGCGGATTCGTATGTTCCAATTTCTCGTATACATCTTTATCTTCAAGGAACGCCTGGTTCCATTTCGTCTTAAGGACGATCTTACTTGTTATCACCCTCGCGGGATTTCCCTCTTCGCGCGGTCTTGCCCTTCAAGATCGCGGCCTCGTTTCTGTTAATTGCACTCCCCACTCCTCTTTCGAACTCACCCGTAGGGTTACTACCTACGTTACACTCCCAAGGATCCGAATTGTCGATTGACGATGCCCAGTTCGACTCAAGAGACTTCGGTGGCCAACTCTGCGAAGACGAGTGATAACAATGGGTATGCGTCTGATCCCAGTTGCTCTTCATGGTCGGTCACATCACGATCAAGCACATCGTCCCTGACCCCTCACTGCCTTCACGCCGGTGTCACTCTCACCAGCTCATGTTCTGGCGCAACCATGCGGGCCTCTTGGTGACACTCTCTGACTTGCTCACGACGACGCACCACTGGAGCATGAATGCCACGGTGAGTGCCTCTTGCTATTTCGCTTTCTCTTAGCGTTCTAACCAGTACCGCCTGTACCCTTTTCAGCGAGCGAGTCCCCCTCACTAGCTCGCTTTCTTTCTGCCGCATGATCAGTCCTGCCCCTACCCTCTTCAGCGAGTCAGTGTCCCTCACTAGCTTGCTTACTTTCCGCAAACTGACCACCTCTGCCCTCTCTAGTAAATCTGATGAGATGACGCAATTGGGTGACGTAGTTGCAAGGTGGGTCAGTATACTGGGATCTCAATCTGATGACGCAATTGAGCGACGTGTTTGCAGGTTGAGCTTTTTTCGCTGTGTCGAGAATTGAGGGTTCGTGGTTTGCCCTTATGTCCGCCTTCTTGGCCGCAAGTCCAGAAGGGTCGACGTCTTCAGGAAACGCTGGTACATTGCTCGAGGTCGACGACACATGAAGTGCGGCCCTTCGAAAATGGTATAAAAGGCCTCTATCCGAGACACTCTCTAGACTAACAACATCCATGCCATCCTCCCGCAGTCGTCGAGTTATCCCTGCTGCAGAGCCTCAGCCCTCTTCGCCCAGTCCGGTGCTCGCACCGCAGCCTGCTGCCCTGCAAGATAGTACCTCTCCAGACGAAGAGACTCTTGATCCAGGTGATGATGCTGCAGGTGGCGACGGTAGTGATTACGCTGGAGATGTCAACGATCCTGATGCCGTTCCCGATGGCCCCAAGACAAAGATGACTCCCATCAATTATTTTTTTGACAGAACTGGAAGCAAATCTATCTGCAGAGAATGCGCGTAAGTTTCTTATGTTCTAGACTCTTTTTCTGTTTTCTAACTTGAACAATAATTCATAGGAAGCTTAGAGATGCAGACCCGAATAACTGGCCTTCAAATGTCTACTACGAGTATTCAAAGAAAACGTCCACCTCATCCCTCCGTCCTCACATCGATAAACACCATCCGGATTTATACGACCGCTTAGCCAAGGTGTACGATTGGAAGCCACGGCAATCGGGTGTGTCAGAGGCTCGATCTCAAGCTCCAGGCGATGCTGCTGCTTTGAAGGCCAGACAACAGGAATTTAGTGAGGAGACATTCCATGAGTACTTGCTCAATTTCATCGTTGCGGACGACCAAGTGCGTTTTTGTCTTTTGTGCTTTTTACAGCCATCAAACTCATGTCTTCTTGTTCCAAATCCCAAGTCTCTCAATGTCGTAGAAATCCCTGAATTTAGGCAGCTTCTCCTCCTCCTACGCCCTGACCTTCGGGAGTCCCTAATCCCACACCGAACCAAGATGCGAGAGCTTGTTATCCGAGCTTGGAGACAACACTTTCAAGTTTTGCGCCGTGATCTTATGGCACGTCTCCCTCAGCTCCGTCGACTTGTATACGACATTACGACTCATTTAAAAAAAATCTAGGCCGCTATGGGACAGGTTTCCTTTACGCTGGATACATGGTCTGATCGACTTCGCCGATCTTATCTAGCGGTAACTGCCCACTGGATCGCAGAGGTCGAGGGAACCTTGAATTTGCAGCTCAAGACGGCCCTCATCGCGTTTCACCGTCTTCGTCGGAACCACACTGGAAAATCACTTGCGAGAACAGTAATACATCTTCTTGATAGGGCTGGGGTCACGACCAAGGTGAGGCCACGGCTATGTTCTTGCTAATTGACGTATATTCACGATGTCTTTATTCAAGATTGGACATTTCACTATGGACAACGCATCGAACAATAAGACCATGATGGAATCACTCCAGGCGATGCTAGCACCTCGTGACGTCGTTTTTGATCCGGACGATCGTAGGATCATGTGCTTTGCACATATTATTGACCTTTGCTCTAAGCGTGTTGTACTTGCTACCTCCAATGGAGCTGACAACCTCGACGAGAATGGTTACTCGTCATTGGAAGACAACGCTACCGCCCCATCTGATCCGATATCACGAGCTCGCGCAGCAGTTCAAGCCATCCGAGGATCAGGTTTGCGTCGAGATGCCTTCAATGAGGCCATCGCAACTGGCAACGCCAAGGGGTATTTCAAAGCAGGCCAGTCAGCTAAGCCGGTCGTCGTCAAACAGTTGCAGCTCTTGCGCGATGTGCGCACACGGTGGGATTCCGTTTACCACATGCTTAGGAGACTTCGTGAGTTGCGCCCGGTATGTCCTTACACCTCATCGGATGCAAAGCCTGCTAAATGATCAATTTAACAGGCCATCGATTATTTCCTGGCTCTCCCCAATAATAGTGAACTGGCCAAGTACAAGATCTCGTCTCCCGACTGGAAGATAATGCAAGATATCGAACTTATTTTGGGTGTGAGTCATAAGCGGGCTTTCAGGTGACACTGATATATCTGTGCCGACAGATCCCGCACCGGGTCCAGCAGGTCATGTCAGGCGAGAGCACCCCGATTTTGTGTGGTGCTATTCCATCATTCGAAATGTTCATGACTTCGTGGGAGAAGCTTCTCCACGATCACAAGAGTCTAAAGAAGTATATCGACCCTGGCCTGCAGTGGGCCTACACGTATTACAGCCGCATGGACAATACTCGGGCATATATCGTTACGATGCGTAAGTTCTTTTTTCCCTACCCCCGATAATTATGCTAACTATTAAGTAGTCTTGAACCCCATTATACGTATGACGTGGATTCACAATCAGTGGGACAAGGGTTACATCGCCACGGCCGAAAGAAAGATTCGAGAATTGGTGAGTCTATTTATACGGGGCTGCCCTAAAGGTAGACGTCACTCATCCTCCGCAAGATGCTTGAATACCGCGAGAAAGCCGCTCGTCGCCCGGAAGAAGAGGAAGAAGAACCACTCTTGGACGAAAGTTCCCCAAACCTAGGAGACAGTGGCCACGCTGACAGCGATGGATGGATGTCACTTGCGAAGCAATATGGGATTGAGGCCCAGATGAGCACCGGTAATCATGACGAAAATACGCAAACAGTTGACGAAGAATATAACGCCTACGTCACGGCGCAATGCTCACGGCCAGGGACCGACATTCTCAACTTCTGGTCGGTAGGTGGCGACATAAACAGTGCTTGATTATTACTGACAAGATGTGGTAGACCAACCGTTCGGCCTTTCCCACTCTTTTTGCTATGGCAATGGACTACCTCCCCATTCAAGCATCCGCCGTACCTTGTGAACGTATCTTTTCGTCGAGTGCCGAAACGGACACCAAGCGGAGGAATCGCATTGGTCCCCTCCTGATGGAGGCGCTCCAGATGTTAAAGTTCCATCTGAAGAAGTCACGTCTTAATTTCACGGAGGCTTGGATGACGGAGAATGCGTATATGGCCGAAGATGACCTGGATAAGGTCTCAAATAGCCTTACAGTGTTGCTCAAACCAGATTTTCAGGCAGATTTGGACCGGATTCTCCTTGCTATCAAGGAGGAGGAAGACTAACTGCGTGCGTTTGTGTGGAAGGAAATGTAGAGACATCTTGCTGTAGTACGCTGTCGTGTTATCGACTCTCCGCCTCCCCCTATAACTTGAGCGATCTTTTCTTTTTCTGCTATGATAATTTGAAACGTAGGCTATGAATATATGTCAAGCACATACAACCGTTTTATTGAGCTTAGCAACACGCACCCCGCACCCTCATTCGCACGGAATTGCATCTGATTTTAGATTTGGTGTGACAGGTAGTGTGACACAACACGTGACTAGATTACGACGATGGATGTTCATCTTCACCTTCGTCGTCATCCATTGTCTTCCACATTGTCATTTCACACTCGAGGCCATACGACTCATGGAGCATATTCGATTTGCTGGGAGATACAAGTTGCAAGAAGAAATCATATCTGGGCCGTCTCGTGCGTATGAGCAATTGTATTGCGCACTCATTTCGCTCACAGCCTAGGTAAACAGATAAAATATATCTTGCGTATGACATCCTATCAGGAAATGACATCGTCATTAAACTTGAAGAAGTTGAAGGAAAATTAGACACTCTGGGTCACGAATATGATGTCTACACAAAGCTTAAGGGAGGTGCCGGTATCCCTCGAGTCCATTGGTTTGGTACAGAAGCTGGCTTCGATGTAATGGCAATGGATCGCCTCGGCCAGTCGCTTCAGGACCTCTTTGTTCAATGCCACTCTAAGTTCACAACCAAGACTGTTTTGCTTTTAGCTGGGCAGTTGGCGAGTGAATTTAACTTGTGAGACTACGACAAATCAGCTAATGTCTACTATCCCCAGCTCCGTCGCTTGCAGTACATCCATTCTCACAACTTCATTCACCGTGATCTCAAACCTGGCAATATTGTTATGGGTGTTGGAAGGCGCGCCCATATTGTATACGTCATCGATTTTGGGCTGTCGAAAGAATACCGGGATCCCAATACACACCTGCACATCCCATTCAAAGAAGGTCTTGGCCTCATTGGAACCATGACCTTCGCACCTATCAACAGTCACTTGGGCCTAGAACTCGGAAGGCGAGATGATATGGAGTCCCTCGCTTACATGCTATTCTATTTCCTTTGGGGCTTTTTGCCCTGGCAGGACTTTAGGTTTCCAGAGGACGTTCTCAGAAGTAAACAAAAAATCACCGCACTTGACCTGTTTCACAAGCTCCCACTGGAGTTTCGGACGTTCTTCGAGCACTGCCGCTCACTCTCTTTCGACGACAAACCCAACTACGATCACTTTCGCCGTCTTTTTGACAATCTCTTGGTGAAGGAGGGATTTCAGAATGACGTGGCATTCGACTGGGATGGTACTGCCATTTCTTCGTATGAACACAAGCACCATATGAGGTAAGCGTTGATACATCTACACAGCAACCTATTCCTAACGATGAAGTATACATAGATTACGCTCTCAGACCAGAATAAAGTCACCGCCTGCGCCTGCCGTTCCCGCACTCTGACCAGCCACATATCAGAGTCTATTTATATTATCTTTGAACTTTTCGTAGTTTCGTTGTTTCGCTAGCCATTCCTGATGTCCTGCTCTCTGCCTGTATAGTAGCTTGTTGGGATCGCTCATAGATATGTGTATGTGTGCATGTACACGCAAGTAACATGGCCTCGTTGGAGAGCTCTCGCGTTCGCTATCAATAGATGGCATAGAGCCGCCTCTAGGGCTGCTGCCAGAGCTGAACGAACTTAAAATGGTAGTTGATCTTTGTCAGCAGAAGAAACAACGATGGGCGCTGCCATCCTCAAACCCCTACCCTGCTGTCCGCAAAACAATCGTCCATCACCTACACACAATGCTCCCGTTTACACCACTCCCGTTTACACCAGTCTTTTAGCATCAAACGTCACTGCAGCATCAGAAAGAGCGGAGGATGTGTTATCGTAAACTGGAGACTGCTGCCAGGTGACGTGGCCAGCGGAGCATCGCCAGCATGTTACAACCGTCCACTTTCTCACTGGCATGATCGACTCTAGTAGGAAGCGGTGTGGTCTATTCCGGGAAAAGAGGTCGCAAACTCAAGGCATCTTTATAGAACATGACATCGAGCGTTACTATGGGAATTGGCATCTCTTGTCCAACCTCTGCCCTTTTCAATGAGTAAGTGCCCCTCGCCGGTTCGCTTTCTTTTTACATCCTGACCTCTTCTCCAGCAGGTGAGTACCCTTACTGCCTCACATTCTTTCCATGATCCGACAGCCTCCGTCCTCTCTTCAATGGGTGAACACTCCTTGACGGCTCGCATACTTTTCACATCCTAACTAGTTCTCTTCAGTGAGTGGGTGCCCTTCGCAGGCTCACCCTCTTTTCACATCCCGACCAGTTCCGTACACTCTTTAACATGTGGATGCCCTCGCCGGCTCGCTTTCTTTTCACTTCTTGACCAGTCGCCAGCAGTGAGCCCTTCTCGCCGACTCGCTTTCTTTCGACATCCTGATGGGTCGTAGGAGAGTGCTTTGAAGGGCAGTGGAACACTACAAGCAAAGACACGAAGAGCGGGGTGCCGTTCATGGACGTGACAGGCCCCAAGGAGGAAGTCACTGTGCGACCGATAGAGGAACAAGCCAAGTGGGAGAGTCGCACTTTGTGGTGCAAGGTTGCAAAGGGCATCCAGGAGAGTGACTTTGAAGCGGCATCGAGAGAGAAGAGTCGCATTGAGGTCAGCGCGATCTTTCCTGAAGCATATCTTGATTCTCTGTGGCTAACGACAGTGATTTTGACACGTATATTTTTGCAATGGGCACTTTCTTCACAAACAGAACGAACAGCGCCAAAGACGGCGAGACGAGACAGCGGGCAGCACCAGTTGGCAACTGAAACACTTTGTGTACCAGGACGATGACCCGCTTTGTATGTCTTTTTTCCCCCTCCTGTTATTATCTTCATTTGCCTGACGTGGCGTTGACTCACTTTCTTTCGATGTCGTGACCGGTTGCGGGTGAGTGTCCCACCATTGCTACCTGCGTGATTGTGACTGGAGTTCACACAAATTTTCCCTGCCATCCAGTGCCATCTCCCGCGTGCATTTTTACGACCGCTCTGGTCCAGGATCCACGTCCCCTCCCACACCATCCATTCTCCCTGTCCCGACCTTTGCACTGTCCGGGAGTGAGTCCTTCTCACTCACTTTCCATCTGCGCTCTGACTGCGCGGAGGGTCTTCATTTGCTGAGGTGCAAGTTTTTAGGTTCGCTGCTGTCCACTTAACCCGTCACGACGGTCACGTCCTCCACCCTCTCTCGGAAATCAGCGGCCCTTGCAGGCTCAGTTTGCATATAGAAGAGAAGTTAGTGGTACCAGATAAAATGTAAACGGCTCTATAGTTCTGTATGAGCCTCAGTGGCAGGCGCGCGATCATAGAATTCGAAAAAAAAAATTGCAAAAAAAAAACCAGCTTGAGTCGACCATGGGCCGCGAGTCGAGTCGAGCCGCGGCTACAAAGTGAGATAGCTCGGTCAGTCGAGCCATATCCGGAAAAAGCCGCGGCTTAGGAAGCCAGCACTCAGCTAGCCGAGTCACGGCAACACTATTGT
>Ga0247668_1000453_pt1 | contig 10038 bp, 9 predicted proteins | sample CNK09_metaG_FD_182737 | JGI IMG/M metagenome (GOLD analysis project Ga0247668, IMG submission 182737) | Soil microbial communities from Purdue University Martell Research Forest, Indiana, United States - CNK09 | ecosystem: Environmental > Terrestrial > Soil > Temperate forest > Bulk soil | place...
GCCGCACCCGCGCGAACGAGTTCTACGACGCCTACTCTGACGCGTGAGAAGAGTCCGGCGCCCGCCCCGTCAGCGCCTGCGACTCGTGTTGGCGAAATCTCTTTGGAGCGGCTTCGCGATGAGGTCACCTACCTGGCGTCCGATGCGCTCGATGGCCGAATGACGGGGACAAAGGGCGCCCAATTGGCGGCGGATTACATCGCCGGGCAATTCCGTCAGGCCGGCTTAAAGCCGATGGGAGACAGCGGCAGTTATTTTCAGGATTTCGAATTCAACTCCGGCGTGCGAATCGTCACCAACCAAAACCACCTCGCTGTGTCATCGGTGCGAAAGGAACCTCTCCAGTGGGAAGTGGAAAGGGATTTCCGCCCACTGTCTTTCACGGCCAACGGCGGGGCGACCGGTGAAGTCGTTTTCGCCGGCTACGGCTTGTTCGTTCCGGGCAAAGCCGGCGAAGGCTACGATTCGTATTCTGGACTCGATGTAACCAACAAAATTGTCCTGGCCTTGCGGTACGTGCCGGAAGACGTTGCGCCTAAACGGCGTCAGGAACTCAATCGTTACGCCGGGCTGCGTTACAAAGCCATGATGGCGCGGGAACGCGGCGCCAAGGCGGTGCTAATCGTGTCCGGCCCAAACTCGCCCAACGCGGGCGAACTGGCCGGCCTCTCATTTGACACCAGCCTGGCCGGTTCAGGAATCGTGGCGCTCTCGATCAGCAGCAACGTCGCGACGGCGATTTTGAGCAGCAACGGCAAGGACTTGAAAAAGTTGCAGTCCGAGCTCGACTCCGAGAACCCTCATGCCGAAGGAGGATTTATCATCACGAACCTTCAGGTAACGATCGATGCCTCGGTCGAACATCTCAAGAAAACCGACCGCAACGTTATTGCCGGTCTGCCGCCCATCGGAAAGGGACCTGCAGAGTATGTGATCGCGGGCGCGCACTACGATCATCTCGGTCACGGCGAAACCGGCGGCATGCAGCGCAAGGGCGAAGAAGGGCTAATTCACCATGGCGCGGATGACAACGCTTCCGGAACGGCGGTCGTCCTGGAACTGGCGTCGGCATTCGCGACTGAAAGGGCCCACAATCCCAAAGCATTTCCGCGAGGACTGATCTTTGCCTTGTGGTCTGGCGAAGAGATTGGGCTGATTGGTTCTTCGTTTTTTGCGGAGCATCCCGTGGTGCCGTTGTCGAAGGTCGTCGCGTACGTCAATTTCGATATGGTGGGACGGCTGAACGACAACAAACTAATCCTTCAAGGTGCTGGCTCGTCGCCAGCCTGGCGGCGTTTGGCCGAAAAGCGCAACGTCGCCGCTGGTTTTAGCCTCGTGCTGCAGGACGATCCTTATTTGCCGACAGACGTGACGCCGTTTTATCCCAAGCAGGTTCCAGTCGTGAATTTTTTCACCGGCAGCCACGAGGATTATCATCGCCCGACGGACACAGCCGAGACACTCAATTACGAAGGGCTGGAGAGAATCGCGCGGATGGCCCGTGGCGTTATCGCGGACCTCGTGAAGAATCCTGAACGGCCAGAATATGCCAAGGTGGAGCAGACGGCTCCTGGGCCAGGCAGCCGAGATAACCTTCGCGCCTATCTCGGCACCATCCCCGACTACACGGCCGAAGTGGCGGGCGTTAAATTATCAGGCGTGCGCGGCGGCAGTCCGGCGGAGAAATCAGGATTGAAAGGCGGCGATGTAATTGTCGCATTTGGCGGCCAAAAAATCGCCAACATTTATGATTATACCTACGCATTGGATGCCGCCAAAATTGGACAAGCGGTCCCAATGGAGATCGTCCGTGACGGCAAACACGTGACCCTCACGGTCACACCGGAGGCGCGGAAATAGTGACCGGCGCTCGAATGGGAACGGGGATCGACAAAGTGAGCGGCTAAGTGAGAGTGACAAAGTTAAGGTTGCCGGAGATGGTCGAAGAAAAGGATGAAGGATAATGGATGAGGGATGAGTGAAGTCCTTTCTGAAATTACGATTGGGGCATACATGATCCATTTTACCCGTGAACCCGTGAACCCTCAATAGAACCAAGGCTTTTTGAAGGTCGCACCCGTGAGGCTACCCGTGAGAAAGCGTGAGGGACCCGTGAACCTTCGGAAGGCAGGAAGCGAAAATCACGGACAGTTGACACGAATTTCACTAATTTACACGAATACCACAACGCCCTGCTGTGGCGTCACGATTTTTTGTTTTCCTCAGACTGGGTCAGATTTACTCAGATTAACTCAGATTTGGTCAGAGGAACCGGCGTCTGCTCCGGGTCTTCGGATCGCGGCCGTCTCGCATCTCCGGGACCGCCCAACCCGCACGAAGGGGCTGGAGCCGTTACAGCGTAACAAAGCGCGGTTTTATTGGGTGTTTTTGAAGTCAGACCCGTAACGTCACCCGTAACGGACCCGGAACAGGCGTAACTTTCTGTGCTCATGAACGCCCGCCTCAACCAATTGAGCAAAAGCCGAAGTGCGAAAGACAAAGTGAAGAAGACAAAGGGGGACTGCGCTCCCTCGTTCCTTCGTCCTCCGCCCTTCGTCCTTCTGGTTTCGCCCTTGGACTTTGGAGATTGGATGCTTGTCCGAAGCGTGCGAAGCAATGAATTGCACGGATTGGCACTCAGGTACGCTTTGCAAAAACCGAGCGGGATTTCCGGAGCGCCGGCTGAGACCCCTCTGCACTCTGCTGCCCTCTGAGCTTTCTGCGCCACCCAACGCCGCCCGGTCTTCGCCTTGGCTTGCACTCCGCGGGCTGTCGAATCGAGTTCAACGTTCAACCAACCACCGGCCGGGAAGAATTCGGCTGTTCACGAACACCTTCGGGTCGAAAATGAAAGTCGGTTGGTTGCTCAAGCTTGTATTCACGTGCAGAAGGAGCGCCTTCGCTGCGGGGCGGCATCAATTAACAGCATTACACGCACCAGTAGTCGATACGATACTGAGATGCGACCCCTTTTGTGCGACCCCTTTTGTGAACCAGAGGAGGGCAATTAGTTTTACCGTGATGGAATTCCGGTTTGATAGCTTGAACGGCGCGCCGCTACGATGGCCTAGCTATTTTACGGGCCGACGGCGAAATCGTGTGCACAGGAAAAGCATCGCAACGGCAAGGGTTAAGAGCGCAATGGGCGCTGGCTCCGGAACGGGAATCGGCGAAAACACAATCGAATCCAACAGAAGGTTATTTGGACCTATAGTATACGATAAAGCAGTGAATTTCAACTCGCCTGCTTGCCCGGAAAAAGCCGAGATATCCGCGCCATACAGAGTGTAGTTTGGTCCGGATGAAAGCGGAAGGGGACTGAGTTGCTGTCCGGAGAGAGAAACTGTAAAATTAACCGGAAAATTATTACCGCCAGAGGCTTTGAACCGTAAAGATTGGCTTCCGATCGGAACCAGCCCGGTTTGCAAAAGAGAAGTATCTCCGCTCCCTACACCACCTTGCAGAAGAACGGTGTATTGGCCTTCAATGATCCCTTGTGCTGTCGTCCAGTTTGGGCCAAAAATTGAGATGTTAGGGCTTCCCAAAGCGTAATTATTCTGCAACACCGAACTTACCGGGTTCGTTCCCAGAAACCGCATCCATCCCGGCAGGGCCTGACTTATCGGCACGAAAGTGCCGAACTGTCCTTGCGGGATCGGAGTCAAATTTGCCGACTCAAACCCAAGATTGACGAATGAGGCCTGAGCTTGAACGAAGCACGCGCTAAAAAAAAGGAGCGTAAAGACAGTTAATATGTTCGTCATTTCGATCCTAATTTGAGAAACTGTCGGCGAAATCGTCGCCATAGAAGGGGCAGCCCGAGAGCAAGGCCGAGCAGTGCCAGGGGTACCGGCTCGGGAACCGGAACCGGCGAAAACACAATGGAATCCAACAGAATGTTATTTGGATGCGTCGTATAAGACAAGGCCGTGAACTTCAATTCTCCCGTCTCCCCGGAAAAAGCGGAAATATCCGCGCCATACAACGTGTAATTTGGTCCGGAAGAAAGTGGAATCGGACGGAGATGCTCTCCGGAGAAGGAAACTGTAAAATCGATTACCCCCAAATAATTAGCGCTCGCGGCTTTAAACCGAAAAGATTGACTTCCAATCGGAATCACCCCAGTTTGCACCAAAGAAGCATCTACATCCAACGCACCAAACGCACCAGGCTGAAGCAGAACCGTGTACTGACCTTCAATGATCTGTGCTGTCGTCCAATTTGGGCCCAAAATCGAGATGTTCGCACTTCCAATGGCGGCATTATTCTGCAACACCGAAGTTACCGGGTTCGTTCCCAAGAATCCTATCCACCCCGGCAGGGCTTGGCTTATCGGCACGAAAGTGCCGAACTGTCCTTGCGGGATCGGAGTTAAATTTGCCGACTCAAATCCAAGATTGACGAAGGCGGCCTGAGCTTGAACGAAGTACGCGCTAAAAAGGAGCGTAAAGACAGTTAGTATTTTCTTCACTTCGAACCTAATTTTACAAACGGTCGGCGAAATCGTTGCCACACAAGGGGAATCACGATGGCAAGGCCGAGCAGTGCCAGGGGTTCCGGTTCGGGAACCGGAATCGGGGAAAAAACGAAGGAATCCAACAGAATGTTGTTTGGATGCGAACTATTAGCCAAAGCCATGAATTCCAAATCGCCCTTCTGGCCAGAAAAAGCGGAAACATCCGCTCCGTAATAGGTGTAATTTGGTCCGGAAGAAAGCGGAATCGCACTTAGCTGCTGTCCGGTGAAGTAAACTGAAAACTCGGGTATCCAGACGTCACTCCACCCAGCGGCTTTAAACCGTAACGATTGACTTCCAATCGGAATCACGCCAGTTTGCACCAAAGAAGCATCTACATCCAACGCACCAAACGCACCAGGCTGAAGCAGAACCGTGTACTGACCTTCAATAATCTGTGCTGTCGTCCAATTTGGGCCAAAAATCGAGATGTTCGCACCTCCCACGGCGGCATTATTCTGCAAGACCGAAGTTACCGTGTTCGTTCCCAAAACTCCTTTCCATCCCGGCAAAGCTTGACTTATCGGCACAAAACCACCGAACTGCCCTTGCGGGATCGGAGGTAAATCTGCCGACTCAAACCCAAGATTCACGAACGCGCTCTGCGCTTGAATTAAGAACTGTCCAAAAAGGAGCGTAATGATCGTCAGAATAGTTTTCATAACATTATCGTTTGGTGAATGGATCGCCGACTGCCTGAAACTGGGCTGTGCGACGGGAGTTCCAAGCGCAGATAGCAAAGTTTTTGTGCTGTACCCACAGGCCAAAATAGAGGCTGCTGTCGCTTACCCCTGCATAGTCTGGTTCCATGACATGAGTCACCCCTCCAACGGGAGTATTGGAATAATTCGTCCCGCCAAACGAACTTGACGCAAACCATTTCAAAAATGAGGCCCGGATGGCATCGCTGGCCATTGAAGGATTCCGTAGTCATTCTGATTTCATTGCACTCGGCGGCTGCGATAGAGCCAGTAGAGAATTCCGGCCAGACCGAAAAACGCCAGCGTGGAAGGCTCGGGAACAGCGGTGGTTGAGAACCGAATATCGTCCAGCGCGACCCCGGATATGGAGAGCCCTGTAAAAAGTAATTCGCCAGTTTGCCCCGCGTACGACGAAATGTCGCCGGCCAAAACAGAAAAATGGGCCGTCGAACCGATCTGCACCAATGGGACTGGATTTCCGTCGAAGGTGACCAGGAGATTTTGAAAATTCACTGTGTCGAAAACCAGCGACAAGGCATTACCTGGCAACTGTCCAACTTGGCCGATGGAAGCGCTGGCTGGATTACCCCCGGAGGAGTGTTGAATTACCACGGAATAGTTCCCGTCAAGCGGCAACCTAAATGGTGAGCCGCCGTCGTGAATCGAAACTGCAGGGGAACCGATCGTGAGATCATCGTACAGAATGTCGCTCATGGGCATGCTTCCAATATAAGCGGTCCAAAAAGGCAGTGCGGAGGATGCCACCACCAACGGCAACGGCTGCCCCGGACCAGAGGGAACTATGGTTGCCTGTTCAAAATTAAGATTCCGAAAAGCGCCCTGTCCTGAGGCTCCAAGTGCAAAAATCAGAAATGCGAGATGTAGCGGAAGTAACGGCGTCGTAGTTTTCATAATCTGTCTATCTCCTGACGAAGGGATCGCCGACTGCTTGAAACAGCACCGTGTTAAGAGAGTTCCAAGCGCAGAGGGCGAAATTTTTGTTCTGCACCCAAAGGCCAAAATAACGTCCGCTGTCGATTACTCCTGAAAGACTCGGCTCCATCACGTGGGTTGCTGCACCAATGGGAGTATTGGAGTAATTCGTCCCGCCAAAAGCATTTGACGAAAACCATTTCAAAAAGGTTCCTTGGCCCGGGTCGCATCGCTGGCCATTGAATGATTCGACAGTCATTATGATGTACCAACTGCTGTTGCCTATGAAAACGACGTCCCCGTTCAACACGTAATCTTTGCTTTGTCCGCCATTGGTACCCCATGTCATGTAACCGGCTACATTCGTGGCCGAAGTGATGTGCGCTCCGGAACTGACGTACGTTACATTTGTGGCGGCTATCCCACTTTGAATGACACTATCGCGAGCTTTTGCGCCTACGTTATCCCCGATGTGAAGGACATCGTCGAAGTAGTAATTCGTGTTGGTCGTGAAGTATCCCGGTCGAATCGCTTCGTTGTTCGTACACGCAACTCCTAATACGCTGGCCCCCGCGGCCACAGGCCGGTGCTGCAAGTAATAGGAGGCCACGTTGGAACTATCGATCGAGTTCGAATTGTAGACGAGCAAGAGGTCTTTCGTGGCGTCCACCGTGTGTTCGACCAGAGGGGAGAAAAGTGATGCCATACTTTGGTAGCCGGCCGAGGCGATTATTTTCACTTGCTTCAGCGCCGGGGTGTTAGTCTGCCCGTGAGTACGGTCTCCAGTCGAGTTACTCAACAGGGCGAGATGGAAGTTCGTGCCAGATGCGATCGCAGCCACATTGGTGAGGCTGGCAGGGGGCGCAACGTTCGTCTGGCCCCATTGGACCACCGTGCCGTCGTTCTTCAACGCGAGACTTTGATTGCCTCCGGCGGAAATGGCAATGGCATTGGTAACGCTGGCTGGCACGTTTGTTTGTCCGGAATTGTTTGCACCCCAAGCTACCACAGAGCCGGTGCTTAGCAAGGCAAGGCTGTGGGCCGCGCCGGCAGCGATTGCGACGACGTTGCTCAAACCTGGCGGAATGTTCGTTTGTCCCAAATCGTTTGTGCCCCATGCAAGGACCGTGCCGTGCGTGATATTTCCCCACCAGATGGGCGCGCCCTCTCCTGCAACGTGGACCGTCCAGGAGATGTTCGTGCTGTGTGCGCCATTTTCCACCAGGTTCGAATAGACTCCTGTGCTGGCTTTTGCCGCCGACAGAATCGTTTATTGCAAGACTTCCACCCCTTCCACCCAAACCCGGTGCCACGGAAGAGGCCGAACTGATCCAGATTTGGCAGATTTGGCCGTTGCGCTTTTTCTCTGGTGGCTCTTTATTGAAGGGGTCGAATGGCGCAATAATGACAAGACTTGAGGAACAGGATTGGGGAAAGACGCCCGAAGGCGCAGTTGTGAAACAGTTCACGCTGACGAATGGCAACGGCATGGTCGCCCGGCTCACGAGTTACGGCGCTATTTTGGCTGAACTCCGCGTGCCGGATCAGCACGGCAAGTCCGGGAATGTGGTTTTGGGATTCGACAGCCTGGAGAGTTATCTCAAGGGCCATCCGTTCTTTGGCGCCATTGCGGGCCGCGTCGCCAATCGGATTGCCCGCGCAGAATTCACTCTCGACGGCCAGCGATACACACTGGCCGCCAACAACGGCCCAAACCATCTGCACGGGGGCAAGAGGGGCTTCGACAAAGTGGTCTGGGAGGCGAAACCGCTTCCCTCAGCCAGGCGCGAAGCAAGCGTGCAACTCACCTACCTGAGTTCTGACGGCGAAGAAGGATACCCGGGGAACCTCCGCGCCACGGTCACTTACACGCTGACCGACGACAATGACTTGAGGCTCGATTATACGGCCACGACCGACAAAGCCACTCCGGTAAACCTGACCAATCACACTTATTTTAACCTTGCTGGAGCAGGGGACATCCTTGGCCACGAACTGACACTCGCGGCCGACCATTATACGCCCGTGGATGATCTGCTGATTCCCACGGGCGAAATCGCCAGTGTCAAGAACACTCCCCTCGATTTCACCCAACCCACGCTGATCGGCGCGCGGATCGCCCAACTCAAACCCCGGCCCGGTGGCTACGATCATAATTTCGTCCTGCGGACAGGACCGCAGGATGAACGACGAGTCAAACGAACCGCCTCGCCCCTCACCCCAGCCCTCTCCCTTTTGAGGGGAGGGGGAGAGGGCGGCAACACACTTGCGCTAGCCGCACGCGTCCGTGAGCCAAAGAGCGGTCGGGTCCTGGAGGTGCACACGACTGAGCCCGGTGTGCAGCTCTACACCGGCAACTTTCTCGACGGGAGCTTGAGTTGCAGTGGCGGTTTTTCATGCGCGCAACACAGCGGCTTCTGCCTGGAGACGCAGCATTTCCCGGATGCGGTGCATCATCCGAGCTTCCCGTCGATCATCTTGCGCCCCGGCCAAATATACAAGACGACCACCGTCTTCAAATTCTCCACCTGAAAACTTATGGACAAGCCCGACAAAGAATGGCCCGCCTTTAGTTTAACCCGATTATTGCGCACGGTCTTCGCACCAACTCCGGGTGAACGGATCTCCATCCTTATTGATCTGCCCGATCCGCGGGAGGTGCGCGACTTTGCCTTTTTGCGGAATCCGAAGCTGGAAATTCAACGCTACGCTTATGATTTGTTTTACCTGGGCCTAAGAAGGGGAGGCTTGGGCGAACTGAACTTGCGCGGCGGCGATTTGTTCGCTTACGCGATTACGGGCGGAAGTAATCTGGATTTGCCCAGCCGTGCCGTCGCGGCGGACGGACAGGATGTATCTTTCGAACAGGATATTTACCCTAACTGCGACATCCTGCTCTGCATTTCCACTTTTTCGGCCACCGCGCCGCTCACGGCCGCGGCCAAGCAATTCGGTTTTCGAGGCGCGACGCTGCATGGACTCAACGAGATCATCGTCCGGACCGGCCTGGCGGTGGATTACAATGAAGTCAGCCGCAACGCCGAGAAACTGCGTCTTGGCTTGACCAAAGCAGACTATTTTGAAGTCGATTTCGAGATCGACGGCCAGCGCCACACGCTCAAACTTCACTGCGACCGGCAGGAAGCGCAGAAGAGCCATGGTCTGGCTCGCGACCGAAAGCCGGATGTGGTCAATCTGCCAGCCGGCGAAGTCTATTACGTTCCGACGGGCGCGGAAGGCCGCTTTCCGCTCCGCTATGAAGACGGCACAATCGGCTTGATGGAGGTCGCAAGCGGCCGAATCCAAAAGGCAACCCTGATTCAAGGACGCCAAAACGTCATCGATCAACATAATCAGAAATTGGCGGCTGATCCGGTCACAGGGGAATTGGGCGAACTCGGATTTGGCACTCAGGAGTTGCCGCCGTCCGGCCGGGATATTCAGGATGAAAAGATTCTCGGCACTTTGCACGTCGCCACCGGACGCAGCGACCATCTCGGCGGAAAGCTCACGCCGGACAAGTTCGCCAATCCGCGCAATGCCACTCATGACGACATTTTGTTTTCGCCCACCAAAACGCCCGAAATCAATGTTCCACAAGTGCGGATGTGTCGTGGCGGCGAAGTGAAAGTTGTGATCGAGAACTATCAGCCCGGGGCTTATATGCGCGGGCTGCTTGGAGGCCCCTGAATGACGAATTCCTAAACCATAATGACTAAAGAATGACCAATTCCTAATTCCAAATGTCGAAAGCACAGAGCCGCGCAGGATTCGATTAGGCATTCGGCATTAGGGCTTATTTAGTCATTATGGTTTAGGAATTAGTCATTGATCATGAATCATCTCAGCCTGAAGGCGACGCCTAATATGATTTCCTATTACGAAACC
>Ga0247668_1000454_pt1 | contig 10026 bp, 7 predicted proteins | sample CNK09_metaG_FD_182737 | JGI IMG/M metagenome (GOLD analysis project Ga0247668, IMG submission 182737) | Soil microbial communities from Purdue University Martell Research Forest, Indiana, United States - CNK09 | ecosystem: Environmental > Terrestrial > Soil > Temperate forest > Bulk soil | place...
CCGCCAAGGCGCGATGGCGATTTCCAGCTTCATGATCCTCGCCTGGATGACCAATGTCATGGAATACGGCGCGGCCGGTTTGATCGGCTGCCTGCTGTTCTGGGCGACTGGCGTCGCCAAGATCGAAACCGCGTTCAGCGGCTTTGCCAACGACACGCCATGGTTCCTGTTCGGCGCGACGCTGCTCGGCGCCGCCGCGAACAAGACCGGCCTGCCGCAGCGGATCGGCGCCTTCGTGGTCTCGCGCGTCGGCGCCAGCTATTCGCGGCTGCTGCTCGGCCTCGTCATCACCTCATTCGTGCTGACCCTGTTCGTGCCGTCGGGCAATGCGCGGCTGGTCATCATGGCATCCTTCGCCATCAGCGTGATCAACATGTTCGGGGTGGGGAAGGGCTCGAATATCGGCCGCGGAATCTTCCTGGTGCTCACCTACACCTGCGCGATCTTCGACAAGATGGTCATCGCCGGCGCGGGCGCGATCACGGCCGTCGGCAACATCACGCGCTTCGGCGGCGTGCAGGTGTCTTACGCGCTTTGGTTCATCGCGTTTCTTCCCTGTGCGCTGCTCACCATCTTCACGGCGTGGCAATTTGCCAAATGGGCTTACCCCCCGGAGGTGGAAAGCGTCGGCGGCAATATGGACGCGCTCAAGGCAGAGCTGCGCGGCACCCAGGTCTGGACGCCTCTTGCCGTGAAATCGACGATCCTCAGCCTCCTCGCCATCACGCTCTGGATGACCGATTTCATCCATCACATTTCCCCTTCGGTGATTGCGCTGGCGCTCGCGCTCGCGGCGTTTTTGCCGTTTGTGAATGTGCTGGAACCCGAGGACATGCAGCGCGTCAATTTGATGCCGGTGTTCTTCGTTGCCGCGGCGCTCAGCATGAGCAATGTCGCGCAAGCGACCGGCGCGCTGAAGCTTCTGACCGATTTTTTCTTCGGCGGCGTGACGCCCTTTCTTTCCGACAAGATCCTCGCCGTTCCGGCGCTGTATTGGGGCGGCTTCGTCTACCATTTCGCCACCGCCAGCGAGATTTCGATGCTGGCGACGTCACTGCCCGTGCTGATGGAATACGCCAAAGCCAACCATCTCGCCCCGCTCTGGGTGGGTATGATTTGGGCGTTTTCAGCCGGGGGCAAGCTGTTCGCCTATCAGTCGGCGCCCCTGGTGGTGGGCTATTCTTATGGCTATTTTAAGCATACCGATCTTATAAAGATCGGCGCCGTTCTGACGATTGTGGAATTCATCGGCCTCGCGCTCAGCGTCGCGTTTTATTGGCCTTTTTTGGGCCTTTAAGGGCCTTTGATCTGGATCAAGGTTCCGCGAATGGTGCGAACCTATACGTAAATGTAATGTTGTCGCAAAAGTCTCCCACCGCCACTTGTTGATACGGCGTGTGAAGAACAATTCACGGGACCAACGCGGACGCTTGCGCATTATGTCCGCCGCCTGCGGGCCCCCCTTACGCGTGAGTGAGTATGAACATTTCGGAAGTCTTCATCAAACGCCCGGTCATGACCATTCTGGTCATGGCGGCCTTATTGTTTGCCGGGCTGTTTGGCTATTCCTCGTTGCCGGTCAACGAGCTGCCCAACGTTGATTTTCCCACCATCGTCGTAACAGCCCAGCTCCCGGGCGCCGACGCGGGCACCATGGCGTCGTCGGTCGCGACTCCGTTGGAGGGGCAATTCTCTCTGATTCCCGGTCTCGACTCGATGAGTTCGACGAGCATCTTGGGAACGACCCAGGTCACGCTGCAATTCCGGCTCGACCGGAACATCGACGGCGCCAGCGAGGACGTGCAATCCGCACTCGTCGCGGCGGCGCGCCAGCTCCCGCCGAATATGCCGACGCCGCCCACCATGCGGAAGGTGAACCCGGCCGATAGCTCGATCCTGCAGCTCACCGTGGCCTCGCCGTCTTTGCCGCTGTCAACCGTCGATGAATATGCGGAAACCATTCTCGTCCGTTCGATTTCGACGATCGACGGCGTGGCCAATGTCGAGATCTACGGCCAGGCCAAGCCGGCGGTGCGGGTCCAGGTCGATCCCAACGCGCTGGCGACGCGCGGCATCGGCATTGACGAGGTCGCGGCCGCCATCAAGAACGCCAACGTCAATCTTGCCACCGGAACGTTGGATGGACCGGCGCGCGCAGCGGTCATCCAAACGGAAGGCCAGCTCACCAAGGCATCCGAATATCTGCCGCAGATCATCGCCTACCGCAATGGCGCGCCGGTGCGTTTCGCCGATGTCGGCACCGTCGTCGACAGCGTGGAAAATCGCTGGCTGTCCGGCCTGTACAACGGCAAGCAGGGCGTGACTCTCGGGATCAACCGCCAGCCCGGCGCCAACACCATTGCCGTGGTCGATGCCATCAAGGCGAAGCTTCCTTCGCTGCGGGCGCAACTGCCGCCTTCGATTTCGCTCGACATCACCCTGGACCGCAGCCAATCCATTCGCGCCGCGGTGAACGATGTGCAGACCACGCTGATCATCGCCGCGGTTCTCGTGGTCGCGGTGATCTTCCTGTTTCTGCGAACGGCGTCCGCGACGTTCATTCCGTCCGTCGCGTTGCCCATCACCGTAATCGGGACCTTCGCCGGCATGGCCGCTTGCGGCTACAGCCTGGACAATCTTTCGCTGATGGCGCTGACGCTGTGTGTCGGCTTTGTCGTGGACGATGCCATCGTGATGCTGGAAAACATCATGCGTCACGTCGAAGAGGGCGAGCATCCTTATCAGGCGGCGCTGACGGGCTCGCGCGAAATCGCCTTCACGATTCTTTCGATGACGGTTTCGCTCGCCTCCGTGTTCATTCCCGTGCTGTTCATGGGCGGCATCGTTGGCCGGCTGCTGCACGAATTTGCGGTCACTATCGTGATCGCGATTTTCGTTTCCGGTATCGTGTCGGTGAGCCTGACGCCGATGCTATGCAGCCGGCTGATCAAACCCCACAACGCGCAAGCCAAGGCGCACGGCGCTTTCTACCGCATAAGCGAGGCCGCCTTCGATAAGATGCAGCGTGGCTATGCGCGCAGCTTGCGCTGGAGCCTTACCCATCGGCCCGTAATTCTCGCGCTGTTTGCCGGCAGCCTCGTGGCCACCGTGGTGTTGTTCCGCGCCATGCCCGAAGACTTCCTCCCCGCCGACGATGTCGGGCGGCTCTATGCCTTTACAGAGGGCGCGAACGGAATCTCCTTCGAGTCGATGAGCGCCCATCAGGCCGAGGCGGCGCGCATCATCTGGAGCGATCCCAATGTCGCAGGCGCAATCTCCACCGTCGGCTCCGGCGGCGCACGCGGCGGCTCCAATCAGGGCTCGTTCGTGATGGTGCTGAAGCCGCGCGATAAGCGCCTGCCGATCAACGCCGTGATGGCCGAAATGCGCCGCAAATTCTCGGCCATTCCCGGTCTCAACGTGTATCTGCAGAACCGGCCGCTCATCACCATCGGCGGCCTCGTCAGCAAGGCGCAGTACCAATACACGATGCAGGACGCCGACACGACGGAGCTTTACACCTGGTCCAATCGCCTTAAGGACGCCTTGTCGAAGACACCGGGCTTCCTCGATGTCACCAGCGACCTGGACCTTTCGACGCCCTCGGTCCATGTGTCGGTCAACCGCGACCGTGCCGCTGCGCTCGGCATCTCGATGAATCAGATTGAAACCGCGCTCGGCGCGTCCTTCGGCGGGCAGCAGGTCTCGATCATCGACACCTCGGCCGACCAGTTCAAAGTGATGTTGGAACTGCTGCCGCAATATCAGCAGGACGCCGATTCGCTGAACCGGCTATATCTCTCGACACCGCGCGCCGCGTCGGTTTCCACGGGGAATATCGGTGCCATCGTCCCGCTTTCCGCCGTCACGCAGATCACCACCGGCGCTTCGCCCTTGGCGGTGAACCATTTCGGTCAGCTTCCGGCGGTCACGGTCTCCTTCAGCCTGCCGCCGGGACGGGCGCTGAGCGATGCGGTCGGCACCATCGACGAACTGAAAGCCCAGATCGGCATGCCGGCCTCCGTGCAGGGGAGTTTCCAAGGCACGGCGAAGGCGTTCCAGCAATCGATGCAGGGCATGGGCTTCCTGCTGCTGGGCGCGATTCTGGTGGTCTACATCGTGCTCGGCATCCTCTATGAAAGCTTCATCCATCCGTTGACCATCCTGTCCGGCCTGCCGTCGGCGGCGGTCGGTGCGCTGATCACGCTGTGGCTGTTCGGGATGCCCCTCACGCTCTACGCCTTCGTCGGCATGATCATGCTGGTCGGCATCGTGAAGAAGAACGCCATCATGATGATCGATTTCGCGCTGGTGCGCGAGCGCGAGCATGGCGTCGATGCCACCACTGCGATCACCGAAGCCGCGCTGATCCGCTTCCGTCCGATCATGATGACCACCATGGCGGCGCTCATGGGAAGCCTGCCTTTGGCCTTCGGTTGGGGCGAGGGCGGCGCCGGCCGGCAGCCCTTGGGTCTGGCGGTCGTGGGCGGATTGATCCTTTCCCAGGCGCTGACTCTTTACATCACGCCGGTGATTTACGGGTACCTCGACCGGTTCGGGACGTGGGTCGGACGGTCCTGGAGCCAGGAAGTGCCCGTTCAGGCTGAGTGAGCAAAACTTTGCGGGCCGGCTGAACGTCGCGTAACATCCAACTCATGACGGATGTGAGCGAGCGGCGGCGGTTCAAGGACAATCTGCAGGGCGAAGTGGATGGCGCTGCCGTCTATCTGGCGCTGGCCGAGGCCGAGAAGGATCCCAATCTCGCCAAGATCTATCGCCGGCTCGCGGCGGTCGAGGGCGCCCACGCCGAGTTCTGGCGCTCGCGCCTCGACCGGGCAACGTCTAACCACACCAAACTCAAGCCGAGCTTCAGGGCGCGCGGTCTGAGCTGGCTCGCGCGCCGGTTCGGTCCGGAATTCGTTCTCCCCACCATCGCCGTGACCGAAGTGAGCGGCAGCACCGATTACGACACCCAGCCCGACGCGGTGGCGAAGGGACTGCCCACGGACGAGCGCTCGCATGCGCGCATCATCCAGGCGGCCGCTGCCACCCATAAAGGATTGGCCGGTCCGGCGCTCGCCCAGCTCGAGGGGCGCCACCGCGGTTCCGCCGGAAACGCGCTGCGAGCGGCCGTGCTCGGGGCCAATGACGGGCTGGTCTCGAATTTGAGTCTCGTCATGGCGATAGCCGGTGCCGCCGCGGTCGAACGGACGATTCTGCTCACCGGTCTTGCCGGCCTCGTTGCCGGGGCCTGTTCCATGGCGATGGGGGAATGGCTGTCGGTCGCCAGCGCGCGCGAGCTTTACGAGAAGCAAATCGCGACCGAAGCGATGGAGCTGCAGGAATCTCCGGAAGAAGAAAAAGAAGAGCTGGTGTTGATCTACCAGGCCAAGGGTCTCAGCGAGACCGAGGCAAAGGCGCTGGCGGATCGACTTCTCAGCCAGAAGGGCGTGGCCCTGGAAACGCTGGTGCGGGAAGAATTGGGTATCGATCCGAAGAAGCTGGGAGGCTCTGCTATGGCGGCCGCCGGGACGTCCTTCGCGCTGTTCGCAATCGGGGCGATTTTTCCGGTGGCGCCGTTCTTCTTCATGACCGGGACTGCCGCCATTATTGCCAGCCTCGCGTTTTCCGGCCTCGCGCTCGCGAGTGTCGGGGCGGGCACGTCGCTGTTCACCGGCCGCGGCGTGGTCTTTTCCGCTGCGCGTCAGATCGGCATCGGCTATGCCGCCGCGCTCGTCACCTATGGAATCGGCCGTTTCGCGGGCGTTGCCCTGGGCGGATAGGAAAGACCCCATGACCCGCCTGTCCTACGTCGATCCCGCGCGATTGTCGCCGGAGCAGAAAGAGCTTTACGATTCCATCGCCAGCGGACCGCGTGCCGCGAAACGCTGCTCGCTCGTCGACGCCGAAGGCCATCTGACGGGGCCGTTCAACGCTTTCCTGCACCTTCCCGCGCTGGGCAAACATTGGTCGAGCATCGGCGAAGCGTTGCGATTCCACACCACAATCGATCGCCGGCTGTTTGAGCTCGCCATCCTCGTCATCGCGGTGCATTGGCGATCGGGCCATGAATGGGCGGCGCATGCCCGCCTCGCGCGCGAGGCGGGCATCGCGGACGACATCATCGCGGCTTTGAAAGACGGTGTCCGTCCGGTCTTCGCGAAAGCCGATGAAGATGCGGTGTTCCAATTCGTGCATGAACTGGTGACGCAAAGACAGGCCAGCGCCGGGGCCTACAAAACCCTCGTTGCCGTTCTCGGGGAAAGCCAGTTGGTCGAGCTCGTCAATGCCGTCGGTTATTATGTGGCGCTGGCAGCGATGCTGAATGCGTTCGATGTACATCCGCCGGCGGGCCTCGAAGACCCCTGGCCCCCGGCCACGCAAGCCTAAGACGACGCCGTCGCGATATCGGAAAGATCGCTGGGGTCCAGCATCTGAGCCAATTGCCGCTTGGCGCGGTAGACGCGTGTCTCCACCGCCTTGGCGTTGATGCCGAGCATCTCCCCGGCCTGCCGGTGCGACAGGCCCTCAAGCATGGTCAGCACCAGCGGCTCCTTCAGATTGCGCGGCAAGCGGGCGATCGCCGCTTCCAGACGGTGGACGGCCTGATCGACCTGGGCGTGGGAATCGGCCGCCCGTGAGGTATGTTCGTCGGCTATCCCGGACTCGCCGAGCCCGAACAGGCGAAGGGCTGCGTTCCGTACGGCGCTGCGTCTGGCGCGGTCGCGGCATTTGTTTAGGGCGATGCGGCGCAGCCAGGCTTCCAACGGCCGTTCCGTGTCGAAACGCGCAAGCGCGCCCCAGGCCGAAACAAAGCTCTCCTGCAGAATGTCATAGGCATCGTCGCGGTCGGCAACATAGCGGCGGATGAATTGGTACAGCCAGCCCTTGTGCCGGCGCATGATGGCCGCGAAAGCGGCGTGATCGCCCGCACGCGCGGCGATGGCCAGTGATGCATCCGCGAGATCGTCCGCCCGCGTCACGGTCTCGGTGAAGCGGTGGCGGTCAGAACGTCGCGAACCTTGCGGTCGTAGATCATCTGCTGTTCGGGCGTGAGCACGTCGCGCAGCTCCAGCACGTAAAGAATTGTAGCCCGCTGAAGTTCCCCAAGCCCGCGCTCCACATGATTGCTGGCCTGCTGCGCTTCGCGGCCAAAGGCCATGTCCGCCATCAGTGCGTCGGCCAATTCGCGATTGGCCATCGCTACGTCCTGCCTGAGCGTGGCGCGCTGGTTGTAATATTTGTCCTCGATGGCCTGGATTTCCCGGGTCTGATCTGGGGTCAGCTTAAGGTCCTGGCGGACGATCTCGTGCACGGTCTGGCGCAGCGGCAAGGTTTGCGCGTCGCTGTCGAGCACCTTTTGTGCGCCCATCCAACCGCCGATGCCGCCCGCGAGCAGCGCGACCACGACCGTGATCAGAAGGTTGCGCCAGAACGGGCTCAAATTCCGCCCTCAAGCCTCACGGAAGGGGCCATTGCACTGTCGTCGGACAAGACCACCATCTCGCTGTTGAGCACCCGGGGCATGAGCCCGTAGCTCGCGAATTCCGCGATCGCAAGACCCAGGAGCAACGCCCCGCAGCTGACCGCAAGTTGCACGTGCAAGGCACTGCTACCGAAGAAGTCGGTGCGCTTGGCCCCTTCGATGCGGCCCCAGACGTCGGATTCCAGCCGCGAAAGATCGCGGTCCACGGGCGAAGCCTTGAGCCGGTTCAACAGGGCATCGATCCGATCGGTCATAGGCGATACCGCTCCAAATACAGACACATCCAACTATAATACGCGCCCGCAGCAGTCTCCACTCAAGCGATGGCACCCCCGGCCGGGTAAGGGGATGGGGCGTCTCTCACGTATTATAGAAGAGGATAGCAGGGCACCCCTGCTTTTGGCGGAGAATCGGATGAAAGCCCGGCCATTCGCACTGATATTGAGCCTCGCCACGCTGGGGCTAGTGCCGGCGTCTGCGCACCATTCCTTCGCCATGTACGACCGCGAAAAGACCATGACGCTTTCCGGTACCGTTAAGGAATTCAACTGGACCAGTCCCCACGTCACCATTCAGGTCTTGGCCGCCAGCAAGTCCGGACCGGCCATCTGGTCGATCGAGGGTGGCTCACCGAACATTTTGATGCGCGGCGGCTGGACCAGCACGCTGCTCAGAAACGGCGACAAGGTTTCGCTCGGCATTCATCCGCGCAAGGACGGGGCTGTCGGCGGGCTGCTCGCCGACGAGCAGCAAGTGCTGGTGAACGGCCATCCTGCATGCGGCGTGCTGTTCCTGCAGCCGGCCGGCGAAGAGACCTGCGCGCGATAGGCGGCAAATGATCGCATCACACGAGGCTGGACTTTCACAAGCGACGCAACGCCGGCTTCGCCATGTTTCGAAATTCGTGGACGCAAACGGCGTGGGCTTCGCATGTCCGCACGTCAAAGTTCCGCAAGAAATGCGCCCCATGTTTGTGCGAATCGCTTGCGCTAATGCAGTTACTTCATTGATAAAAATTCACGGGACGGCCCGTCGGCGCTCCGCTAGGGGATTCCCCTGCCTCATCGGAGGCGCTCGGGCATCCACAGCTTTCTCTGTTTGCGCCGGGAATGCGAAGTCGCCTTACGCTGAGCTGCCGCAAAACACGCATCCGATCTTGTCGTATTTTGCGGGTGCTAACACGATTAAAACATTGACAATCAGGTGAAGTGCCTGCGATAGCAGGAAAAATAGGTGGGGGGCTACCATGCATCTGATCCCGGCGTCCTGGTCGCATTTGCACATCCTCGTGTCGGTATTTCCGTCCGTCGGGCTTGTATTCGCGGTTGGTTTTTATATCACCGCGATATGCACCAATAACGAGGTTATGAAGCGGGTCTGTCTCGCCGCCTTCGGCGTTCTGGGCCTCCTGGCGATCCCGACCTACATCAGCGGCAACGGCTCAGCGGACATGCTGGCCCACGATCCGAAGATTTCCATGGATCGGATCGACCTGCATTACGACTGGTCCATGGCCGCGCTGACGGTTCTGGCGCTGACCGGCATCGCCGCATGGTACGAGCTGTGGCGCTTCAGCCGCGCCGGACGGCTCTCCAACAACGCGGTGCATCTGGTCCTCGGCCTCGCGCTCATCACCCTTGCCCTGATGATTGTCGTGGGCGAAATGGGCTGGGAAATCAGCCACCACGAATTGCAGGCGGCGCTCCGGGCTTCGCCGGGTGTCTCCGCCAGCGATATTCCCGAGGGCGTCGGCACCTCGCAGGGCTGGTCGCACGTCCACATGATCCTGAACCATTTCCCGACCGTCGGGTTCGTGATGACGCTGGCCCTCTACATTGCCGGGCTCGTCATGAACAACGACATCATGAAGCGGACCTGCCTGGTCGCTTTCACGATCTGCGCCATATTGGGCGCGCCGACCTATGTTACCGGCGCCGCCGCGATGTGGGCGCTGACCGATCCCCCGATTGCCGGCATCACCAAAGCCTCGATCGATGCCCACCGCGATATGGCGTTGTTGACATTGTTTGGCCTTGCCTTCACGGGCGGCGCCGCCTGGATGGTGTTGTGGCGCTATCGCTATACGGGTCGCTTCACCAGCCGGTCGCTCAACATCGTGCTGGTCTTCGCGATCATCACGCTCGGGATCATGGCGGAAACGGGCCACCGCGGCGGACAGATCAATCATCCGGAAATCCGGACCGAAGCCGTGCCGACCAGCGAAGCCGGTTATTGGAGCCCGCAGATCGAAGGGCTGATCAACAACGTTATCTGGTTCGTGCCTTGGCAAACCGTGCACTTCTTCGGTTATTCGCTGGTCTTCGCCACGGTTCTGGCGGTGGTGCTGCGGATCCTCGGTTTCTGGAAATCCGTGCCATTCTCAGCCGTCCACCGATTGCTGCCGCTCGGTGTGTTCGGTGTGATGATGAATGTCTTCACCGGCATGCTGATGCTGATGGCCGACACCTATCGCTACGTGAACGAGACCTCGTTCACACCGAAGATGATCCTGCTTCCCATCGGTGCGATCGCGGTTCTGT
>Ga0247668_1000455_pt1 | contig 10014 bp, 10 predicted proteins | sample CNK09_metaG_FD_182737 | JGI IMG/M metagenome (GOLD analysis project Ga0247668, IMG submission 182737) | Soil microbial communities from Purdue University Martell Research Forest, Indiana, United States - CNK09 | ecosystem: Environmental > Terrestrial > Soil > Temperate forest > Bulk soil...
TCCGGCCTGGATCACGAAGCCCGGAACGACGCGATAGAATACGGTGCCGTCGAAATGGCCCTCCTTCGCGTAGCGCACGAAATTGTCGACCGTCGCGGGGGTGTGTTCGCGGTCGAGGTCCAGGACGATATCGCCCATGGAGGTTTGGATCGTGGCCATGGGCGCGGCCATCGCCGAAGCCGCGGCGATACAGCCGAGAAAAACAGCGGACACAAAACCCGCGCAATGAAAGCTGCGTCTCATGGATTCTCCACCCAGTCGGCGATGAACACGTTGGTGCTTCCTGGCGTCGGGGCGTTGCGATCGGATTCCCAGATCAGCTTCTTGCCATCCGGGCTGAACATCGCGAAGCCGTCGAAGTTCTCATCGAATGTGATCTGCTGCTGGCCGGTGCCGTCGCGGTTGATAATGAAGAGATCGAAATTTCCGCCATGCGGGTCGTTCATGTTTGACGCGAAGATGATGCGCTTGCCGTCTGGCACGAAATAGGGCGCGAAATTCGCCGCGCCGTTGAAGGTGATCTGCTTCTGCTGCGTGCCGTCGGCTTTCATGATGAACAATTCCATCTTCGCCGGCATCACCAGATTCTTGGCGAACAATTCCTTATAGCGCTTGATCTCTTCGGGCGTTTTGGGTCGGTTCGCGCGCCATACGATCCATTGGCTGTCCTGTGAATGCCAGCCGCCGCCGTCATAGCCCAGATCATGCGTCAGCCGGCGCTGGTTCGTGCCGTCCAAATTCATATCGTAAAGTTCGAGGTCGCCGTCACGCGCCGACGTGAAAAGGATCTTCTTGCCGTCCGGCGAAATTGTCCCTTCGGCATCATAGCCAGGCGTGGTGGTCAGGCGCTTAAAGTCGGAGCCATCCAGGTTCGCCGAAAAAATGTCGAAGGAGGGATAGATCGCCCACACATAGCCTTCCGATCGGTCCGCCACAGGCGGGCAGTCACGTGAACCCAGATGCGTCGAGGCATAGATGAACCGCTTCCCGTCCGGCGTGAAGTAACCGCAGGTGGTGCGGCCCTGGCCTGTGCTCACCAGTTTCACATCCGAGCCGTCGGTATTCATCATGAATTCCTGATCGCATTTGAACGGTTCGCGGGTGGACTGGAAGATGATCTTCTTCCCGTCCGGCGAGAAATAGGCTTCCGCGTTTTCGCCGCCATTTGTCAGTTGCCGGATATTGCGCAAATGGATTTCCTGCGGGTGCGGCTTGATCGGTTTGGCCGTCGGTTGAGGGGGTATGACCGGTGCAGCCGGTGCGGCTTGCGGGGGTGCGGAAATGACCGGGACAAGTGCAAGCCCCGCGATCGCGGATGCCATCAAAATGCTTCGCAGTTTCATGATCATCTCCTCACTTCCAACGTCACGTTGGCTTTGATGTCCTTGCCATCCCGTTTCACCACCACGGCCACAACATCGCCGGGTTGTTTCGAGCGCAGCGCATAGGCGTAATCGGCCAAGGTCTGGATCGCCTTGCCGTCGAATTCGACCATCAGATCGCCCGCCTTCAAACCGGCTTTCGCAGCGGGGCTGTTGTTCTGCACATCCGAAAACAGCACGCCCTTGATGTCATCGCGAAAATCCGGAACCGAACCGAAATAGGGCCCATAACCCCGCCCGCCGCCGCGGCTCGCGGGAATCGGCTCCTTTACCTCATTGTAGGCGAGCTTGGGCGTCTCGGTCGCCAACCGATCCGTAAGCCGATAAACCAGCGAAAGCACTTTCACCGCGCCTGCGGCATTGATCTTGTCCGCCGTGTCGGAGGGCTTGTGGTAATCGGTATGAAGCCCCGAAAAGAAGAAGAGGACGGGAATCTTCTTGGCGTTGAATGAGGTATGGTCGCTGGAACCATAGCCGGATTCCGAGAAGTTCAAATCGAGACCGGCCTGCTTATCGAGGCCTTCCAGGTCCGGCTTGAGACTGGGTGACGTGCCCACGCCGCCGACGAAAAGCCGGTTGTTCGTCAGTCGGCCGATCATGTCCATATTGATCATGGTATCGATGCCGGCGAGCGGCACGGTGGGATGGTTGGCAAAATAGGACGAACCCAAAAGTCCGATCTCTTCGCCGGCGAAGGCCATGAACAGGACCGAGCGCTTCCATTGCGGCTTGCTTGTCGAGGCCGCCCGCGCGAGTTCGATCACGCCAGCAGTGCCGGATGCGTTGTCGTCCGCCCCGTGGTGTACCTGGCCGATCAAAGACGGCGCCAGCGAATTGCGATTGCCAAGGCCCAGATGATCGTAATGGGCGCCGACAACGATCCACTGGTCTTTCAAGGCCGGATCGGTGCCGGGAAATGCGCCGACGACATTTTTGATGGTTTTGCGGCTTCGTATGATTTCCGTCGCGATGCGGGCACGAATATTCGTGGGCTCGAAGGATTGCGGCTTCAGGTCCTTGTCGATTGTTTTCTGCAAGGCCGCGAGGTCCTTGCCGGCCATCCGGAATGGCTTGATCACGAAATCCCGCTTCACATGAACGGCGGGGATGCCTAGATCGCTTTCCTCGACTTGACGCTCGGTGGGCCCGAGATCGTCGTTGGGGTGACTGGGCTCCGTGATAAAGATGATCCCTTTGGCCCCGTGCAGGCGGGCGTTGATCGCTTTGTTGGTGAAGGACGAGTGAGCGGTGAAGTCTTTTCCCAGGAACACGCTCTTCGGATCGTCTTCCTGCGGCTCGTGGTCGAACACGACGACAATTTTGTCTTTGGCGTCGACGCCGCTGTAGTCGTCATATTTGTATTCCGGCGCCGTGATCCCATATCCGGCAAAGAGCAGCGGTCCTTCGAATTCGGCCGTATTGGAAAACAGGATGGGAATGAAATCCGAATCGATTTTCAGGGAGGCGCCGGCGATTTGAAGCGCATTGTTCTTCCCGAGCTGGGCCCCGGTGGTGATCTCGAAATTCTGGAAATAGGTATGGTTGTCGCCCGCAGGCTTAAGGCCGATTTGCGCGAACTGTTTCGCGATGTAGCCGGCGGCTTGGTCAAGCTCGGGCGAGCCGTCCCCGCGCCCCTTGAGCGCATCGGAAGCGAGATAGGTCACATGTTCGAGATAGCGGCTGGGCGAAAACTGGGAAATCGCGGCTGCCGGTGCCGCCGCCGCATTGGCCGTCTGCAGCGGCCCGCCCGCCACCCGGGAGCTCAGATATACCGCGGAAACCACGGCAAGAGCCGACAGGGCCAACGCGGCAGCGAGGTGGTTTTTTCTCATGCCGACTTTATAGCCGAAAGATCGATTTTGTGTCAGCCGGTCATCCACCTGTTCGTTTGGGGATTGGAGTGCGCTCGCGGTTCTCGGGTGTTTGCGCAATAATGATACTCAGCAGCCAATGCCCCGAAGGAAAGCTTATGCCGGAGCCCGTGCTCGATCTGATGGTCTTCATCGATGTCATCTGCCCGTGGTGCTACGTGGGAAAGCGCCGGCTTGAGAAGGCGCTTGCCATGATTGGACCGGATGCTCCCATTCGCGTGACCTGGCGGCCTTTCGAGCTGAATCCCGACATGCCTCCGGAGGGTATGGAACGCCGTCTCTATCGGATGCGGAAATTCGGTTCCATGGAGCGCTCACAGCAATTGGACGCTCAACTGACCGATCTCGGCGTGCAGGAGGGTTTGCGTTTTCGCTACGACCTGATGATTCGAACGCCCAACACGTTCAACGCGCATCGCCTGATCTGGCTGGCCGGGCAGGGGGGCGGGCAGGACGCTGTCGTGGAGGCGCTGATGCGGGCCTATTTCACCGAAGGCCGCGACATTGGCGATTCCGAAACGCTCGCGGATGTTGCATCGCAGGCTGGCATGGACCGAGCGCACACGATCGACTTTCTCGAAGGCGAGGACGGCGCAGCGGAAGTCCGCGCCTATGAAGACGCCGCCCGGCGTGCGGGAATTTCCGGCGTACCGGCCTTCATCGCCAATCGCCGGCCTTTGCTGATGGGTGCCCAGCCGCCGGACGTCATTGCGTCCGCTTTGCGGGGCGTTTTGGATCTCACGCCGGCGGAGTAACCTCCTTCAGCACGTCCTCGATCCAGGTCATTGCCGCAACGGCTTTGGCGAGACCGATCGAAGGAATGGCCAGCAGTGTCACGTGCAGAAGCTCCTCTTTACTTAACCCATCCGCAATGCTCCGCCGCGCGTGGGAGTGAACCGCACCTTCGCTTTGCGAGGCCACCGCCAGTGCGAGCTTCACCAACCGGCGCGTGCGCGCATCGAGCGGCCCTGCGCTCGCGCAGGCTGCACCGAGCTTTTCATAAGCGGTCCAGATCTCGGGATGACGGCTAGCAAGGCGGGCCGCCCCGGATGGCAACCTGGGCATCACGTCAGGCATCGGCAGCCGATGGTGTGCGCCGTGTCTTCTTGGCGCGTTTTTTCGTACCCGCCGGCTCGGCACTGGCGCGCAATGTCTGTTTGGCATGAGCGCGCGCGGGCACCGATCGCGCGGCAACGCGACGCTTCGGCTTTGCCTTCTGGAACAACGCGTACAGGCCACCCATGAGGGCGCCGAATCCGAGCGAAGCAGCGCCCCACATCAGCGGGCGCGTCTTCATCGACTCGAGACCTTCCTGTGCCCATTCTTCCAAATGTCCCGAAGCATCCTTCGCCGATTGCGCGGCATTGTTTGCCGCCTTCATCACGCGATTGGCCGCTTCGCTGCCGGCATTTTCGATGTCCGGCATCTTATTGCGCCAAATGTTCAGCATATGCGTCCCCTGTGATCGAAATCTTGCATGAGGGAACGTGCCGTTGGCACTGAGGGTTCCGTCGCGACGAAGCCGTAGCTGTTGTTGCCGCTCGCATTTTTGTTTGGAACCCAACCGTCGTGCCAGAGTTCTCGACGCAACCACCATGGAGGAGAAACCATGCGTCATAACCTGACAATGGCGACCATCATCGCATTCCTTGCCGGGTCGACATTCGCCTTTGCACAAACGTCTTCGAACACGAACGATCACACCAATCCCGCCATCAAGACCACGGAAGGCAACAATCCCGGCGCTCCCGCGACGGGCGCCAACAGCTTCACCGAGGGCCAAGCCAAGTCTCGGATCGAAGCACGCGGTTACGCCAACGTCTCTGGTTTGGCTAAGGACACAAACGGATTCTGGCGCGCCACAGCTATGAAAGATGGCAAGTCCGTCAATATCACGCTCGACTATCAGGGCAACGTGACTGTGAACTAATGCCGCCGACCAGCGGTTCGAATTCCTTTTCTGGATCTGAGGAGCAACGACATGAGCGTAACCATTTCGCGTCTGTACGACGATTATTCCGCCGCCAGCCAAGCGGTGAGAGACTTGGAAGCGGCGGGCCTTCCGCCCCGTGAGATCAGCATTGTCGCGAGCAATGCTGACAATTGGTACCCGGGCGATCGGGGCACCCGTACAAAACGCGTCGAGACCAGCACGGACCGGGCCGCAGGTGCAGAAGCCGGTGCCGGCATTGGAGCGGTGCTCGGTGGGGCTGCAGGCGTGCTTGCCGGTCTGGGTATGATCGCCATTCCGGGCGTAGGGCCCGTGGTGGCGGCAGGCTGGCTTGCCGCCGCGGCTGCGGGTGCCGTGGCCGGTGGCGCGGCCGGCGGCATTATCGGAGCACTCACCCAAGCCGGTGTCAGCAAAGAAGAAGCGCACATCTATGCGGAAGGCATCCGACGCGGTGGCACGCTGGTAACCGCGCGCGTGCCCGATGGCGAGCGTGTCCGTTACGAAGCCATTCTCGATCGCTCGGCGATCAACATCAGCGAACGGGGCGAAGCCTATCGCCACGAAGGCTGGGCCGGCTTCGATGAACGGGCGGCACCCTACAGTGCGGAACAAGCGAGGCGGGAACGGGAGATTTATGGCGCCGGCGGAATGAATCGCCCGCCTCTCTAGGAACCAATGCCGCATGTGTTAACAGGGCTCCGCGCAATCGCGTGGGGCCCTTTTTTCCGCCGTTAAGCCTCGGGCAATTTTCCGTTTGCGGGAGCTTGGCGGCAGGCGCCGGTTGCGCGATGATCGACGCATGAATTCGTCGTTGCACCCAACCCATGTTGCCGGGACCTTTTACCCGGCCAATCCGAATGAACTTGCGGCCGGCGTCGATGCCAGCCTCGCGAAAGCCACGTCTCCGCCGCTTACGCCCAAGGCGGTGATTGCTCCACATGCGGGCCATGTCTATTCCGGCGATATTGCAGCGTCCGCCTATCGGCTGCTGGCAAATCGCAAGGGCGAAATCAAACGCGTCATCCTGCTGGGTCCCAATCACCGCCAGCCGGTGAGGGGAATGGCGTTGTCGCCGGCCGACGCCTGGGCAACGCCGTTCGGCCCTCTGAGGGTGGATGTGGCCGCGCGCGATACGCTCGCCCGCCAAACGGGTGTGGCGGTGGACTTGGCCCCCTTCGTCAACGAGCACAGTCTGGAAGTGCATCTGCCCTTCATCCATCGGGCACTGGGTGAGGTCGAAATCCTGCCGATCCTGGTCGGTCAAACCCCGCGGGAATCCGTTTCGCAGGCGTTGGACACGTTGTGGGGCGGCCCTGAGACCGCAATCGTCGTTTCCTCCGATCTCAGCCATTACCACGACTACGCCACATGCCAAGCCAAGGACGAAGAGACCACGATCGCGATCGAACGCCTGCAGCCAGCAGGCTGTGACGGAGATCGCGCCTGTGGGCGCTTCTCGATTCACGGGTTGCTTGACCAGGCGCAGCGGCGCGACCTGCGTGTGACAGCGCTGGACGTCCGCAATTCCGGCGATACGCGAGGTCCGCGAGACCGAGTCGTCGGCTACGGCTCATTCGCTTTCGAATATGCCCATTCGGCGCAGCTTGATGGGGCCACGCGACAACTTCTCATGCGGCTCGCTAGGGAAGTGGTGCGCCATGGCGCGCACAATTTGGGCCAGCCTCTACAGCTGAAATTTCAAGGCCCGGTCCCACGCGTGCTCCGGGCCCAGCGCGCGACTTTCGTCACCCTGAAAATCGGTGACCGTCTACGGGGTTGCCGTGGCTCGCTTGTGCCGCACCGCTCGCTCTTGAACGACGTGGTGGAGAATGCACGCAAATCGGCGTTCGACGATCCCAGGTTTCCGCCGCTCACGGCCGCGGAACTGGAGCAACTCAATTTCCATATTTCGATTCTGTCGACGCCGCGACGCATTCGTGTCGAAACCGAAGCCGAACTTGCTCACGCGCTTCGGCCAGACATTGACGGGCTGATCATCCGCGATGCCGGCAAGCAGGCGATCTTCCTTCCCAGCGTTTGGGAGGGAATTCACGATCCTCTCAGTTTCATCCGCCATTTGAAGCACAAAGCGGGTCTGCCGCCCGATCATTGGTCGCCGAGTTTTGAAGCATTCCGTTATGTGACCGAAAGCTTTGGCGACCATCCGTCACCGTCCCAAACTCAGTAATTTTCCGCCTCATTGCCAAGTCGTCCGTATACGAAGGAGCCGGCCAGCATGAAGTCTTTTGGTCATTGCGCCTTCTCTGCGTCCTTCCGCGCAGTTGCCGGTTACGCCCTGGTGTTAACCTTAATGATCGGCGCCAATGCCGTCGCTCAGACCGACACAAGCGCATCCGCTGCCGCGCCGGCTGCTTCGGTGCCGTCTCAAAATGCGCAAGGCGCTCCGCTAATGTGCGACAAAGAACCGGACAGATTGCCCGCCGGCAATTTGAAGCTCTCGGTCACCGTCGATCCAGAAACGGTCTGGCAACCGCGCAACGGCGAAGTGATGTTCACCATCTCGGGGCAAGGCTCGACCCCGGCTATTCAGGATATTCTCGTCTGCTTCCGGTGGCGGAATATCAAGGACGAAAACTGGGTGAAGAGCCCGGCGATTCGCCTGATTGCGACTGGAACCGGAACGACGGCGACCTACGCAGCGTCCGTGCCTTCGCTCGACGGCCGGCCGGTCCCGGGCTGGTTCTCCCGCCTTCTCGGTTCAGATGCCGCGGGTGAGTATACCGGCCTCGCCATGGTCCCTTTTGCCGATTTTCGCGTCAAAGCCGCAACGGCCGTGGGTCCGCTCGATCTTGCTCTGCCGATCGGGATTACAAGCCGATATTTCGCGATCATTACCGCGCTCCTTTTGGTGATCATTGCATGGGGCGCTCTTTACATCTTCGGACGTGCGCGATGTGTGCCGGGGGGCAAGGACCCGGTGCTGACAGTCATCGCGTCGCGCGACGGCCATGCCAGTCTGTCGACGTTCCAGATCATCATGTGGTCTTTTGTCGTTGGTGCCAGTGCAGTTTACGTGATGGTGCTGTCCGGTAATTTGATCGAAATCACGGAAGGTACGCTTGTGCTGCTTGGCATCAGCGGCATCGCTACGCTCGGCAACAAGATCAAGGAGGCGCAACCGGCGAATGCGGCTCCGCCTGCCATGCTTCCCGAAACCAAAGTGGAAAATCCTTCGCCTGATGGGGACTGCATGCCCACCGCGCGGCGTAAACCTTTATGGTCGGATTTGATCGTGAATCCCGAAAGCAATGAGCTGGAACCCTCGCGCGTGCAGATGTTGTTCTTCACGGTGATCGTGGCGCTGTTTGTGGCGCTGCGCGTGCTGTCGAGCGGCAAGATCCCGGAAATTCCGGTCGGTTATCTGGCTCTCATGGGCATCAGCAACGGTGTCTATTTGACCGCCAAATTCATTCGTCCCAGCAGCTAGGCTAAAACCCGTCAGGCAGCGGATTGCGGAACCGATTTTTCGGCAAAGTCGGCGAGCCTCACCGGCAGCCTCTTTTGCCCCCAAGTCCCGGGCAGCCCGTCGAATTTTCCTGCGCATTGGGTTCCGCAGCTCAAGCATCTGCCGGAATGGTCCAAGCGCCAGCCGCCAAGCGAATACCAGTCGCGTTCGATCAGACACGCGCCGCATTGGTGACAAAAAGTGCTTTGGCGCCCGACATCGTGGACATTGCCTACATAGGCATAGCGCACGCCCTGTTCCATGGCGATGCGCCGCGCCATGGCGAGCGTCCCATGCGGCGTGCGCGCCTTGTCCAGCATGCGATAATCGGGATGGAACGCCGAGAAATGCAGCGGCACGTCGGGGCCCAAACGCTCGACTACCCATTTGGCGAGCAGTTCGATCTCTTGAGGTGAATCGTTTTCGCCGGGAATGAGCAATGTCGTGATTTCAAACCACGTCTTCGTCTCGTGTTTCAGATATTCGAGCGTGGCGAGCACCGGTTGCAGATGCGATTTTGTAATCCGGACGTAGAAATCCTCCGTAAAGGCTTTCAAATCCACATTGGCGGCATCCATGTGGCGGTAAAATTCCGCGCGTGGCGCGGGCGAGATATAGCCCGCGGTCACCGCGACTGTTTTCACACCGACAGCATGACAGGCTTCGGCAACGTCAATCGCATATTCGATGAAGATCGTCGGGTCGTTGTACGTGAACGCCACCGAACGGCAGCCGAGTCTCACCGCCGCGGCAGCGATCATCTCGGGCGTCGCGCGGTCGGCAAGCGTGTCAATCTCGCGGCTCTTGGAAATATCGTGGTTCTGACAGAACGAGCAGGAGAGGTTGCATCCGGCCGTGCCGAAGGACAGCACCGGCGTGCCGGGAAGAAAGTGGTTCAGCGGCTTTTTCTCGATTGGATCGACGCAAAACCCCGAGGACCGTCCCCACGTGGTGAGAACGATTTCACCCTCCTGCGCGGCCCGGACGAAACACAGTCCGCGCTGGCCTTCATGCAGCTTGCACTCGCGCGGGCAGACGTCGCAGCGAACACGCCCGTCCGAGAGCTTCGTCCAATAGCGGGTAGGAACAATGTCCGAGGAAAGCTGCTCCTGCATGCTCATGTCCGAATGCGGCCTCAGCGGCCGGGCACCATGCCCCGTTCCTTGTAGACTTTTGCCGCGTCGGCCGAGGACAGGTAGGTGAGCAACTCTTTTGCTGCGGCCGGGTCCTTGGCGTGTGCCCCGATGAAACCGGAGAGCCGTGTTGGTGTTGAAATCGATTCCGGCAAAGGTCCGACCACCTCGACGCCGGGTTCAGTAATGATCTCACTGACAAAAGTCAGTC
>Ga0247668_1000457_pt1 | contig 10008 bp, 9 predicted proteins | sample CNK09_metaG_FD_182737 | JGI IMG/M metagenome (GOLD analysis project Ga0247668, IMG submission 182737) | Soil microbial communities from Purdue University Martell Research Forest, Indiana, United States - CNK09 | ecosystem: Environmental > Terrestrial > Soil > Temperate forest > Bulk soil | place...
ATGGGTCTTACCAAACTCATAACCAACTACGCAACCGATGTTTCGCCCACCTTAAATGAGCGGCGGCCAAATTCCGCGCGAGCGGCTTCCAAAATGGCAGTCGCTTGTTCGCCGATTTCCGGGATCTCCGATAGATCGGCCAGTTCGGCTTGCAGCAGGACTTCCAGGCTGGTCAGGCCGTGGGTCACGAGGAGCCGAGCCTGCTCCGCGGTAATTCCCGGAATGGCGGCCAGACCTTGCACGGCCTGGGCCATCTTTTCCTCAAAACCGACCACCGCAACGTGCTCGGCCTCGATATCGACCTGCCAGCCAGTCAATTTCGAAGTCAGGCGCGCGTTCTGCCCCCGCTTGCCAATCGCCAGCGAAAGCTGATCCTCACTCACCATTATCCTGGCGCGTTTTTTCACTTCATCAATCTCGAACGCTTTTAATTTCGCCGGCGCCAGCGCGTTCGTGATAAATGTCCTCACGTGCGAGTCCCAACGGATAATATCGACTTTCTCGTTGTTCAACTCGCGAACGATGTTCTTGACCCGCTGTCCCCGCAAGCCTACGCAAGCGCCGACCGGATCAACCTTTTCATCGCGGGTCCATACCGCCAGCTTAGTCCGGAACCCCGGCTCCCGGGCAATGGCCTTGATCTCAATCGTGCCATCGTTGATTTCTGATACTTCCAGGCGGAAAAGCTTGATCACGAAATTCGGATCGGCCCGCGAAAGGATAATCTCTGGTCCATGGATGCCATTGTCAACTGCTTTCACGTAGCAACGTATGCGCTCTCCGACCTGATATTCCTCGGTGGGGACACGTTCCCGATTCGGCAGGAGGGCCTCGTATTTTCCCAGGTCAATCGTCACGTCTGACCGGTCAAAGCGCCGGACCGTGCCGCTGACGATATCGCCCACGCGATCCTTAAACTCTGTAAAAATGAGGTTTTTCTCAGCCCGGCGAATGTGCTGCATCAGCGATTGCTTGGCGTATTGCGATGCAATCCGACCGAAACCGGCCGGGGTCACTTCGACTTCGATTTCCTCGCCAACCTGGGCGTCAGGCTTGATGCGCCGGGCGTCAAAGACTGAGATCTGGTCATGCTTGGAAAGCACCTTCTCCGAAACGACCAGCTTGGCAAACGCTTTGATATCGCCGTTCTTCTGGTCGATGGCGCAACGAAGCTCCCGTGCCGGGCCGATGGCCTTTTTGGCTGCAGCGAGCAAGGCCTCGTTGACAGCCGCGACCAGGACATCGCGGCTGATGCCCTTTTCTCGTTCCCAAAACTCCAGGACAGCTAAAAAGTCGGCGTTCATATAATCTAATCCTTCCCCACGAGGGGAATAAAAAAGTCGGTAGAATAATCTCCGACTTCGTCGCGCTGGCAGACCAGCAAACTTTACCGTTCGATTACTACAATAAAGACCTCCTCAAATGGAGTCAAGCCGTAAATCCGCCTGTATTTTAGGCGGTTTGGGCGGGGCTGCGGGGCTGCGTTGAATCCCAACGGGATTCCGCAACAAAGCCCAGGGTTGCGAGTCCGCGAGCTACCCTGGGAAAAAACCACCTAAGTATATCTCAACCCTGAAAGGGTTGCAGCCACCCATCTGCACATCCGACCGCTCCCTGGGACGCGCATTTCCGCACGTCGCCTTAAAAACTCGGACCGCCTGCCGATTAGGGTGTCCTGCAACTCCACCGACTTCCCAACCCCTCACTTTCCATCCTTCGGGACGGTGTAATACTGATAATTAATCCGCCAGGTGAACTCGCCACCGGGCTGGATGCTCATTTGGATAAACGGCTCGAAAGAAAGTGGCGCCCGAATCGCCCACAAGGCGACGCGGGAAAGCGGTCGGTCAGCGGTGATTCGGACGCCCGCTCCCGCCTTCCGGTTCTCGACCCGAATGTCATAATCTTTCGGCTCGGGGCCAAATCCCTGGATATCCAGATAGACCCGATCCTCACCGGTCAGTTTCTTGGAAAATGTGATCTGGTTCTCCCGGATTTCGCCGAGGCTGTTCGCAGACGGCTGGGTGGTGCGGATCTTGAAAGGAACTGTAACATTGAAATCGGGCCCGGGCGGCTGCTGGTCAAGGTAGAGGAAGTTGTGGTTATAAACGCTGGTCTCAATGACTCGTTTTCCGGTGTTGCGCAAACTGTGGTCGAGCACCAGCTCCGGCTTTTCGCCGGTGACCGAAACGGTCTTTCGATACTCGTAGGCGTAGCCCGACGATGGATCAGCCAGCACCTGCCTGAACTCGATGGAATCGCGTCGGCGGGTCACCGTCCATTTCCCGCCGTCCTCAATCGGGTAGAGGCGAAACATATCGTATTTGCCATCATCCGGCTTGCGCAGCAAACCCACGCCGATTTTGATAAACGTCCCACCCGCTTTGGCCTCCTCGAACCCGAGCCCCTTGCCATTGGTCACAAACTCCTCCGCCGGGCCGGTTACCGCCGTGCAGGGTCCGGCCACGATGTCAGCGCCATCAAAAACAAAATCGTGGACTCCGGGGTCGCTCCGCTGAAACCACTGCGGGTAATAATTGTGTCCGGCATATTCAAGCCCGCCAATGACTCCGGACCAATCGAAGCGCGTGCCCCGATAGAATCCCATCTTCGCGTCGGGAAGATAGAGCCGCACCCGGATTGAACCGTTGCCAATTTCCGCCTCGGGAGCCGGACTGGCTGCGACGCACAGGCCGCCAGCGAGCAGCCCACCAAACGCCATTAAAAAAATCTTTGTCATACAAATCCGCTTCGTTCGTGCTTTAAATTGTAGCAGCCGACGTGAGGAGGCTCTGATCTCGACAAGACGCGTTGAAATTTAAGCCTTCTCACGTCGGCGGCTACGATAAATGATTTTCAAACACGCTGCTAGGACTAGTTCCAGCGAAGGTTGCCGGAGGTGATAGTCGGAAGAAAGTAGATAGATGAATCGACGGTTGACCCACAGTGATCGATCGAAATAGCACAGTCAGGTCCGGCGCGATCGTTGCCAACGATAAAGACTCAGAAGCAGTCCGCCAACGGCACACAATTCGGCCACGGTTGGTTCGGGAACCTCGGCGATGGACGAAATACAGCGAAAGCCATCCGGTCCTGGCGTTGGTCGTGTAGGTGCCGACCTCGAACAACCGTGCGTAGGAGCCCGGTCCTGAGCCGCTGCCGCCAGAGAGTGGTTGACCCGATCCCAACGGTGTCCTCGATTTGAACCGGCATCGCAATGAAGCTGTTCTCAAAGCGACCTGGTCGAGCACATACTCGGCAACCATCAATTTTGTTTCCCAGCCTCTGGGCCTCCTCAGGCTGCTCAAAGGAGCGAGTAATTGTGTGATCTCACGCGCTTTTTTCGCTCATTTCAAGCACGGCGTCGATCGTGATCAGCGCATTGCCTTCGAGACGGTTGTTGACATAAATGAACGTCTTCTGCCTGCGGCCGGCGGCGACTCCTTCTTTGATCAGTTTCGCACCGGCTGCGCGGGCGTCCGGATTCGGCTCCTGGACTCGTTGGTAGGGGCTGAATAATTCAACCGCATCCCGATAGCTGCGGCCTGGCTTGAGCAGAAAACGCGCTCCGCAGAGGTCGGGAGTTGTCCGGCTGTCGGGCAGGCTCAATTGTTCGCTGACCGATGGCATCTCACCCCAACTGTTGAAAACGTGAGCGACCCCGTGCTTTCTCAGAGCGCCGAAATATTCCGGATGAAGAAAGTGTTTGTTCCGAATTTCGACGCCGTAGGGCCAGCCTTTGGGGAGCTTGCCCAGGAACTGATCGAGCGTCTCCACGAATTCGCGCCCATGCGCGAAATCGCTCGGGTAAAACCGTGAGAACTCGAACATGAGCAGCCCAATCTTCTCGCGGAATGGCTCGCACGGCGTGATGAAGTTCGACGCGAACAGGTCTGCGTTGAGAAAATTCTCGTTTGGCTTTCCGGCCCGCTCACCGAACCGCGGCAAGTTGGTAAACTTTTTGAGCGTAATCTCGTCGGTGACCTTGAAAGCAAACAGAAATCCCGGCGGCACCTGGTCGAACATCGGTTCAAGATAGCGGCGCTCGGGAAACTTATAGTAGGCGGCATCCACACACACGGTTTTGAAAACCTCCGCGTACTCGGCCAGGCAATACTTTTCAAAGCGGGATTCAGCGAATTTGCCGCGCCAGACATAGCGCGCTTCATCGTAAAGCATTCCGCGCCAGCCGGGATACTTCCACGACGAGGTGCCAATGAACACGCCCTGCTCGGCCAGAGCCGCTGCCCTGGTTTTCATGGATGCGCGGTCGAACCGCGGCAAGGTTGGTTGCTCCATACTAATGCGCTAGAACTTAGCGATGCACCGTGCGGGGTCAAGGCGCGCTCAGAGGCTGTTTCAAAATTGTAGCAGCCGACGTTAGGAGGCTCTGATTCATGCCAAAAGTCACTGAGATTTGAGCCTCCTCACGTCGGCTGCTACAAAAAGTTGATTTTCGAAACACACGCTGACGCACGCTGACGCATTGACACGCGATTCCGTATTTCGCTTTGGGATGTCTTCTGATAAAAGATAGCGAATGGTGATTTACCGGCCCCAGACTTATGTCGAGCGCCTCGATTTGTCGCAGCTTTTTCCAAAGGCCCAACCCTTGGAAGTGGAGTTGGGGAGCGGCGACGGCTCGTTCTTGATCGAATGGTGCCGGCAGCATCCGGAGCGCAACTTCATCGGGGTGGAGCGGTTGCTCGGAAGGCTGCGAAAGCTCGAACGCAAAGGGCTTCGCGCCGGCTTGACCAACCTCCGCGGCATCCGTTTGGAAGCCTCGTATGTCCTCGAGTATTTGTTGCCGATATCATTCGTGCAGGCTCTCCATGTTTATTTCCCCGATCCGTGGCCGAAACGGAAGCACCGCAAGCACCGGCTCGTGAATTCGCACTTTACCGATGTGGCCGCGAAAATTCTCGCCACGGACGGTGTCGTCTTCCTCCGCACCGACCACGCCGATTATTTCGGCCAGATGACAGAGGTTTTCGGAGCGAATTTAAATTTTTCTGCCATGGAAACACCGGACGATCTCAGCGCGGTGCTGACCGACTTCGAGCGTGAGTTTCAGGCTCGTGGGGTGTCAACTTTGAGAGCGGCTTATCGAAGAACAGTAGCCAGTAGTCAGTAGTCCGTAGTCAGTCGATAGTCGGCAGCCGGTCTTCCGGCACCAGACTCTGCCGTGACTGCTCAACTACTGACCACTGACCACGGACTACGGACTACTCTGCAATCACAATCGTCGCATTCGCCAACACGCCTCTTCGTTCGACTTGTTTTCGCGATGGATAGAACTCGACGCTGACATCGACCGATCGACGCTGGCCGAGGCCAAAATGGCGTTCGGTCTGCGCGTAAGAATAATAGCTGTGTGCACTCTGGCTGTTAAGAATCATGACCTGTTCGTACCAGAGCAGTTTTTCGGGATGCCCCGGTTCGGTCAACCGTATTTTTGCTCCCGCCGCGCACCGATTTCCGGGCGCGCCAACGGGTCGGATATGGATCCAGTTTTGCGCGGGCAAATCGTTGCGATATACCTTCACTTGCCGGTGCGCATCAAGTTTTCCCGTGTAGCCGATGATATCCAAGTCGCCGTCTCCATCGATGTCCCCAAAGCAAAGACCGTCATCGACTGAGGCGGCCGATTTGTCCTCGATGCCCCAGGTCTTGTTCATGTAGGCAAAATGGCCGTCCCCGGTGCCGCGCAACAGCCAAAGGAAATTGCGACCGTTCCAAATGATGTCAGGAATGCCGTCATTGTCGAAATCGGTCACGACCGCCAGGCCCCATGACACATAATTCGGTTTGCTCGCCGAAGCCATTCCTTGAATCGCCTCGGCCTGCTTTACGAAATGACCATGGCCGTCATTGAGGTAAATGAACGGTTGTTTTTGTTCGAGGACGAGCAAGTCCGGATGCCCGTCTTGGTTCACGTCGCCAACGCCCTTAATGGCCAGGCCGTCTTCGTGCAAACCCGCTTCGGTGGTAACGTTCGTGAAATTCATTTGGCCATCGTTGCGATAAACGCGCGACCTGCCCTGCTCCACGTCATAACGGCCCCAATGCACCACCAGGTCGATAAACCCATCGCCGTTGAGGTCCACGGGATGAACGTTGATTTCATTTCGCACTTGAGCGATATCGAGATGGCCTCCTGACGTGAAACCACCTTTCCCGTCGCCGAACTCGAAGACAACACCTGGCCGTTCGTGCAGCCAATCCACTTTGCCGTCGCGATTCAGGTCAATCATGGCGTTAGCGCGTCCCTGTCCGGCGGTTATGCTCGTCTCGCGGAAGCGCAATTGGCCCGGAGTGGATTCATTCAGCCACCACTTGGCCCCGCCGTCCTGCCAGGTCATTTGCAGATCAATCCTGCCGTCCTCGTTGATGTCGCTTGGCAAATGGATTTCCGTCGGAGGGACTCCCGCGGCCGAAGTGAAATGGCCATGGCCGTCATTCAACATTGCGAATGCGGCGCCGGCTCCATGGGCGGCGAAAAACAAATCCAGTCTCCCATCGCCATCAAGATCGACCAGATTCAATCCGCTCAACCACCAGTTCGGATGCTCCTCGTAATGTCGGTTAATGGCTGCGGCGACGCCCGATTGCTCAGTCACATCAGTAAAGAACGGTTTGGCCGTTTGCTTCGCCGCCAAGCCCTCTCCGGCTGAGGACGCGCTGGGAAGCCACGCCGAATTAAGTAATGCCAGCAGCGTCGCGAGCCCCGCTGGCCCGACTAACAGCAGCCGTTTCAAGCCAGGACTTTTTTCATGATATCAGCGGGGGTTGCTGGGCGGCATGTGCCAGCCTTGAACTCTGCACGCGCTTCCTTCACTGCCTTGACCAGCTCCGCTCGTCGCTGTTCCCTTAGTCGTCGTTGAAGAATAGAAACTAGACTTTCTTGTTCCTCCAGTGACAGGGCGTCCGCTTCTTCGAGCACCTGGCTAAACGTTTTCATAAGCCGACTGTAAACCTTTAACGCCGCCGAAACAAGGCGGTTCATCCGGAATCCTAATCAGGCGCAAATGCGCAGCCTACTTCTTTACCACAATCGGACGAACCTTGATGTTCCTAAACGAAACCTCGCCGTGGTCGCCCTGTAAGGCGAGATAGCCGGTCTCGGATTTGGCGAATTTGGGCATCTTGCCGAACTTGCTCTTGGCCACGCGATTATTGAAATCTTCGCTGCCCAGGACGTACTCAAAATACTTCACGCCATTGATGTCGTGTTCGCACTTTTCGGGGCTGATGAGCAGGCGGACGTGGTTCCACTCACCGGCTGGATTAGTTGCGTCGAGGGGTTTGTCGGTCTTCGGGTCGGTCGGCGGCTGATAGAGGGCATAAAGCCAGCCGCACCGTTGCGGGTCGGCGGCCTTCGCGTTGTCTTCAAGCTGAAATTCGGGGCCGGTCGCCCAGGCGGCGCCACCCTCGTCCGTCACGTGAAACATGATGCCGCTGTTGCCGCCGGCGGAGATGTTGTAGTCCAGTTGCAACTCGAACCAGTCGAACTGGTCGGCTGTGACGATGTCGCCAGCATTGTGCGGATCAACACAGACGAGTGCTCCATCTTTGACTTGCCAGCCGGGGCGCACGCCCTCGCGCTTGAAATTGTGCCAGCCGTTGAGATCTTTGCCGTCAAACAGCAGCTTCCAGCCAGCGGCCTTTTCTTCGTCGGTAAGGGTGTTTTCCGCGGCCGGGAGTTGAAGGGCCGCCGCGACAGTCAGAGCCAGTGGAATCAAAAGTATTCGTTTCATGGGAGGCGACCCTATGCGAAACGACGGCGAAGGACAATCACTTTTCGGTTTTTATGTCGCCGATGCGACAGCCTGCTGAGTATCTTCGCGAACGTGACCGAGTCGCATTTGAAGAACCTGGACTACTCCGTCGTGCAGCAATGCATGCACTGCGGCTTGTGCCTGCCAACGTGCCCGACTTATGACGCGACCAAGCTGGAGCGCAATAGTCCGCGCGGGCGGATCGCGCTGATGCGGGCGATCGCGGACGACCGGTTGGAAGCAACGAAGGCGTTCGCGGACGAGATCTATTTTTGCCTCGGATGTCTGGCCTGCATGACGGCTTGCCCGGCGGGAGTGGATTATGCGGAGCTGTTCGAGCATGGGCGCGCGGAAGCCGAGCGCAGTGCGGTGCTTGATTCTCCCAGGCGGAGCATGATTCGCGGTTTTACGCTGCGCTGGCTTTTCATGGATTTGAGCCGATTGCAACTGCTTGGGCGCGTGATGCGGCTCTACCAGAGTCTTGGTTTGCAGTGGCTGCTTCGCCACAGCGGTGTGCTGCTGCTCCTTCCTAAGCGGTTGCGCGAGTTGGAATCGATGGCGCCTCCAATTCAGCAACAGTTTTCCGATGAATTGATTGCGCCCGTGACGCCCGCGATTGGGCCGAGGCGTTATCGGGTGGCGCTGTTAACGGGCTGCGCGCAGGACCTTATTTTCAGTGATGTCAACCGCGATAGTGCCGAAGTGCTCGCGTGGCACGGTTGCGAAGTTATCACGCCCCCGTTGCAGGATTGCTGCGGCTCGCTCCACGCGCACAACGGCGAATTGGAATTGGCCCGGCAATTGGCGCGGCGGCAGCTCGAACAATTTCCTCCCGATCAATTCGACGCCATTATCACCAACGCCGCCGGCTGCGGTTCCCATCTAAAACATTACGCCCGGTTGTTAGCCGACGATCCGGTTTATCGCGACCGTGCCGCGAACTGGGATGCGAAGGCGAAGGACATTCACGAATGGCTGGTGGAAATCGGCATTCGCGCACCCTCGTCCTCTAACACCGCGCCGCCGCAAACTGTCACTTACCACGAAGCTTGCCATCTTTGCCACGGGCAAAAAATTACCTCGCAGCCCCGGCAAGTGTTGCGCGCAATTCCGAATCTGCAATTGGTCGAGTTGCCGGAAAGCACCTGGTGTTGTGGAAGTGCGGGCATTTACAATTTGATCCAGCCGGAGATGGCGACCGACTTGCTTGAACGCAAGCTCAAGCACATCAAAACCACTCAGGCCAGTGTCGTTGCAACGGGAAACCCAGGTTGCCTGCTGCAAATGATCAACGGTGCAAAAGCAGAAAACCTGTCGCTCCGAATTGTGCATCCAATCACGCTTCTGGCGGAAGCGTATCGAAGGGAGCATTCTTTGAACCTTGACAGCGCAAACCCCCGGGGAACACCCCCGGGGGCGTGGTGAACTAATTATTTCGTGTCGGATTTGGAACCACCGTACCCTGGATCGTTAACCTTACCGCTATCTGTGCCCAGACCGCCCTGCTCGATTCCCAAGCCAGTGCTGCCTGAAGACCCAGGCGTGATGCCGTAATGGGAATAATACTTTTGCGCCCAATCAGGAGAACTCATGTCCGGCCATTGACTTTTGTCGAAGTTAGGAGCTGACGACAGTTTCGTTTGATCGACGTTTGCCGTGAAGGTGTACTGTTCCGCCCCGGCAGCCCCCGCGTTGTTGAAACTCAACAGGCGCCAGGGAATCGGAGTCAATTTCTCTCCGGCGCCAGTCGGCGTCGTGCCGGTCGGTCCGGTCACTGAGAGAACCGCGAACTCCGCGCGGCCCGAGCGCGGATTGATAATCACCTCCTCAATCGTGCCGAGGTTTTCACCCGAGGCGCTCTTGACTTGCGCGCCCTGAATCTTGCTCGCCCGGATGTCCTGTCCATGCATCATGGAGTGACCGAGATCCCTGCCGGTCGGCGTGATGGGAGTGCTGGGCTGAAGTCCATCCGGCTGACCCGGCTGAATTGTGGAATTGCGTTGTGCCAGGGCGGTGCCTGCAATCAACGCGCTGCTCACGCATAATAGTGTGCTGAATAGTTTTGCTTTCATAGCTGTGTTTCTTCCTTGTGTGTTATTGTCCCACTCGATAATCGACACCACCCGATGTCACATCGGGACAACAAGGCAACATAGGGCGGCGAGGGGGCGTCTCAATGGGGAGTTCGCCTGAGGAGAAGTTTAGGAATTAGTCATTCCTGAGCCACGGC
>Ga0247668_1000458_pt1 | contig 9994 bp, 6 predicted proteins | sample CNK09_metaG_FD_182737 | JGI IMG/M metagenome (GOLD analysis project Ga0247668, IMG submission 182737) | Soil microbial communities from Purdue University Martell Research Forest, Indiana, United States - CNK09 | ecosystem: Environmental > Terrestrial > Soil > Temperate forest > Bulk soil | place...
CATTTTGTTGGCGCTTGGGGATCTATTTGCGTGGGAATCATTGATCGATCCACATAGGGATTCTCTGGTGAGCCCAGAGGTTTCGGCGCGGGAAGCATCCTGCGCTGCAGTTGCGCCATCTGCTCATTGCCGAGATACTCCTTAACTGCATTGAAGGCTTCGGGATTCGTCATTTCGAGATTGTTGAGGAAATGTCCTTTTACCGGGTTCGGCATGTTTTCAAGCATGCTCTCGATCATTCCTCCGAGGTGGTAGCCGGCGAGCCCGCCAAGAATTCCGCCGCCCAGTGATTCTCCGACGCCAGCTCCGGCAATTTTTGCGGCGTATTTTGACATTCGGGACGCAATGCTGACGGGGACCTTCTTGTTGTCCAAGGCATCGAGATAATCCGCCGCTTGGTACTGTTTCTGAAGTTCGGCGTTGAATTCCTTGACCATCACGCCTTCAGGGGCTTTCGATTCTACGAGGCCGCCGAGGGTCCTGCCGAACGCGCGGTTGACTCCAGCGGTGTTGTTGACCGAAGTGTCCCCTACGGGGCTGTAGCGGCCATTCTTCGCGTACGTAATCTTGTTGTCATGCATATCCGTGAGGCCCATGCCATCCGGATACTTCCGCTGAAGCGCCTTCGCTTCGGCTTTCGCTTTTGTAATCTGCGTTTCCATATCACCTGGCGTAACGCCTTTGGAATTCCTGATGTCTTCAAGGGTCTGCTTGAGGATGTCTTGGACGGGAGTTTTCGGCGTCGTGTAATCCGCCATCTGAAGTGAGGGACGGAGAAGTTCGGAGCTCATCTTCCCCGCATCTGCGCGTATTTGTTCTGCGGCGTCCGCGGTCGCGTAGTTTCCGTTTTCAATGTTGTCGGACAATTTGACGCCGTTTTTGACAAGAGTATCGGGGATGTTGTGGCCCTGGGCGGCAGCCTGATCGAAAATGTCGGTGGCTTTGCCGTAGGTTGCTTTCGGGACGGTCGTGGGTTTCTGCCAATCTGCCTTTGCGCCTTCAACGACACGATTTTGCAAGTTTTCAGAAACGGAGGTGATCGCCTTATTGGTGATGCTGCCGGGTGTTCTCAATTCGGGGACGGCTTCGACTGCGGCCTTCGTGCCAGCAACAGTTGCCGCAAGGTTTGCGACCTTCCCGACGGCCGCAACATCACCGGATACGCCTGGCGAAGTAAACGTCTTTTGCAGGCCTTTTGCGATGTTCCTCATGGGTGATCCGGGCACTCCTGCAATAATGTTTAATCCGGCTTGGCCTATTTTGTCCGCATTGTTCGCGCCTACGACGTTTCTCATGGCACCACCGGCCGCTTTAGCGAGCGGGTCTACTACCGCTTTTGCAGCTCCGGCGACGAGGTTTGTCGCGCCGCCGATTGCTTTACTGACCCATCCGAGAGGTGACCACGGCGAGAGGAGTGCCTCGTTGGTTTCTTGGGCAGCTTGGCCCACGTCTTGAATGACAGCATCCGGAGCGCTGATCTTCCCGGATTGGTAGTTCTGGTTTATCTGTTTGCTGGGCGTGAGGGTATCGGCTGGTTGCTCGGACATTGTGTACCCGAGTTTGAATTGCTTTAAATCCAAAGGCGGGAGCATTGGATTTGAAGTCGGGGCCGGAGAAGAACCTGCTCGGAGTTTGAAATTGGCGAGGTTGAGGGGTGGAGGCATGTTATTGCGATCCGATCGCTGCTTGAATTTGTGCATCGGTATACCCGGCCGCGATCATGGCGGAGTAGTCGTACCCTGCTGCCATAGCTTGTTGCTGAACAGAACCGCCGGAGGATGTTGAACCGCCGCCGGTCGCCATCGAGTTCAAGTCGTTCAGATTCGGGATTGTCCAGAATGCTTGCGGAATGCCGGCCGCCTGTAGCTGGGAAGTGGCTTGGTCATAAACCGGTTGGTAGCCCTTTGAGTAGTTTGCATAGATGGCGGTGGCAATTTTCTGGATCTGCTGGCGTTGGGAATCGGAGAGTACGCCACCGTTCTTAAACTTGTTCGAGAAGGCGCCTACCATATCGGAAAACGACTGCCCATCGGTGATGAGCTTTACCTGGGCATCGCTGATCGCGTTTCCGGCGGTATTCAACTTGGTGAGTGAATCGAGAAGGTCTTGATCTGAAATTGATCCAGGCGTCTCCATAGCCGCGGCGATTCTTTGCAAGTAAGGAAGGCCGTTTGCGGTAAGTTGGTACTGCGGAAGCTGGATGTAGTTCGTGACGATTCTATTCGCTGCCATCGTGAAGCGAGACGCGGCGAGGGGTGAATAGCTGGTCGTATCAGTATTTGCCAATGCCTGATTTACTGCATTTTTCAATCCAGCCGGAACCTGGGCAATCGTGGCGTTGCCATTCTGAATATTCTTCACCCACGACTGGATGACGCCGGTTCCACCTGGGGAATTGCCGCTATAGCCGCTCCACTTCTGCAAGGCTTGGTCGAGAGTGAGGCCGATATATCCGGGCTGGCTCAACTGCTGTGCGTAGGCTTTTTGCGCGGTTGCTTGGTCCGGGAACGCGGCGAACGTGCCGCCGTCTTGCGCTTTTATACCGCTGTCAGTTGCTCCCCATGCTGACATTGCGGGCGTGTATTTGAGGTCGAGGGGATTGTTCGCTTGCGCGCCGGCCGCGCTTACTCCCCCCTCAGCCTGTGCCATCGTGGCAAAGAGGGTGGAGAGTTGCGTCGGATTGGAGAGAACCTGTGACACCGGGGTTGTCGGAGGGAGAGATGGGGGAAGGATGGAACCCGTGTAGCCGCTTGTTCCCGAAGTTCCCGATCCAGACTGCCCTCCAGGCAATACGCCAAAAAGTGATGTGGGAGTGCCGGGGAGCTGGATGTTTGTTGTTGAGATGGATCCGTCCGCATTTTGGTGAATGAGCGTCGTCACTTGATTTCCATTCGCTCCTACCGAGTTTACGGAGCCGACGATGTTCGCGCCCGGCTTCATCTGGGTAAAGTTTTCTATCGTACCGATCGGCCATCCCGCGGTGAGTTCTGCCGTGGCGATCGAAGCTTTCGTGGCGGCCGGAAGATTTTGAGGGTCGAGAGATCCTGAGCCGATCAATCCGGAAATGGTTGAAAGGTAAGCGGCCGCGTTCTGCTGGTTGATGTTCGCTTGGCCGTTGATGACTGTCTGCACTTGCATCGCGTTTGAGAACGCGGTGTTGTAGGCGGTTACGGCCGATGCGTAGTCGGAACCGGCGGCCTGCATATGCATGTTGGTATACGTGAGGGCATTCGTAAGGTTGGTTGATGCAATAGCCTCGGCTTGGTTGAGGTTATCCATCTGGATCTGCATATTCTTCGCCTTTTCGTCGGTGAGAACGTCAACGATGCCTTGCGGGGTTCCCTGTCCGTTCACTCCAAGGACGTACTCTTTGTACGCATTCTGCAGCAGCATTTGGGACTGCTGGATGGTAGCGAGCTGGGACTGCATGTTCGGAATGTTCGATTCCGAAAGGATCGCCTCCATGGACGGTGGCGTGGGAGCTGGTTGCGAAGCAACTGGACCCACAACGGAAAGCGGATTATTTCCGGCTCCGTTGAAGGCAGGTGAACCTGGGGTGGCTCCGGGAGTACTCGCGGGAGGCGTGTAGCCCTGGGACGTTACGACGCCGGAATTGCTCCCTCCCGTGGGAATGAGCGGAGCTGACGGAGCGGCTGGAGGCGTTGCGAGAGGGGCCGCCGCCGGAGCTGCGGGTTTCGAAGCGGGTGCAGGAGTGGAAGCCGGAGCGGGGTCTGCCCATCCGGTGAACATTCCGCCCGCGCCAAAGGAAGGAATCTTACCCGTGGGCTGCGGTCCCGCCCATGCGGGGATTTGGTTTTGGGTTGTGGGGATGGGCATTTAGGTGAGCGGGGGGACTGAACCTTGTTCTTGTATCGACGTTATGGAATCGAGGTCGGTGTTGTAGTTGAGCCCGGCTTCGGTGTCGTAGGTGGTTGAGGTGAGGGGCTTCGCCTCAGAGTAGTACATGTCAAGATATGAGGCTTTGGCTTCCCCATACGCTTGCTTGTCGATCGTGTAGGCGTTCCAGTCGCGGAGCCGCCGATCTGATTCCATCTTACCCCGTAATGCAAAAAGGTTGAACTCCTCGGTGTCGGCGTTCAGGTAATCACCTCCGACACTGCTGTTCTCCTTCCAGGCATTTGTCGAGGCGTCCTGCCAGCCATACTTCGAGTAGTAGAGGACATTGTTTAAAACGCCGTTCTCGATGATGAGGGCATCGAAGCGCCAGTTCACCGAGCTCGTGATCGCGGGGCTGCTTATCGTGGCAAGGCTCGCGTAGGTCGTGCTCGTTGCTACGGGCGTTCCCGTTTTAGTCGCGCCGGACAGGTCGAAGCGGAGGAGATTCCAACCGGTAGAGAATGAATTGCCTTCATTCGTCTGCGTCACACTCATGGAGTAATAGTTCGATGAATCACTCCCAATCTTCAGGGTGAACGAAGAAAGATGGGTTGCGGTTTGGACGTAGACGTAGGCGAAGACCGACCCTTGTAAGAGATAGTTCGTAATGTCCGAGGCGGTGAGCGCCGTGTTTTGGATCCCCGCGGTTCCCGTCGCTCCGGCGCCGATGTCCCACAGAAGTGAGCCCGAGCCTTCGACGTAGTTCTGATTGTCCACGCGGACGTTGGTGGCGTCTCCAAGCGCGGTCCAGGTGCCGCCGCCCGAGGTGAGCGTATCGAGCGAGGAAATGATCGTTTTCTGGCTGTTTACGATGACGGCGACGCGGAGCTTGCGGAGGCCGTCGTGGTCGTTGAAGGCAATAAGAGATTTGTCGAACGATTTTCTTCGGTCAAACTCTTCGGCGGTGGTGAGGATCGTCTCGAAGTTGCTTGCACGGTTGACCTGAGGAATGAGGTCGATGAATTTTTGCGACTTCATGTCGCTCGGGCAAGAAACATCATAGATGTCGTCGAAGATGTCAATGACGGCCGCAAGGCGTTTCGTCGAGCGCAAATCAAGATCTTTAATTACCTCGCGGACGGCGTAGTTCATGATGCCCTGCAAGTCGAGCTGGCTTGATGCGTTCTGCTCGATCTTCGAATCCCAGATCGCCGCGGAGAGGTCTGACTGTTTGTATGTAGGATTGGCCATTTAGAGTTTGAAATCGGTAGGTTCGACGACTATTTCGGCTTTGCGGAGAACGGCGGCGATCGCGGTAGGACTGGTATGCGTCCAGGTGAATAGGGTCCAGAAGCTGTCGAGGACGATGTTCATCGGGATCGTGACGACGTTGTAGTTGTTGCCGCTCGAATACGTGATCGTGCGGTTCAGGAGGTCGGTCGCGGTGTCGTAGCCCTGGAAGAACGAAGCCTTGAATCCTGCGCCCGTGCCGAACTGGGAGAAGTAGAGCCGCATCGCAACGGCCCGGCCGTGGTAGCCCAAGACACGAAGCTGATCGTAAAACTTCGCGTTGAGGGCGTAGGTGGTGTCGGCGGCGATATTGACGAGAGACCAAATGCCGTAGGCGCTCGAATAGCCGGTTTGGTTTGAGGTAAGTTGGATGCCGGTATAGAGCGTGTCGATGTTTTTCAGGAATCCGAAAGCGAGGACGGGGTTCGGGGAATTGTTCACGACGACGCTTCCCAAGGCATTGTGAAATCCCGTCCCGTCCCATTGGTTGACCGAATTACTTCCCATGAAATGAGTATTGCCGTTGTAGAGGTCGAGCTGGTTGTGAAGCGGCGATCCGATCGAGGCGGTGGAAGCCTGGAATTGCTGCACGAAGGTTGAGCCGTTGTAGATCCACTTCGTCGTCATACCGTCCTTGCCGGCAGTGATGGCGTTCAGATTGCCCGATGTGTCAACCCAAACCCTGAGGCCATTGAAGTCTTCGAGATCGAAAACGAAATTGGGATTCGCGCTCGCGTAGTCCCAGAACCATACGCGCGTCCGTGTGTATTGTGCGGTGCCGTAAGCATCGGCTGATTTGTTCCCGATAACGACCATGTAATTTTGAAAGGGACACCATGAATTCGCGACATATCCGTTGCCGAGGTTCAGTTTTTGGGCGTTTGCCGTAGCATTCGCAAAGTGATTGTTCCCGGTGATCCAGTCGGCCATCGCGATATATTGCCCGTTCAGGCAATAGAGGCGGCCGTCAGTACCGAAGCCGAGCTTTTTCGGAACTCCGGCTTGGAGCGCCGCGCCGCCGCCGAGAGCGGAGAACCATGCCGCCGTCTGCGTAAATGCCCCGCCGGTTACGGCTTGCGTGATGATGCCGATGTCCCCGTCCGTCGCGTCCTCCCATGAATAAAAGACGTATCCGAGGTTGGAGGACACGGTGAGGTCGATGTTTGAAACGATGTCGCCGTTCGTGTTCGCCGATGCCGCGGAGTGACCACCGTGGCCGCTCGTGTCCCAAAGGTTTACTTGGCCGACGGCTTGATTCGTAAACGTGACGACGCGGTTATTGGCAAGTATGCCGAAGTTCGTTCCAAGCGTCGTCGCGGCGACGGGAAGTTGGTTCACTTTGCCGCCGCTGTCCGTAAGCTGGAAATTGAAACACTCGCCGGGTGCGAGGTGGCCCTCAAAGTTCGCGCGGTAGAGATTGACGAACGAAGAAAGGGAGTACTGCTCGGGCTGATCTTTCGGGGTAGGTGCTTCAACCGGGAAGGAATTGCCCTGGCCGGGGATATTCTTCTGAGCCGCCCATCCGCCAAAAGGACGCTCGATCGTGATGATCTGCTGTTTTATCTTTTGAAGTTTTATGGGTGAAGCAGGCATGAATGAGAGGAGGGTTATCCCATTGCGGTCCAATTTACTGACGAGTAAGAAAAATTGCCAGTGGCACCAGAGGCAGAAGTTGTATAAACAATGTCGAATGTAGTTGCAGTAAAATTATTAAGGGTTATCGTGGCGCTGCTCGTTCCCGCGCTATTCGCGCTTGTTCCCGTCACGCTCGTTGTGCTAAACACAAATTCGGTAGGGGGAGTGCCAAACGATGAGTTAAATTGCGTATTATGGGTAAAACCCCCGATGGCATTTCCGTTCGTGTCGAGATATAACCATCCCGAAGCATCGCTAAACACATTTCCAACACCACCAGTAACAGGTTGAGGTCGCAAATTATTTATGGCGATAGTATAAAAAACGGGAGTTTTCCCTAACCCATGAGTAATGGTGTGGGTGACGTTAACAGGGGTAGCGGTTGAACCAAGGCTATCGCTTCCCGAAACGCTTGCAAAAGAAGCTCCTCCCGCCGGAACAGAATAAGCTCCTGTACCATCTAAATATTTCGTCGCATCATTCGGCAGTTTCGGAGCGAATCCATGCTTCGAAGTTGAAACGTTGTTCGTCGTGATGTCGCTCGTCGAGAGTGTGGCATCGCTCACAGTGATCGTGATGTTGCCCGTAGTCCCGCTCAGGGTTACTCCGGCACCGACAAGGAGCGAGAGAACTCCGGGATTAGTGACGGTGACAACGCCAACTCCCGTAACAGGACTGATGGTGATGCCCGTGCCGGCGACGATCTGCGAAACAAGGGCCGCGCCGAAGTACGGCGTTAACGCGCTGACAAGGATCTGTACAGAAGCGGGGTCGAGAGGAAATGTGATTTGTTGCTGGTCATTGGGCATTGGAGGGCGGTGCCTCTGGATGCATTAATTGATCCCGGCCGCGTGGCGGATGTCGATGTAGGCGACGTCCATGTTGTCGGCGTTCGTATTCTTGATATAAAGCGGGAGGCTCGTGAATGGAATGGCCGCGCCGGGCGAGCCTGACGTGACGGAGAAGGTAGCGACAATCGCGCCATTCACCCAGAACTGAACGCGGTTCTGTTCCCATGCGATCCCGTAAACGATCGGGTTCGCGGTCCAGGCTCCAACCCACGTGATCGTCTGGGTCTGGATGTTGCCGGAGCTGTCGATGCATTTTGCGGAGAACGTGGTGTCCGTGATGTCGAAATAGAGTGCTCCGATATTTGCCGTGGCGGGAGCGAAGAGGCCGAAACGCCGAGCATCTCCCGAAGTCGGAACCGCGGGAACGGTGACCATGAAGTTAAGCATCTCGATGAACTCGAACTGGAGATACGAGGACACGCTTGCGTTGTTGAAACGGAGATTGCCGGATGAGACGGTCGGGGTGCCGGAGAGTGTCGCAAAGAACGATGAATCGAATCCCTTTATCTTCGGGTCATAGATGATGCTGTCCCTCTTGTCGCGATCGTTTAAGTGCATGTTTTTAGTTTAGGTTTTTGTGGGGAAAAACTTATTTAATGCGTTCGTTCAGCTTGGCAAGCATCGAGGTGTTCTCGCGCCATGCGTCGGTGTTGCGGTCGATGGTGTCGCGCCCGTCATCGGCGATCTTCATGAGAGTGTTCACGAGAAGCTCATTCGTCCTTGTCTGGTTTTGGTTCTGCTTGAAGACGATGTAGATCAACGCAAGGGAGATCCCGACTGCTCCAGCCTGCACGAGAATTGAGATGACACTGTTATCCATGGTTTTCGAGCATTAGCGCCAGAGTTGATCCCAATACGTGCCGTCGTTTTGGAAGGCCGTACTGGAGCCGGGGGTAAGCTGGTAGGAAGCGGACGAAGCGTTGACGGCCGATTGCCAGATGAAATCGGGAATCGTCGAGGATGGAGAGATATTTAGGTTCGCGGTTCCTCGGTTCTTGTAGATAAGAATCTGCCCGAGCGTAGCCGAGATCAGAGGCATGTTCGATGTCGCCGTTACAGAGCCTGTAAAGACCTGCGAAGTGGCAGAACTGCCGCTCAGGGTTGAGGTCACGGCTCCTACGGTCGGGGGGTTCACGAAGGAATTGAAGGTTTTTATGTTGCCCGAAGTGCTGATGGTTCCCGTCGCCGTGATGTTGCCGAAGAAGGCATAAGGTCCTCCGGCGGTGTTGTTATTGCTGAACGTTATAGCTCCCGTTGATCCAATGGTCATTTGGTCTCCGCCGCCGTTTTTGATATGAACAATATTCGAGGAATCGATATACGCGATGAATGGCCAGCTATTCGCCTGGCTCGATACACAACTCGCGCCGACCGCCGCCGAATACGTCTGATTGCTAATGAGCGTCGTGAGTGCGCCTCCTTGAATCGCAGTTCCGCAGATGAGTTCAGATTCCGAACCATTGTTCAACGAATGATCGGAGAATGTTGCGACCGTTGCTCCATTGTAGTTATTGAGGTGATTCCCGAAGGCGTAGAGGTTGACGCCGTGCTTGATCAGGGTGTTGAAGGTATTCGTCGCGTTGTTGGAATCGTTCGCGATCTCGTTTCCGATAAACGTAACCTGAGTTGCGACCGAAGAAGTCGCATAAATCAGATTGTACGGTCCATAGGTGTTATAGGCAGCGTTCTCGAAGTGGTTATTGGAGAATACCGTCTGCCCGTCCGAGCTTCCCACATAGGTCATTGCATCATCAATCGAATTGAAGGAGAAGAAGTTTGACGCCGTTCCGCCGTCCGAGATGTAGATCGCGTTCGTCGCAGAGGAATTTCCGGGGTCGATGAGGTTGTTTCCCGTAAAGACGTTGCGCTCGCCGGAATTGTTCGCGACGTTGATATGGATTAACGATCCTCTTCCTGCCCGTCCGCCATTTCCTCCACCGATGGAGTTGTTTTGGATATTCAACATGTAAGCGTTGGCACCGATTTCAATATCAGTACCGAATCCGTTTACGTTGTTGTCGTGGAAATTAAGGCCAGGTGATCCGGCGTTGCTCGATGTCGCTCCGCTTCCCGCGCCGACATTCGTTACCGTCCCGCCGAAGAATATTCCTGTCGTCGTCGCGGTGTTCGTCTGCGCGGCGGCAATCAAGGTGTTCTGCCCCATATAGGTACAGCCCGAATCATCGCTCACGATGTGATTTGTCGGATTGCCGTAGTTAAAGATCACGGCTGACGTTGCGTTTGCCGCGCCGCCGTACTTCAAAGTAACCCCCGGAGTACACTTGAGCGAAGGAACCAAGCCGTTGATATTGAAGTTGATCGAGTTTGTCCACGAAGAGGTGGGGACTGAGTTCGTGATCCAGATCGTCACTCCCTGGGGA
>Ga0247668_1000459_pt1 | contig 9972 bp, 9 predicted proteins | sample CNK09_metaG_FD_182737 | JGI IMG/M metagenome (GOLD analysis project Ga0247668, IMG submission 182737) | Soil microbial communities from Purdue University Martell Research Forest, Indiana, United States - CNK09 | ecosystem: Environmental > Terrestrial > Soil > Temperate forest > Bulk soil | place...
GATGGCGCGGATCATGCAGTCGATATTGTGAATACGCTCTCCTGGCCGCGCACCGAGCTGGTTCTCGTCCCGTCCGACCTTTCTTCCACAGGCGATCGAGTGACTGACGACCGCGGCGCTCCGGTGCCTTCGCAGCGTCTCGCCTCGGGCGAGCTTGCGTTCATTGCGCACGAAGTTCCGCCATTTGCCTCGCAGCGTTACTCGATTGGAGCAGGCTCGCCACATGTGGGGGCGCGGGCTACGGTCGGGGGAAGCACTCTTGATAACGGCATCGTTCGATTGCGTGTGGATGAGAAAACCGGCGGTGTCACGGAACTCGCAGCAAAAGGATTCGACGGGAATTTTGTGGCTGCCAGCGGCGGCGAATCATTGAACGATTACCTCTACTTGATCGGAGACGATCTGAAAGATCTCAAACGCAATGGCCCGGTCAAAATCTCGGTCGGCGAAAAGGGGCCGTTGGTTGCGTCGCTCATCATTGAATCCGAAGCGCCGGGCTGCAAGTCACTTCGCCGCGAGCTGCGGATGGTCGCCGGACTCGATTATGTCGAGGCGATCAACGTGGTCGATAAGGCGCGGCTGGCGGTGAAGAGTTACATGGCAAAGGACGGAAAGGAGAGCGTCAATTTTGGTTTTCCGTTCAATGTTCCCGACGGCGACGTGACTCTGGATATTCCGCTTGGCCTGATGCGCGTGGAAAAGGATCAAATGCCAAGCGCGTGCAAGAACTGGCTTACGGTCGGCCGCTGGGCTGATGTCGCGAATCGGAATCGCGGCGTAACCTTGGTCACTCTCGACGCGCCCTTAATGCAGGTCGGCGGCCTCACGGCCATTCTGCTCAATTCACAAACCAATCCCGATGTCTGGCGCAAGGAAATCAACCGCTCCCAAAAGCTTTACTCATGGGCGATGAACAATCACTGGGGCACGAACTACCGTGCCTGCCAGGAAGGCCCGACGCGGTTCCGCTATGTTCTCCGTCCGCATGGGAAGCGCGATGCGGCGGCGAACACCCGGTTCGCAACCGGGTTCAGCCAGCCGCTCCTGACGCGTCACGCTGGAAAAGATCTCCCGCTAAAATCGCTTCTGAGGCTCTCCTCGGACGATGTCGTGGTGACGGCGTTGAAACCAAGCGATGATGGCAGGGCCTGGATTGTTCGACTGTTTGGCGCATCGAATGAGGCCAAATCCGTGAAGCTGGCCTGGGGCGAGCGGCAACCGAGGAACTTGTTCCTGAGTGACACGAGCGAGAGGCCTTGCGGCAGACTTGTTAGTGCCATCGACGTGCCGGCCCATGGCGTGGTCACGGTCCGGGCGGAACTCGAGTGAACACCAACAATTCACTTTGGCCCGGAGCGCGGCTGTCCCCAGCCGCAGCAGGACCCAATTGTTCAGGCGGCCGACACGGGCCAACGGATACGCTGCGGCTGGGGACAGCCGCGCTCCGACAAAATGAGAAACGCTGAGTGACACATCGCATGGAACGTTCCAAATTCTCGATTGCGAGCGGGCCGTTGTTTTTCGTGGCGTTGGTCGCCATCTGCGGTGGCTTCTTGTTCGGATACGACACCGCGGTCATCAACGGCGTGAACCAGTATCTCACGGCCCATTTCAGACTCACGCCGACCCAGGAAGGCCTCGCCGGCGCCAGCGCGATTCTGGGATGCATTCCTGGCGCGATGTTCGCTGGTTTTTTGTCCGACCGTTTTGGCCGTCGCAAGGTGCTCTTCGCCTGCGGCGTGCTCTACGCCGCATCCGGTGTTCTTTCAGCAGTGCCGCGCACCTTTCCTGAGTTCCTCGGTGCGCGCTTCATTAGCGGGCTTGGCATCGGCGCATCCTCGATGATCTGTCCCGTTTACATCGCTGAGATGGCGCCGAAGAACTGGCGCGGCCGGCTCGGGTCGCTGTTCCAGTTCGGCATTGTCAGCGGGATTTTCATCACCCTCTTCATTAACGCGCGTATCCAGGGCGCAGGCGATGACGCGTGGAATACTTCCACCGGTTGGCGCTGGATGCTGGCGGCGGAAGTCGCCCCCGCCCTGCTGTTGAGCCTGCTGTTGGTGAAGGTCAGCGAAAGTCCGCGCTGGCTGCTCCAGGCCGGCCGCGAAACCCAGGCGCGGTCGATTCTCGAACGCATCGGCGGGACCGCGCACGCCGACGAGGAAATCCGTGCGGTTGGGTCCGTGCTCGGCGAAGAACAGGGGAATTTCAGCGAACTGTTCGATTCACGCTTCCGCCGTCCGCTGCTCATCGCCGTGTTACTGATGGCCTTCTCCCAATTCAGCGGCATCAACGCCATCATGTATTACTCGACGAAAATCCTCACCACCGCCGGCGTGGGCGTGAAGGATTCTTTTGGGGCCTCGGCGATTATCGGGTTAGTCAATCTGCTCTTCACACTCGTGGCGATGGCATTCGTTGATAAAGCAGGTCGTCGCCCGCTATTGCTGGTCGGTCTGGCTGCGCAGGTGGTTGCCCTCGGAGCCGTCGGCTGGATGTTTCATTCGAGCGTTCAAGGCCTCGGTCTGCTCATTGCGATCCTGGCGTTCATCGCGTTCTTCGCGATGGCGCTCGGTCCGCTCCCTTGGATCCTTTGCTCAGAAATATTTCCGACCAAGGTGCGCGGCCGCGCCATGTCCGTGGCGACCTTCACCATATGGACAACCTGTTATATTGTTGCGCAAACGTTCCCGATGCTGAACGACAACCCATCGGTCGGCCCGGCCAAAACGTTCTGGATCTACGCCACCTTCAGCCTCCTCGCCCTCGTCTTTGTCATCTTGATGGTGCCGGAGACCAAAGGCCGAAGCCTGGAAGAGATCGAGAAATCGTGGGGGTAGAAGATTGCCGTCCGTTCCTGCGAACTTCGTGCCGATCATCCCGAAGGGATACCAGCCGTTAGCCGGAGGTGGAGCGAGGAACGAGTGACACCCCCGCTCCACGCAGACGAAGACCATACGACCCCGGCAGGGGTCGTAGCCTGATCAATCAAGATATGTCGGATCGTATTCGATACCGGATTTGTTGAGCATTTCAACAAATCTTTCACGAAACGATTTCGTCGGATGATAGAGGACATGGCTTCAGGCTGGCATCCCTCCGGGATGCATGGGTTTTGCGGCTTTGGTTCCGGTGGTGTCGTCGCAAGCTCCTCAACCACCGGTTAATTGCTAGCAAGCCTCCGGCTTGAAGCTGTTCGGCCGTGACTCGCAGAATTCGCAAGCCCACCGCCAGCAACCGCTCCGCTCCTATTCACGACTCACCGAGTTCGTATACAAACTGATTGCCACAAAAAGGCACGAAGAGACACGAAAAGAATTATTATTGTGGCTTCTTGAGCCTTTTTGTGGCCATCACATCCTTCGGAATTTGTAGTGTATCCTGGAGGCATCTCAATAATGTCCGAATTCGAGACAGATCGGGCCTCGAAATCCGATTCTGCTTAGAGAGCGGACTTGGAACCTTTTTTGCTCAAGGTGCGCTGCTGCCGATGCAAAAAATAAAAACCTCTATGACGAGCAAAAAAACGGGTTCAAACGAAGTGGCAACCGATGAAGCGACCGAGCAGTTGCTTTGGGATTCGCTCAAGGAAATTCCATTTGTGCAGATCCTCAAGGTCGAGCAACGCATCATTTCCGAGCTGGGCAAGCCGGAGATCGTCGCGCGAATCAAAGTGGCCGACCGCGAAAGGGTGATCCTGGCCGAGGTTCGACCGAACGGCGGGCTCCGCCTCGTCCGGGAGGCGATTACGTCGATCCTCAAATATCGGGAAACCTACGCGGATGCCTATGGTCTGATCATCGCTCCAACAATCACGCCGCAAGCTGTGCGCATCTGCCGACAGGAGGGCATCGGCTACCTGGATTTCTCTGGCAACGGCCACTTGAATTTCGACTTTGTATTCATCAGCAAAACGGGTCGAGTTCTCCCCTCAGTGCCGGTCGCGAAAAAGAGGCGATCCCGGTCCTGGTATTCGCCACGAGCGGAGCGGGTCACGCGAATGCTGTTGATGCATCCGCAGCGTCTCTGGACGATCCGCGAACTGGCCAATGAGGCGCACGTTACGGCCGGTCAGGCGCTCAATCTCAAACGGCATTTGGCCCGCGGACAATGGCTGGAAGACCGCAAGCAAGGATTTCAACTCACACAACCGGGATTGTTGCTCGATGATTGGGCGGAGAATTACGTTTTAGCTCGAAGCACGGAACGGACTTTTTCTTCGCCCAGAAGCGTGGTTGAAATCGAAGCCGCACTGGCCACCGTCTGTCAGGAGCAGATCATTCCTTATGCCTTGATGGGGTTTTCAGCGGCCATGCGTTATGATCCCATGTTGCACTCAGGGCGCGTCTCCGCCTACGTGCTCGCTGATCTCAGCAAAGTCGTTGCCGCACTCGACCTTTCCGAAGCCCCACAAAAAGGCAACGTGAGCTTATGGATTCCTTACGACGAAGGCGTACTGCGCGGAGCGCAGCAATTCGACCATGCAAAAGTGACACCGCCGGTTCAGACCTATCTGGATCTCATCCAGATGGAACCCGGCGGTGAGAAAGCAGCCCATCATCTCTGGGAAAACTTTATCAGAAGTGATCGGGGAGCCATGCCAGTGGCGGCGTAGTCTTAGCCTGCGAATTCATTCCGATCATCCCAAAGGGATGCCAGCGATTAGGATCACCCGCCCCGCGTCGGTGGCTCCTGACTGTCAACCGGAACGTCATCACGGGAGTCGGTTCATCCATTTGTTAGCCCTCCTAGCAACTTCTGAGATGGCGATGGCGATCACTGAGCCGACGAATAAAACTGGAAGGTAGAGAATCCACCCAAGGTCATCGCCCCAATGCATGGACATGGAGAACAAAAACCAAGCCATCATCGAGTGTAGCCCCAGCAAACCGGCGATGAATGTCCTCCTTTTCAGGAATCTTGAGAACGGCCACCACACGAATGAAGCGCTGGCGATGTAAAGATAGTTCCAGAAGAAAAAGGAGCCATCATCTTTGAGCGGAGCGAAACAACAAATGCTTCCAATGATTGGAGGGACGAGTACGAGCGAGGCGGTTGTGATAGCGGGCTTCATTTTTTTTGGCTAACCTGAGCAGTGGGCGGAATTAAAATTTCGCCCAACTTGGCTTTTTCACCGCCTATTTCTTCCATAGAGGGCAGATTAGAGTTGCAGGAGGGCGTCGTCCAGCGTCATCTGGGCGGATATAGTTTCCCAAGTTTCCCAACCCCGACGGCTAACGGGGTTGCAGCACCTGATTCACTCGTCCGGGTCGTGATGCAACCCATTTCAGGGTTGTTCCCACTTCTTGCGCCTCACCCAGGGTAGCTCGCAGACTCGCAACCCTGGGCTGAGTTACGGAATCCCGTTGGGATTCACTACCGGCGACGTTGGCGTCCAAAGGAGTTTTTTCAAATCTGGTTCAGCGCTTCCCCGCATGGCTTTTGCTTTTCAATTCAGAGGGGTCGCTTAGATTCTTCTGCCATGAAGCCTTTGGTGTTTGGCAGCTTTTGGGTTGCGACTCTGCTCATCATTTCCGCCGCTCCGGTTCGTGGAGGGAATCTGGAGTTGAGCCAGCGGCTGGGGCGGGAGCACTTGCAGGCGACTCATGACGCTCGCGCGCAGTTTGCCCGCGAGCGGATCGCTGTCACGAATCTGCACCCACGAATACGATTCCAGCGGATAGGCGATACTCAAGTTCATCCGGTGACATGAAGATTACAGCCATAAGCCCCGCCGCCGATGCTGCTCGCGCGTTGATTCTCGAGTTGGACCTGGATATTGCCGCACTTTATCCGGGTTTGCCGATCAATGGGATTGACGCGGCTGAGTTCGAACGAGCCGGCGGATATTTCGTGATTGCGAAGGATGGCGAAGAGGCAGTCGGCTGTGGCGCGTTTCGGCCCGTTGATGAGCGATGCGCGGAGATCAAGCGGATGTTTGTGAGACGGACTGCGCGACGGCGCGGCATTGCCCGGCAGATCCTGCGGCATCTGGAAGAAGAAATTCGGCGTCGGGGTTTTCGTTCAATCGTGCTGGAGACGGGGTACGATAATACTGAAGCGCTGGCGCTGTATGAAGCCGAAGGCTATTTTCCGATTCCCGCGTATCTTGGTTACGTGGGAAGCCCGATTAGCCGCTGTTATGTCAAGAAAGCGTGACGCTTCGGGATTCGCTCGGCAGTTATTGCCGTGAAGGTTGAATTGGTAGGCAATCGGGGGACTAAATCGCCGGTTTCTGCCTAGTGGCATATTCGCTGCTATGGAGGGTCCAGGACTATGATTACTGGACTCTTTAGCCAACCGAATTATCTGGCAGCGAAGAAACTGCTGGATGCGACGGTGCTTCGGCATGAGGCGATTGCCAGTAATTTGGCGAATTTGGAAACGCCTAACTACAAACGGCTGGATGTCGCGCCGTCGTTTCAGTCCGAATTGAAGCAAGCTTTGAACGGCCAGAATCCGGGACAAATCGCCGAAGTCCAGCCTGTTCTGGAAGCGGATCGCGACGCGATTGCCAGTACGCGCGACGGCAACACGGTGCAGTTGGAAACTGAATTGACTCAACTCAATAAGAATTTTCTGGCCCACGCTCTCGAAACCCAGCTTGTCACCGGCTCGTTACTCAAGCTGCGTCTTGCCATCACGGGACGCTCGATCTGATTTGATGTTTTATGCTCGATATTCTTCCAGGCATTAACAGCACGACAGCCGCTCTGAACGCCGAGCGCATTCGCATTGATGTCGTCGGGCAGAACATTGCCAATCTCAACACCACCCACGGTCCGGACGGCAAGCCCTATCAGCGGCAGCAGGTGGTTTTCGAAACGCTCTTTCAACAAGCTCGCGATTCTGCCGGCGCGCCCATGCAAACCCTGACCGCCGCCCGGATCGAGAAGGACCAGCGTCCGCCCAAATTGGTTTACGAACCGGGGCATCCTGATGCAAACAGCGACGGCATGGTCGCGATGCCACATCAATATGGCGGAAGAAATGGTCGATCTCATCGCCGCCTCGCGCACTTTCGAGGCGAATTTGGCCGTAGTGAAGAACGCCCGCAGCATGGCGATTCAGGAGCTGTCGATTGGGAAAAGAAGCTAGATCGCAATGACCAATGACCAAGGAATTCCAAATGACCAATGACCAATGCCCAAGGGAAACGGCCCCACGCCCATCTGCCTGTTGGAGTTTTGTGATTGGACATTGGGCATTGGGCATTCATTGGTCATTCAACTCCGGATCGCCATTCGGCCCAAACGGTGCAATTCCATGAACGCTCTCTCCTCCATTCGCACGATTCTTCCGTCGGAGCTTTCGACGTTGCCGCTGCCGAAGACGGGAGCGCAGCCGGTCACGCCTGCGCCGATTCCTTTTAGCGAACTCAAAGAACTCGGCTCGGCGAGCCAACTTCAGGCGCTCTCACCCACAGGCGAGGCTTCGTCGTTTGGCAGTGTGCTTGGGCGGTTGGTGAGCGAGATCAACGACAAACAAGCCGTCGCGGGCGAGGCGGTGAAGGGCCTGATTAATGGCCGGGGTGTTCCGCTGCACCAGGCGATGATTTCGATGGAGGAGGCCAGTGTGTCTTTCCAACTGATGGTAGAGGTGCGCAACAAGCTCTTGGAGTCCTATCAGGAACTCATGCGGATGCAGATCTAATTCATGAATCGGAACCTCGCCCTACTTGGCCGGCAGCTCGCCGGCATCTGGAAGCAACTTGGCCTCAATCAACGCATCAGCATCGTGCTGGCGGCGAGCGTGGTCGCAGTCGCTTTACTCAGCCTGGCCTTTTGGTCCAGCCGCGTCGATTACGCTCTCCTCTACGGGAAACTCGACGATGCCGAAGCGGCCAAAGTCATTACCGTTTTGGATGAAACGAAGGTGCCGCACAAAGTCGGCCAGTCCGGCGGCGCCATTTACGTCCCCAGGGATCAAGTCCACTTGCTGCGGATGCAATTGGCCTCGAAAGGCATCCCGCGCGGTGACGGGGTGGGTTTCGAGATTTTTGATAAAGCGAATTTCGGGATTTCGGATTTTGTGCAGCGAGCCAATTACGTGCGCGCGCTTCAGGGCGAACTGGCGCGCACCATCGGCCAGCTCGATGAAGTTGAAGCGGCCCGCGTCATGATTGTCCTGCCGGAAAATCGGTTGCTGCTGGACGATCACAAGCATGCGACCGCCTCCGTCTTCGTGCGCACCAAAGGGCACTCGCCATTGGCGCCGACGGCGGTGAATTCGATCCGTTTCCTGGTGGCCAACTCTGTCGAAGGCTTGCAGGCCAATCAAGTGACGGTGGTGGATAATCGAGGGAATGTTCTTTCAGAAAACAGCGAGAATGAATCGATCCTGGGACTGACCAGCAGCCAATTGACGGCCCGTCGCAATCTGGAGCAATACCTGGGCAAAAAGGCCGAAGGGATGCTGGAAGCGGTGTTAGGGCCAGGCCAGGCGGTGGTGCGGGTGGCAGCCGAAATCAATTTGGATTCGCTCACGCGAACGGAGGAGAAATTCGATCCCGATGTCCAGGTGCCCAGAATGACGACCCTCAATGACGAGAGCGTCGATTCGACGACCAGCTCCGGAGGCGGCGTGCCGGGAGTCGCCAGCAACACAGACACCAATTCCGCATCCTCTTCGCCTCTCAACAACAGCCGAACGAAAAAGAAGGTCACGAATAACCAGTATGAGATCAATAAGATCACGAGCAACATGACGCAGGTTGCTGGCGGGATAAAGCGGCTCAGTGCGGCTGTGTTCGTCGCGGCCCGTTATGACGGCGCAGGTGCCACTCGAAAGCTGGCACCGCGTTCCAAAGAAGAGTTGGAGAAACTGCGGCACATCGTGCAAAGCGCGCTCGGCGTGGTTGGGGCGAGCGATGGTTCGACCAAGGATGAAATTGCGCTCGAGGAAATGCCTTTCACCGATCCAATCGGGGACGTGGTCAAAGACATTGGCAGCCAGGAGAAAAAACAGTTTTGGTGGAACCAGGCCCAGAATCTGATCTATCCAGGGCTGGCTCTGGTCATATTGATTGTCTTTTGGCGGCTGATGAAGGGCACGCCGGTTGAACAGATTCCGAATGGCGTGTCGAGCGACGGGGGCCTTGCGGGCGAGAACGGAAACGGCACCGAATATGGGAATGGCCGTTCGCCTGCCCAGCGGAGGTCTGCCTCGGGCGGTCTGGTCACGGCCGAAGTTTTCAGCCAGCTTGTCCGTGAAAATCCGGAGAACATGACCCAGGCGATTCAGACCTGGCTGTCACGCGGGAAACCGCCGCAGAATTGATCTGATGACCTCGATCGCTGACCTCACCACGCCCGCCGCCGCACCGGACATCTCGAAGATGACCCAGGTGCAGAAGCTGGCGGCCTTGCTTATTATTCTGGGGCCGGAAAGCGCGGCGCAAATTTTGAAATCGCTCAGCGCGCAGGACCTCGACGTGGTATCGGCCGAGATGGCCAAGCTGCCGGTGATCACCCAGGAGTTGCGAGTGGAGATCATGCGCGAGATGTCCGAAGTGGCGATGGCTTCGACGACGAGCTTGCGCGGCGGAGTCGAATATACCCAAACCACCCTGGAAAAAGCGGTTGGCGCCTATAAGGCAACTGACATCATCAATCGCATTGCGCCCAATCGCGGTTCTTCCGCCCTGGTCCAACGACTTCAAGAAATGGAGCCGCGACACATCTTCAATTTAATCAAGGATGAACACATCCAAACGGTGGCGCTGGTGACGAGTTATCTTCGGCCCGACAAAGCCTCGGAACTGCTTTCGTTGCTGCGTCCGGAATTGCGAGACCAGGTGATCGAACGGATCGCCACGCTTGAACCCACGCCTGTTGAGGTTGTGGAGACGGTTGTGGAAGTCATGCAGCGCCGGCTCAACGGCAAAGCATCGCGCGGCCTGAATCAAACCGGCGGTCTGAAATCGGCTGCCGACTTGTTGAACGCGCTCAATAAAAACCTGAGCAAATCGAT